>UMHO01004205.1_pt1 | contig 11278 bp, 7 predicted proteins | sample 1965561 | NCBI WGS metagenome assembly UMHO01 (sample SAMEA4836102, study PRJEB28245) | human gut metagenome | biome: gut microbiome; material: fecal sample | place: Denmark | collected 2008 | reverse complement strand
CCGTTACCTACAAAGTAACGGGAATGTTAAAACGACAAAGCATATAAACAGATAACTTATATCATATAAAAACGGAGAGTATGAAAAAGAGCTTTTGCATTATTTTCCTATTTGTCGGCATCTCTTTGTCAGCACAGGATATGGCTGTCAAAACGAACCTGCTGTATGATGCTACAACGACCTTTAATCTAGGTGCCGAATTCCGTCTGGCTCCAAAATGGACGCTGGATCTTTCTGCCAACTATAATCCTTTTACATTTTCAGACAATAAGAAGTGGAAGCACTGGATGGTACAACCTGAAGCACGATATTGGCTGTGTGAGGCGTTTAACGGTCACTTCTTGGGTCTTCATAGCGGATATGCTTTTTATAATGCCGGTGGTGTAAGGTTTCCGTTTCAAGATAAGTCCACCCGTGATTATCGTTATCAGGGTTGGGCTACAGGTGTGGGGTTCTCTTATGGATATTCGTGGATTTTAGGCAAACGTTGGAATCTGGAAGCTACACTCGGTTTCGGTTATATTTATTCGAGCTATGACAAATATGAGTGCGCTACCTGTGGTGACTTTAAGAATAGTGACAAGAAACACTATTTCAGTCCTACCAAGGCAGGCATATCCATTATTTATATGATAGACTAAGGCTTTGCAACTAAAAAACGAAGAATAATGAAAAATATACTGTCAATCGGAATCCTCTTTCTGTTTGGGTACTCTGCATCTGCCCAGATAGTGGTGGAAAATGCAAATGTGAAAAAGGTGAAGCGTAATGTGGAAGTACGTTTCGAGGTACACGAACGCCCCGAAGGAATGCATAGCCGGCAGAAAATGGTGTTGCTTCCTTATTTGTACGGTGGCAGGGACACGTTGTGGTTAGCACCTGCCCGGATATATGGTAAAATAAGATACAAACGTGAACGCCAGGAAGCGGCATTGAATGGTGAACGTCATTGGATGCTGAAAGAGAATGAGGCATTATGGAAGAAAGACACACTTTGCTATGCATCGACTGCCGTTTACGAACGTTGGATGAAACGTGCTTCGTTGGGAGTGGCTTACTATCTGGAAGGATGCGGTTGCAATTGTTGCAACGGCAATCAAAGCCTGCTGAATAATGCAGAGGTATATACGCCACCGGTGATTTCGGTGACGGAAGTGGCTCCGCAATCAAGGAAATTCGAGGTTGTTGAAGCCAAGAAACAATGGAGCTTCCGGGATGAAATGAGAATATATTTTCCATTGTCGGTCACAGTATTACACTTGGATAGATACAATAACCGGAGAACTTTGGATGAGATAGTAGCTACTATACGCAAAATCAATGATATGGATAAACTGCGGCTTCAAGGTGTGGAGATAACAGGATTTGCCTCCCCCGAAGGTGGGTTGGAATTGAATACCCGCCTGGGTGCCAAACGTGCGGAGTCTTTGAAAGGATATATACAAAAAGCGGAACCTTCTTTGAAAGATGATGATTTCCATCTGATAAACGGTGTGGAGAATTGGGAAGGTCTGCGTGCTTTGGTAGAGGCATCCGATATGGAATTTAGGGAAGAAGTACTGGCAATTCTGGATAATGAGAGGGGGAAGGCAAATTGGAAAACAATTCTGATGAAACTGGCAGGCGGCAAGCCCTACCGTTATATGTTGGATAACTTCTATCCGCAATTACGTAATGCCTGCTATGTGTCTGTTTACTATGACATGCTGGGCGACAAGGCGGCCGATGCGGTGAACACGGCGAACGGGTTGATCCGGAAAGGTAAGTATGCGGAGGCTTTGCAAATATTGTTGGAATATCAGAAAGACGATCGCGCGTTCAACAGTATCGGTGTATGCCACATGATGTTGGAAAATGAGGAGGAAGCCATCGGGTGGTTTGAACGTGCTTTGCTGACGGGACACGAAGAAGCGCGAAAGAACCTGGAGCAACTGAAATAATGGAATTTTGCAAAAACAGAATAGAGTGTTAATAAATTAATTATTCATCTTTTTTAAATTAGTGTTATGAAATTAAACAATTGGATTTTGATGGCGGCAATGACAATGGGTCTTGTTGCTTGTAACAACGATGATGCTCCGGAAAGTACGCTTCCGGAAGGCAAGGGAAAAACGGTAACGGTGACTATCAAGGGAAACAAGGTTGATTCAAGAGCGGCAAATGATGGGAACGCTTTTACTACCGAAACAAAAGCAACATTAACTTCTGCCACCATCTTCTTTTTGACGGATGCTGCTACTACTGGAACCGTTTGCGATTATAGAGATTTGGCTGTAACGGAGAGCCCCCAGCAGTTACATAATGTAAATCCTGCAGCCAAGGCTGCCTATGTAGTGGGTAATATTGATTTGTCGGGAAAACATTTCAATACGTTGGCAGACTTACTAAACTTGCCAGCTGACTTGTCGGATTATACGACTTTGGCAAGTGTACCGGTGACCAGCGGCGCTACTGCCACTGCGCTGACTGAAGGAGGAAACCATGACGCAGCTGCTACAGATCATACAAACGGTAAGATGTACACTGTTGCCTTTACTGTGAATCCGATTTTGTCTCGTATTGAAATAGGTGGAACCGTAACACTAACCATGGGTGATAATGCGAATCAATTCACTTTCTCTTCTTTGAAACCGACTCATGTTGGTTTGAATAAGGTAGCACCTTCTTTCACTTTGGCAGGTGCTCCTTCAGGTGCTCCACTTGAAGCAGGTGACAATGCAAAAGGTTATCCCGGAGATCTTGCCACGGCTGAAAGTTGGATGTTTGATGTATTAAATCCTGAGGAGATGATTACTGATGCAACTACGGCTGTTCCTTTTTCATTGCCGGTACATGGCTACAACTTGGCTGCCGGTAGCCAACCGATAGTTATGCTTGCTTTTGACAGTAAAAAAGCTGATGATGCTGTGACTATTCCTCCGGTTCCGCGCGCATACCTCAAAATTATAAATTTCACGGATCAAGCAACAGACGCTAATAAAAAAGTACTTGCAGCTGGTAAAATTTATAAAATCGAAAATTTGACTATCAAAAACGGCGAGTTGACCAACTTGGACAATACGGTTATTTGTGTGGAAGCCACAGTTACAGTTGGAAACTGGGGGGTTGACACAATCACTACTCCGGAATACGGGAAATAATCACCATTCTAATTTTAGGGGAACCGGGTACAGAGCCCGGCTCCCTTTTAATAGTAAACATTATATTAACATACATTCATGATGAACAGACTGATGAAATATGTTTTGCTCTTATCGGGCATTTTTTTCCTTGTCGGTTGTGTCAAGGAGAATTTAGATGGATGCCGTAAGAATTTCACGCTTAAGCTGAGTTATACGGGGGATAGTTCGCTTGAAATTATCGGAGATAAGATCCGTAACATCCGGATGTATGTTTTCCGCCCCGACGACAGCCACGTCACTTCTTTTTTAGTACCGGAAGAAGAATTGAAAGCACGGGAAGTAGTACTTCCGGAGTTGTCGAAAGGGAGCTATCGCATCGTCAGCGTTGCAAACACGGACAATACGGGTATAACCGATCCGACAGCAGGCGACTGCGATGAAATCAGTTTTGCCTGTTCTCGTTATCTGGCAGGTGGCCGGACAACATCAAACGATTCACTTTATTATGCTTCGACGTGGATTGAGGTGAGTGATAAGCTGGCGGAAGATGCAATGGTAAATTTTGCCAGTTCGCATTATAAGATTTATACAGAAGTGGTGGGTATAGATCCTGCTCTCCTTACACGCAGCAACGGTGGATTTAGGCTGGAGCTGTGTGGCTTGTTACCCGAAACAAACTTTGAGAACCAGGTTGGTGGTGAGCCTGTTACTTATTATCCTGAATTGGGGAATTACGACCCCGCAACGAAATCGTGTGAGGCACGTTTTAACATTATGCGCCATATCGACAGTTCGGTGGTGCTGACTCTTTTCAATCAAGACAACGAAATTGTTGTACAAATAAATCTAGCTGAATTTTTGGCGGACCATCCGGATATAGACCTCACAATGAATGAGGTTCTAATACCGATCTCCATTCGCTTTAAGGAAGTGGGCGTGACGATAACCGTACCGGAATGGTTTATTGAAGAAATTGACCCGGAAATATAATAGGGCATAAAAGAGATATAATTGGTTATAATGGAGACGGATTAATTATGAAGAGACATTTATATAACATATTTTTCACTGTCGTTGCAGGCATGGCAGTGCTTTGTGGAAGTTGTACGCATGAAGATACGGACATCTCTCCTGTGTCGTCCGGCATTGCCGTCAATATGAGCATTGAAACGGAAGCGAATGACGGCATACAGTCCGGTACCGATAGCGAGAATGCCATTGAGCGTCTGCGGGTATATGCTTACCGGAGTGAGAAACAGGTGGGATATTATTATAGCTCAAACTCATCCGCTATATCCAACTTTTGGATGGATTTGGAAATACCCGCTGGTACGGGTAATGTGGATGTTGACTTTTATGTGATTGCCAATGAGCATGTTTGCTGGAACAGCCCAGGTGGTGAAATGGCAAGCGGATCTGCTTACTTTAGGGAAAAAATGACTAAAAAAGAACTGGAAGATTTCCATTTTGCGGAACGCCGCCTTCCTGCAACGGGAGGCACAACACTACTGTTACCCATGTCTGTGAAAGTGACAAAGATTTTGAACACCGATAATGTGAATTCTGCGGCGGGAACCGGTACTCACGACGGGCATCATCAGTTACAAGAAAATGCATTGAAGTTCGAATTGATACGTTGTGTGAGCAAATTGGAAATGTATTTTGCCAAAGGAGCAGAGTGCGGGTTGACGGTGAACAGCATTGTTTTGCAGAAAGAGGGTATTTGTGACTGGGCCTATGTAACAGAACCTACGGAAGAGATGTTGAAAAACATTCCCCATACTTTTACGAACGAATTGACGTTGCTGGAGGAACCTGCGGTGATAGAGAAGATTCTTTTGGAAGGCGAGATGTCGGGAGCAGAATTGGACAGGTATGTAAATGTGCTGGAGACTACACCCTTCTATTTGTTTGAGAATTACTACGGGGCGGATGATACTAATACCCCGGGAGATGCGAACGGTTACAAACTGACTGTCAGTTATACGCTGGACGGAGCACCCGGTACAAAAGATATTTACCTGCCTCCAACGAAGCGAAATACCATTTACCGTGTATTGAACTGGGTACCAAGAGATGGAGTGGTATCGGTGGTGTACACGGTAGTCGATTGGGATGATTCGGCAGGAGATGCGGTGGTGGACTTTGTGTACCCGGAGGGATATTCTTTTACACCTTTCTTTGCAGGAGATGTTCCGGACAGATTCAGTACGGAAGTTTGTTTTTCTGATGATTCCTCAAAAGAGATTACCACTCGATTTAAATTCAGGATGCCGAGCGGTACTATGTCATGGACCCCTTCTTTGGGCAATGGGGATTCAAACCAGTTTGAAGTAAAGGTTTATAAAAACTATAATACGGCCCAACAGGAAGAAGTAAGTTACCCGGTACCAACGGGAGATACGGAATACGTGATCGAGATACGGGCAAGACAATCCTTGTTGCAAGCGGGTATTGAACATCCGGAAGTGGAATTCTGCATACGTACAAGATTGTGGGGGCTGGAAAATATTGCATTGCCTATCAACAGGAATGAAGACTGGCCTTGGATGACGGAAACAAAGAAGGATTCTCACATTAAAATAACTCAGGGATTAGACTTATAATTTAAAAACAGGGATGATGAAACGAATACATATGTTGTTTGCGGCGTTGATGCTATTGGTGTTGGCGGGCTGCATCAGGGATTCTTTGGAAGTACCTTGTGCTATCGGAGGAAAGGATAATATCCTGTTGGTTGTAGGAAAGGACGATGGTATGCTTACGCGTGCTGCAAATGCGGATACGGAGAGCAAAGTAACTCATTTGGATGTGCTGATTTTCGATAAAGAGGGAAATAAGGTACATCATGAACTTTTTCAGAATCTGTCGGACGACAATACATTACTTCTGAGTAAACGTAAATCTGCTTTTGAGATAGATGAAGAATATACTGTTTTTTTGATTGCCAATTATCCGGTGGATAATGAGAATAGTCTGTCAGCTATTGAAAAACAGACAGAGCTGCAAGATTTGAAGCTTCGCACGGCGAATGTACACGCAACGGGGCTGGATGATACCAATGCGAATGTACCGGGGAGTTTCCTGATGGACGGCCACACATCGATGCTTCTGAATCCAGAGGGAACGTCGCAGGATGCAATAGAGATACCTGTATCGTTGAAGCGCGCGGCGGCGAAGATTGTCATTACGTTGAAACAAGGAGAGAAGGTGAAATTCATTCATGATGAAACCAGCCCTGAACCCTTGAAGAACAGGACGTCACGTAAGCCGGTGAACTTCCCGATGTCGACTTTCGTGGTGGAACCTTCAGAAGGGGAGATGAAAGCTTTCAGACCTGTATTGTACAGTGGCGCGTCTACTACTATTTTTGGTACAGATGTTTCCGGAATGGGTACGAGCAATGCGACTATGACTATGACGCTTTATGCCTATCCGAATGATTGGAGAGAGGATGCACTTGCCGATAATGAGCCGAGTGTGTTGATGCGCGTACCGTTGGTAGAAAATGAGGAGATAGTAGATGAGAATTATTATAAGATTCCGGTGAACCTCAGTCCGAAGAAGGATGAGAAAGGACAGTTGAAGCGTAATCATATATATAATATAACGGTGACCATCAATGGACGAGGAGGAGAAAACGAAGCGGTGCCGGTGGAACTGACTGATGTGCTACTCGAGGTGGAACCTTGGCGGAGCAAGGATATTGTTGTAGGCGGTGAAGATAGTCCGGAATTCCTCTTTTTGAGCGATAAAAAGGTACGTATGGATAATGCGAGAGAAAATCACTCGGTAAGTTATTCTTCATCTTCCCCAATTGAGAAGGTAGAAGTGGTAGAGGTATATTATTATGATAAATTTGGCTTAAAACAGACATTGGAGGATTCTCAAATTTTGGGATTACCAATTACGGTTTCGGCTTCCACAGAAAGCGGAGAAGGGGTGATTGATATTAGTAGCCCTGTACCGACCAACCTTGCCGTACGGTATATTGTAGTGAAAGTGACGAATGAAGAAGGAAAAGCAGAGGAATTAACGTTTGAACAGTATCCTCTGGAGTATGTAACTTCGCAGTTGGGGTATTTTTCGTATAGGACGGATTTTACAGCTAATAATAGAGAGGATAATGTAACGACGTGGGTGAGCCATTATGGATTTGACTTAGATTTCGTGGTTCCTAGAGAAACTAATGACAGAGTTAATGTTCAATTAAATAATGGTACTGACGAGAATAAATGGAAGTGGAATTTTGACCGATGGAATATGTCTTCTTATAGTGAATCAGATTGGGTGAGCGGAGAGAATACAGTATTTATATCTAAAGTATTGCAAGATTATTCAGTCGAGACAGGATTAGGAAAAATTTTCAGTTATGGCTGGAGCCTTTCTCTGTCTAGTAGGTGGGGATGTTATTATCTGAACTCTGGACGTGAAAATTCTAATGTCTATCATATTCGTATTGCAGCTACTTCGGATGAAAATCATATAGGTATTCCTCGCAGAATACCTTATACAGGTAGTAATGTTACTTTTGATGAAGACATGACCGATCCTGCAGATGATAATGCAAAAGTAGTTTCTCCTTCTTTCATGGTTAGTTCTCATTTAAGTATATTAAAAGGAGAAGCGGATATTCTTAAAAATGAATATCAGGCAGCCAGCCATTGTGACAAGTATGTAGAGGTGGTTTTCAGAAACCGTCCTGTTACTTGGAGTAATACATTGGCACAGATTTCTAATCCCGGTACTTATGCCAGTGTGAAAAAGCAGTTGGAGGATGACGGTTTTATCGTGTATGACGATTGGCGTTTGCCTACAAGAGCAGAATTGGAGATTATTGATGGTTTTCAAGCGAATATAGATGCTCATGAATTGGGAGGCTCATTGTCAAATTCTGGTACGTATGCGATGGACTGGTTGTTAGATCGTAAGCAATATTGGTCGGCAAATGGTGCTGTCACGATAACAAATAATCCTGCCAATAGCAGGTCTGGTATCGGTATCCGTTGCGTGCGTGACCATTTCAAGGACAAGTAATAACCTTTATTATTCAGGATTATGAAGAAGAGTATTTTATTATATTGTTTATTTACCGTTTTTTGTTTGTTGGGCGGATGTAGGCAAGATGATTTTGCTTCTCCGGAGAGGAATATTGGAGAAAGGGAGTTGGTATTCAGATTGGAAGTCCCTGATATGCGTGAAGTCTCCACCCGTAATGTGGATTCGGACGGCTACGGGATACAGTCTCTGACGTTGCTCTGCTTTGACCGTGACGGTAGTTATCTTTCGCGCGTGGAAGTGAAACCGGAGGAATTGAAGATAGAAGGAGACATGCTTTCCGGAACTTTAAAGAAAAGCGTTGTTCCGGGACAGACACAAATCGTTCATTTTGTGGTAAACCAGAATTTCAGCAGTTTCAGCGATGGTGAAAATATTTCACGTCATGAAAGTACCATTTTGCAGGGCTTACTTTCTACTTCGGCCAAAGTGGTTTATTGGGGACGTGTGAGTAGCGTGGTGAAGAAGGAAGACGGTACGGTGAGTGATGGTGACCTTTCGGTAAAATTGAACAATCAGACGGTGACTTTATGTCGGAACATGGCGAAAATTACGGTGGAGCAAGGTACGGTGAATTATAATAACGGTACGGAAGATATTAATGGTTTTGTGGTGCCTTTTGAGGTGACAGGTATGGCGTTCTGCAACGGTTATGCTTACGGTACGGTGGCTCCTTACAATCGGGACACCAGAACTTTCGATTGGACGCCCGATAATTTTACGGTTACGCTGCCATCCGATTTGCGCCGGGCTTCGGTAGACGGGGTTTACAGTAACCAAAATGTGGAGTACGTTTTTGAGAATGAAAACCCAGAGGCCAATCAGGCGTATGTGGTGATACGGGGACGGAATACGGGTAACGGTGCTACGGAAACGGACAATTTGTATTATCGGATACTGTTGCTGGATCCGAAAACGCAGGATCCCTATCCTATCGTACGCAATTATAACTATCGTATAATTATTACGGGTGAGTTGCGTGGCGGTGTTTCTACCTTTGAGGAAGTGCAGGATGCGTCGTTTGTGAACAATGTATGGATTTCCATCGATCAGAAGATTCCTTCTGTGTACGACGGTAAGGTGACGCTTTCGGTAGAGAAGACGTTTGTTGTCAACAAGTTCTCCGAAGGCGCGCCGGGACGGATGGCGACAGTGAATTTTACTTGTACGGGCATTCCTGCGGGCGAGCATCCTGTGGTGTCGTGGGTGACGAATAATGTGTCTTCTACACAGAATTTTACTTATGCTGACGGGGGAACCGCGATAGGAACTTTTACATTGGATGCAGCGGGGAATGGAAAAGTTACCATGCAGCTGCTACCATTGGGAAGCGGTAGGACCCGACGTTCGGGTGAACTGATGATTAAGTACGGCAAGTTGCAGCGGACGATCAAGCTTTTGACGGTGACGGATTTTAATTTTGACCCTTGCTGGGCATCAACGAATGTGGATGCCGGACATGCCGGTACTGACGAGGGTGAAGAGGTGATCCTGATGTTCAGTATTCCGGAAGATTTTCCAGAAGAATTACTACCGCTCGATGTATTGATTTCCGCCGATCATCTGGATGCCAATTCTACTCAGGGCTTGCGTGTAATCTATCAGCAAGACTATGTGGACGAAAACGGTTATCCCATGGCGGCGTGGGGAGAAGATAATGGATTGGGATACAAATATGTTTATAAGGTTACGAAAGACGCGGTGGATAAGGCCCGAATGCAGCGTCTCTACTTACGTACCATGTTGACACCGGAAGCGAAAATAGGAGAAATAATGATTGAAAGCCAGTATTTTAAGCCATTAACGAAGACTTTTACTTTTGCGGAGAATCCGAAGGGTACGATTAAGGTGGAGAATGTATTGCATGATAATGAGTATAATGTGGATTATGTGCTTGTGCCTGCAAAGAAAAATGAACAGTTCTTTATTGAATTTACGTTAGAGGGAGGAATCAATGAATACAACCGTTTTTTGATATTTACAGAGTACTTGGACCCCTATACAAATGATGAGTTGACCGAATTGGGTATACAACCTGACGGGAAGATTTCGGAATATACTGGTGAAACGGGTTCGAGCGGACGTGTGTTGCTTTATGAGCCGATTAAAGATAGGGGAACACAAAATCCGGACGGTTCGCTGACATTGAAAGCTTATATGAAGACGAATACGTCACGTTTTGACGAGACGATTCGGTTGGCTACTGCCAATGTACAGGATGTAGGCGGCGAACCGTATAATTACCGTGGAACAACGTTCAACCTGGCCCCCTATGCGCCTTTTACATTTGATTTGGAAATAGAAGGACAGAAAAGTCCGGCTGAATTGGAGTATAACCGTGTGGGTACGGCGGTGAAGTTGAGTTTTGACCTTCAGTCGTTTGAAGCGAGTGATAGTGAGATAGTGTCTCCTGTCGGCAGAGAATTTCAATGTTATATCAATGCACCGATGCTGGACTTACCGGAAAATTACAATAATCCGCAATTACGGAAAGAAGGGGAGCGTTTTGTTTATACGGTGAAGAAAGACCAAGAATTGGGAATGGTGACACTGAATTTTGTAACGTCGGCTATTGTGACGGAAGGAGAAATAATGATTTCATCGGACGACAATGTACGTTTTAACAGTGAAATGGTACTTGTCAGAAATAAACATATTGCAGGTATATTGCGAACGGATAATGGGTCTAATATACCGACAGATGCTTTCGTCATCTTCGAAAATAAAGATGATGGTACTCGTATCGGAACGATAACCATGGGGTCGAACGGTAACTATACTCTACGTCTTCGGGGTGAATATAGTTATTCATGGACTGGGACCAAAATGATTATGCGCTGGAATGCTACAGATGGGGAATATTGCAGCGATGAATTGACTCTGGCGCAAATTGTGGCTGATCCGGATGTAATATTGAAAAAGAAATAGGAATAATACTAAAATCACTTTGATTAAGTAACTATATACAATGGCCGTCTGTGACAGATAGCCTTGTTGTTTGTTTTGTTTGTAGCATCCCATTCTTGTGCCTGGTGAGGTGAAGAATGGGATACTTTTTTTATGAAAACAAAAAAGGTTCGCCGCAATGACGAACCTTC
>UMHO01008979.1_pt1 | contig 11290 bp, 7 predicted proteins | sample 1965561 | NCBI WGS metagenome assembly UMHO01 (sample SAMEA4836102, study PRJEB28245) | human gut metagenome | biome: gut microbiome; material: fecal sample | place: Denmark | collected 2008 | reverse complement strand
CGGAGTCTCTTTTCAATCGCATCCTCCGCAATGTCGTAAGAAACATTCAAATCGTGAAGCATCTTTGCCGTATTTAACTCTAAATAATAGTAGTGCGCCGGATACACCCGGATTCCATCTTCTTTCTCTTTTAGAACAACTTTCTTTTCCATCGCTAAGTCCATGAGATACTTCTGTATATCACAGATCTCGACTTCCAAAAGCTGCATCGTTCGCCTGAGCAGCTCTTCCTGTGGAAGATAGACATGTCCGTCTGTCACACTCTGCAGCAGCACATAAAAAATCCCACTTCGTATCCTGAAATCGGAATCTGTATGAATTCCTACTTTCGATGCAATCTCGTCTGCTGTTTTAAAACCAACGCCCTGAACATGGTCTGCAATCTGATACGGATTCTCCTCCATCACACGATAAACACTCTGCCCATAATGCTCATAGATTTTGGCTGACAAAGCAAGCGATATCCCATATTTTTGAAGATAAATCATTGCTTTTCGCATATCCTTCTTCTCTTCCACCTGCTCTGAAATCTCACGTGCTTTCCGTTCACTGATTCCTTTTACTTCCGCAAGACGCTCTGGTTCTTCTTCAATAATACGAAATGTATCGTCTTTAAATTTGCGTACAATTCTCCCTGCAAGCGCAGCTCCAAGCCCCTTGATCGCACCAGATCCCAAATATCGTTCAATTGATATCAAATCCTCTGGCTCTTTCACTTCATGTGAAATCACTTGCAGCTGCATGCCATACACATTGTGATTCGTATATTCCCCGGACACTTCCAGCATCTCACCCTCACTAATATAGGGAAAAGTCCCGACACATGTAAGCTCTCCATCTTTATTTGTTAAATGAAACACCGTATAGCCATTCTCTTCATTTCGGAATACGATATGTTCTACATATCCCTTTATGACTTCCAAAACCTCATCCTCCATATTCTCCGAGCAAAATTATTTTGCCGCCAGACGACAAGAGCCGTCTCTTCAAGAGACAGCCCTCAATCACTCTACACACTTACGCTTCTTTTCTTCCACTCATAAATTCTACAAACTGACCGGTTCCAACCGCAACAACTTTCATCGGATCTTCGGCAGTCATCGTGTTGATTCCTGTCTTTTCCTCGATCAACTCTTCCAATCCACGAAGGAGAGCTCCTCCTCCGGTCAGAACAATTCCTCGATCCAAAATATCCGCTGATAATTCCGGTGGTGTTCTTTCCAATACCGCAATAACAGCTTCCACAATCTGACTTGTTGTCTCTTTCAAAGCTTCTTCTGTCTCTGAAGATGTCACTGTCACAGTCTTTGGAAGACCTGTCACAAGATTACGTCCACGCACTTCCATCGTCTCTTCTTCCACCAATGGATAAGTTGTCCCGATTTTAATCTTGATATCTTCCGCAGTACGCTCTCCGATCAATAGATTATGCTTTTTACGCATAAATCTTACAATTGCTTCGTCAAAATCATCGCCTGCAATTTTAATCGATGTATTTACTACTGTTCCTCCAAGTGAGATAACCGCAATATCTGCAGTTCCTCCACCGATATCTACAATCATGTTTCCACATGGCTTTGCAATATCAATTCCTGCTCCAATTGCCGCTGCAACCGGCTCTTCAATCAAATGTACCTCTCTTGCACCAGCTGCAAAAGTCGCTTCTTCCACTGCCTTCTTTTCTACTTCTGTAACACCGCTCGGAACACAAATACTGATACGCGGCTTCTTAAAAGTTCTCTTTCCTACCGCTTTCTGTACGAAGTACTTAATCATCTTTTCTGTCACTGTATAGTCTGAAATAACTCCCTGTCTCAGCGGTCTTACAGCTATAATATTTCCCGGTGTTCTTCCAAGCATCAGTCTCGCTTCTTCTCCAATCGCCTTGATCGCATTGGTATCTCTGTCAAAAGCGACTACGGAAGGTTCTTTCAATACAACACCTTTTCCTTTTACATATACGAGAACACTGGCGGTTCCTAAATCAATTCCGATATCAACTGACATCTGATTTCTCCTTTCACTGCACTTATCTATTCTATCATCTTTCGTTATTATACATATACCTTACCTATTATAATAAAAATTCCAATAAATGCAAAGAGTTTTTTTTAATTTAAACTTTTTTTAAGGATTGCATCAATATATTTGCCTGTATGCGATGCCGGATTGGCAGCAATCTCCTCAGGAGTTCCCGTTGCCACAACGGTTCCCCCTTTGTCTCCACCCTCTGGTCCTATGTCGATAATATAGTCCGCAGTCTTGATCACATCTAAATTATGTTCAATCACAATTACGGTATTTCCATCTGCTGACAGACGATGTAAAATTTCTGTCAATTTGTGCACATCCGCAAAATGAAGCCCTGTTGTCGGTTCATCTAAAATATAAACTGTTCTCCCTGTGCTTCTCTTACTCAATTCGGTTGCCAATTTAATTCTCTGTGCTTCACCACCCGAAAGTGTAGTGGACGGCTGACCTAATCGAATGTAGGAAAGTCCAACATCATACAGGGTCTCCATCTTTCTTCGAATGCTAGGAACATTCTCAAAGAAATGAAGCGCCTCCTCCACAGTCATATTCAGCACATCATAAATGCTCTTTCCTTTGTATTTTACTTCTAACGTCTCTCTGTTATATCGCTTTCCATCACAGACTTCACACGGAACATATACATCTGGAAGAAAATGCATTTCAATCTTTAAAATCCCATCTCCTGAACAAGCCTCACATCTTCCGCCTTTGACATTAAAACTAAATCTTCCTTTTTTGTATCCTCTCGCCTTTGCATCCGCAGTTGCCGCAAAGAGATCGCGGATTAAATCAAAAACTCCTGTATACGTTGCCGGATTCGATCTAGGAGTTCTTCCAATCGGCGACTGATCAATGTCAATGACTTTGTCAAACTGTTCAATTCCTTCTATCCTCTTATGTTTCCCTGGAATTGTTCTCGCTCGATTAAGATCCTTAGAAAGTCTTTTGCAAACAATTTCATTTACTAAAGAACTTTTTCCTGAACCAGAAACTCCAGTCACACACGTCATTACACCAACCGGAAATGAAACGTCAATATTCTTCAAATTATTTTCTGCTGCCCCAATTACTTTCAGCCAGCCTTTCGGTTCTTTGCGCACATCCGGTACCGGAATCTGCATGCGTCCACTCAGGTATGCACCAGTAACAGACTTCTTATTCCGCATAATCTCCTTTGCAGTACCTGCCGCAACAACCTCTCCACCATGTTCGCCCGCTCCCGGACCAATATCCACAATATAGTCCGCTTCCAGCATCGTATCTTCATCATGCTCTACTACAATCAAACTGTTTCCCAGATCACGTAGATGTTTCAATGTCTTCAATAGTTTATCATTATCTCGCTGGTGAAGTCCGATACTTGGCTCATCCAGAATATAAGCCACTCCAACCAGACCTGAACCAATCTGTGTTGCCAGACGGATACGCTGAGCCTCTCCTCCCGAAAGACTTCCTGTTGCTCTGGCAAGTGTCAGATAATCCAATCCTACATCCATCAAAAATCCAATACGTGCTTTGATTTCTTTTAAAACCTGTCCACCGATTACCTCCTGCGTCTTTGTGAGCTCTAATCCTTCCAAAAACTGCTGAAGTTTTTCAATAGAAAGCGACGTGACTTCCGCAATATTTTTATCTCCCACTGTAACTGCCAACGCGCTCTTTTTCAATCTCTGTCCGCCACATTCATGACAAGGCGTAATCCGCATAAAACTCTCATATTCCGCCTTCATCGTCTCTGAGCCTGTTTCACGATATCTTCTCTCTACATTTTTTATAATTCCTTCGAATGCAACATCATAAATACCTTCTCCGCGCTGCCCTTTATAATACACCTTCACTTCTCGTCCATTGGTTCCATGAATCAAAATATCTTTGACTTCCTGCGGATAATCTTGGAACGGTGTATCCAACGAGAAATTATATTCTTTACAAAGAGCTTCTAGTATTGCTCTCGTGTAGCTTCCTTTGTCTGTACAAGACTGCCATCCCATCACTACGATAGCGCCTTCATCTATACTTAACGATTGATCCGGGATCATCAAATCTACATCAAACTCCATCTTGTATCCCAGTCCAAAGCAAACCGGACATGCCCCAAATGGATTATTAAAAGAAAAACTTCTCGGTTCAATCTCTTCGATACTGATTCCACAATCCGGGCACGAAAAACTTTGGCTAAAATTCAAAGGTTCTCCGCCAATCACGTCCACAACCAAAAGTCCCTCCGCCAATGCCAGTACACTTTCAATTGAATCCGTCAATCTCTTTTGAATGCCTTCTCTTACAACAAGTCTGTCCACGATAATCTCTATATTATGCTTAATATTTTTGTCCAGAGAAATTTCTTCTGACAATTCATATAAATTTCCATCAATGCGCACACGTACATAACCGCTTTTCTTTGCCTTTTCCAGCAACTTTTCATGTCTTCCTTTTCGTCCTCTCACAACCGGCGCAAGAAGCTGGATCTTCGTTCCCTCCGGAAGCTCCATAATCTGATCCACCATCTGATCCACCGTCTGCTTTTTTATCTCCTTCCCACATTTCGGACAGTGTGGGATCCCTATTCTTGCATAGAGCAGACGAAAATAATCGTAAATTTCTGTCACTGTTCCAACTGTAGAACGTGGATTTCGATTCGTTGATTTCTGATCAATAGAAATCGCCGGTGAAAGCCCCTCAATACTTTCTACATTCGGCTTCTCCATCTGGCCAAGGAACTGTCTCGCATAAGAAGACAGCGATTCCATATACCTTCTCTGTCCTTCTGCATAGATTGTGTCAAATGCTAAGGATGACTTCCCCGATCCACTTAGTCCCGTCAACACAACAAGTTCATTTCTCGGAATATCCAAATCTATATTTTTCAAATTGTGCTCATTGGCACCCCGTATTTTTATATATTGTTTTGCCATCGTATACTCCTAACCTTCCATATCCTGTAACTGCTTTTTCAGCTCAATCAATTTGTCGCGCAACTCTGCTGCCGCCTCGAAATTCAATTCTGCCGCTGCTTTCTTCATCTGCTTTGTAACATCTTTTATCAGTTTTTCCAATTCTTTTTCACTCATTGACTCCGGATCTTTTTCAAGACGCAATTCCTCCGCCGCTACCTTCTTAGAAATACTGATCAGATCCCGCACTGACTTTTTAACAGTCTGAGGTGTAATTCCATGTTCCTCATTATATGCCATCTGTATCTTTCTTCTTCGTTCTGTCTCTTGAATCGCTTTTTCCATCGACTCTGTCACATGATCCGCATACATGATAACATGACCATCCGCATTACGGGCAGCTCGCCCAATCGTCTGAATAAGCGAAGTCTCCGAACGCAGGAATCCTTCCTTATCGGCATCTAAAATTGCAACCAATGTAATCTCAGGAATATCAAGCCCCTCACGCAACAGATTGATTCCGACAAGCACATCAAATACATCGAGACGCATATCCCGAATAATTTCTGTCCGCTCTAACGTATCAATATCTGAATGAAGATATTTCACCCGTATACCAAGTTCACGCATATAATCTGTCAAATCTTCTGCCATTCGTTTTGTCAACGTTGTAATAAGAATCTTATTTTTCTTTGCAATCTCCTTGTTCACTTCACCGACCAGATCATCGATCTGTCCTTCCACCGGACGCACTTCGACCTCCGGATCAAGAAGACCTGTCGGTCGGATAATCTGATCCACACGCAAAAGTTCATTCTTTTCTTCATATTCTCCCGGCGTCGCAGATACAAACAACATCTGATTTACCTTACTTTCAAATTCTTCAAAATTAAGCGGTCTGTTGTCCTTTGCTGACGGCAAACGGAATCCATAATCTACAAGAGTGGACTTTCTAGACTGGTCACCCATGTACATTCCACCAATCTGAGGAATGGTCTTGTGCGATTCATCAATCATAATCAAAAAATCATCCGGAAAATAGTCAATCAATGTGTGCGGCGGCTGCCCCGGCGCCAGTCCTGTCAAATGCCTTGAATAATTCTCTATTCCCGAACAAAATCCCGTCTCTCGCATCATCTCAATATCGAAATTCGTCCGCTCTGCAATACGCTGTGCTTCCAAAAGCTTGTCTTCTCCTTTAAAATATCGGACTCTTTCTTCCAATTCTTCCTCAATCGCCTTTGTTGCTCGATCCAGCGCTTCCTTTGACACAACATAATGCGATGCTGGGAAAATCGCTACATGCTTCAACGCATTTTTAATCTCGCCCGTCAAAACATCAATCTCTGTTATTCTCTCCACTTCATCCCCGAAAAATTCCACACGAATTGCATAATCTTCCGAAACTGCCGGAAAGATCTCCAGCACATCTCCTCTTACCCGAAATGTCCCGCGTTTAAAATCCATATCATTGCGATCATACTGTATCTCAATCAACTTCGCAACAACCTCATCCCGATCTTTTATCATCCCAGGGCGTAGTGAAATTACCATCTCCTGATAATCAATTGGCGAACCTAATCCATAAATGCAGGATACACTCGCCACAATAATCACATCCCGTCGCTCAGAAAGTGCTGCCGTTGCCGAATGGCGCAGCTTATCAATCTCATCATTGATGGATGAATCCTTCGCAATATAAGTGTCAGATGACGGAACATATGCTTCCGGTTGGTAATAGTCATAATAGCTCATAAATAGTTCCACAGAATTATTAGGAAAAAATTCCTTAAATTCGCCATATAACTGTGCTGCCAAGGTCTTGTTATGTGCAATTACTAATGTTGGTCTATTCAATTGTGCAATGACATTCGCCATCGTAAATGTCTTTCCCGAACCGGTTGCACCAAGAAGGGTCTGGCATTGGTTGCCTTCTTTAAAACCTTTCACAAGCTGCTCGATGGCTTGAGGTTGGTCACCTGTAGGCTTATATGGGGACTCTAATTTAAAGATTTTTTCTTCGCTCATACACACTTCTCCCTCTGTTATTTTTGAATACTTAGGTGGCAATTACACGAATTCAGTATCATTTTCATTGTCTTTCAAAGAACAAACGTTCTCATTTCATTTTACATTATGTGCTATTTAGTGTCAACTTTTCTTTTTAGTAATTTCTTATATTGCCTTGTCATCCAAAGCTTTTTAGTTTGTAGTCCCGAACAATAATTATTATTGATAATCTCCCCACATTCTTCACAAGCAACGCCAACCAGATAATTTGCGATAGCCTGTTCTGGCTTCTTCATAGTAGAAAATTATATATATCTAAGCTCTTTTTATCCACTTGCAACTGCAAGAAATGAAGAAGAGACAATATAGCACAAGTTTGCATTGTTACTCTTTGTCATGATGATTACTTTATCACATACTTAGTACCCCTTCCCCTACCTTCAATTTTCACAACACCTTTCTTCCCCATATCTTTCAACAACTGTGTTGTCTTTGATTTGCCAAACGGAGCGTAAGGAGCAATTTCGCTGATCGATTTCAGCATTGTCCTGCTCAAAATCTTATATATTTTTCTTTCGTCTTCCGTTAAATTCAGGTTTTTCTCAAAAATCGGGAGTACAATCTTGATCGTATTTTCCGACACTTCAAAATCCGGCTGCATCAGGCCTTCTTCATAGAGCTGTTTTATCCTTGTAATTCCTGTACCAAAGATTTCGACAAACCCCAGCCTGTAAAATACATTTGCAAGATTTCTATTTCTTAAGACTGAAAGTTTTCCCGATAAATATTCATCTTCTGTTATTCCAGATGGCAATCCTCCCGGAGAAATAATTTCTATTCTGTCATCAAACATCGAAACTTTTATCTGTGACTCTACATCCCACGCTCTGTGGATCAATGCGTTTGCGATTGCTTCTCTAAAGGCAGCCTCCGGTATTTTTTCTATCTTTTTCCTATCAGTACCTTGTATTTCTTCATATTGATAATAATCCTTGAACACCTCTGCTGCTTTTTCATAGACTGTCAAAATGGATATATGATTAAAGGTTGCCCTCTTATGGATCACACTGATGTTTTCACCGAACTTCACCATATCAATTCCCGGAAAATGATTTTCATCCGCCAAAATACCCGCTGCATTATTGTATCCAATTGTATTGTTGTATAAGTTCAGCGTTTTCAAGGTGTCCTGATTAAAAGTTTCAATCTGAATATATTCTTTTAATTTTTGACATAGGGTATCAAATGTCAGCTCTTGCTCTTCGTACCGCAATTCTTCAAATCTGATATTTTTCCCTTCCAAAATCAGTCTTGACAACTCCAGTGTGTCGACCTCTATGGTTGCTGTATCATTTCGCTTATATGCTTTCGATTTATATAAATACGGCTTTTGCAGCCCACTTTTTACAGTCAGTTTTATCGTTCTGTCATTATTCTGCAATTCCAGTGTATAGTCAGGCTGCGGAGTAATGCTGTCATTAATCTTATTTTCAATATCCAGACACGCTTGTTTTACATCCGACAGACCTTTGATATTACCATTGTCATCGATACCAAAAAGCACTTCTCCACCATCGTAATTTGAAAAGGCACTTACTGTTTTTAAAAATGTATTTGTAATCTTTTCTTTAAACTCTGTTGTTCTTGTTTCATGCATACACTGTTCTTCCTTTCCAATTTCACTGTTTATAGTATAAGCAAAAACGCGCATAAAATCAATCGTATTTTTTTACAATTGATTTTATGCGTGCTTTTGATCATATAATTTAAAATTCCTGTCATAATAAAGCTGTATCATAGCACTGGGAATAAAAGCTCCGTCTGTATCAATTATTTGAACGACCTTCAGGATATCTTCTCTTTCAATAAATGGATTTTTCTTCAAATAATAATTAATCTCATCTTCCATCCTACTTTCAATATATTTTACAGTCATAGCTTCATCCGCAGTAATGTCTGTATGCAAAACTTCAAACTCAATATCATGGTCATTCACAAGATTATCCCAGTCCTTTATATTGGTTATCCATCTTGTATCCCTTCTTTCTTCACACTACAATCAGTCTACCAGTCCAACCATCTCATTCACAGAAGTAAATCCATATTGTTTCATATAATCTTGAATTCCATCTACGATTTCCATCGTCACAGATGGATTATGGAAGTTCGCTGTGCCGACAGAGACTGCGCTTGCTCCTGCAAGGATCATCTCGATTGCATCCTCCGCACTTGCGATTCCTCCCATTCCGATGATCGGCACTTTTACCGCATGGAATGCCTGATATACCATGCGGACTGCGATTGGATGAATCGCCGGTCCTGACACTCCGCCCGTTTTATTTGCGAGCACAAATTTGCGACGGTTAATGTCAATCTTCATTCCTGTAAGTGTATTGATCAGAGAAATTGCATCTGCTCCGCCTGCTTCCACTGCCTTCGCCATCTCTGCAATATCAGTCACATTCGGACTCAATTTCATGATGACCGGCTGTTTTGCATATTTCTTTACTGCTTTTGTAATCTCTTCTGCCGCTTTCGCATTCTGACCAAATGCAATTCCACCCTCCTTGACATTTGGACAGGAAATGTTGATCTCCAGCATATCTACATCCTCGTCTGCAAGACGTTCCACAACCTCACAGTAATCTTCTGTAGATTTTCCACACACATTCACGATAATCTTTGTGTCATACTGTTTTAAAAACGGAATGTCTCTCTCACAGAACAATTCAATCCCCGGATTCTGAAGACCTACTGCATTCATCATTCCACCGTATGTCTCTGCAACTCTCGGTGTCGGATTTCCCGCCCAAGGAATATTTGCAACTCCTTTTGTCGTGACGGCTCCAAGTCTGTTCAAATCAACAAACTCTGCAAATTCTGCTCCCGAACCAAATGTACCGGATGCCACTGTCACCGGATTATTCCACTCTACACCTGCAATATTTACTTTCATATTCATTAGATCTCCACCTCCGTAGACAGGAATACCGGACCGTCCTTGCAAATGCGCTTGTTATTTACATTGCTGTGGTGATCCTTTTCTTTTGACTGGCATACACACGCAAGACATGCCCCGATACCGCACGCCATTCTCTCTTCCAGAGAAATATAACATTCAATTCCTTGTTCCTCTGCATATTGTTTGATTGCTCGAAGCATTGGAGTAGGTCCACATGCGTAAATGATATCCGCCTCAAGTCCATTTTCACGAATCGCATCCATGACATTTCCTTTTGTTCCGACACTTCCATCCTCTGTCGAGATATAGACGGTTCCATTTTCCTCAAACTGCTCCTTTAAAAATGTATCTGCATCACGATATCCCATGATAATCTGCTTCTCACAGTCAAGCTGTTTTGCAAGCTCCAAAATCGGCGGAACTCCAATACCTCCACCTATCAAAAATGCTCGTTTCCCTTTTCCTGCTTCTAATGGAAAACCATTTCCTAAAGGTCCAATGATCGGAAGTGTATCTCCCGCTTTCATCTTGGAAAACTGATCGGTCCCCGTCTTTTCTGCTGTCACACGGTATACAACCCGAAGTTTCGATGTTTCCGTATCAATCTCGCAGATACTGATCGGTCTTGGAAGCAGTTTACTTCCGTCATTTGTGTACATGGAAATAAACTGTCCCGGTCTTGCAGTCTTTGCAGCTTCCGTCTGAATCCACATACTAAAAATCCCGTCTGCCAGCTGTTCCTGTGAAACAACTGTAACTGTCTCTCTCTTTCTCGCTGCCATCTTACATTCTCCTTATCTGCTCTCGAGCGCTCCATTAATATCTTTCACCATCGCCTCAACAGCTGCTCTTGAAGCCTCTCCAAAATTCTCTGCGCCAAATTTCGCATATGCTTCCTGTTTGTACGCCGCGATAATTCCACGTGAAGAATTTACGATTGCTCCTAGTCCGTCTTCGTTGAAGAAATGAACAAGGTCTTTTCCCTTGCCTCCCTGCGCTCCGTATCCTGGAACAAGGATGTAAGATTTTGGCATTACTTTACGAAGTACTTTTCCCATCTCCGGATAAGTTGCCCCTACAACAGCTCCGATATAGCTGTATTCGTCTCCCATGCAGGTTTCTCCCCACTGTGCCACTTTTTCTCCTACCAATTCATACAATGGTTTTCCATTGATCAACTGATCTTGAAATTCTCCACTTGATGGATTCGATGTCTTTACTAAAATAAAAAGTCCCTTCTTTTCTTCTTTGCACACATCGATAAATGGATTCACCCCATCCGAACCAAGATATGGGTTCACTGTCACAAAATCCTCATCAAACGGCACATATGATTTGCTTCCCACCTGCACGCGTCCAAGGTGACCGACTGCATATGCTGCTGATGTAG
>UMHO01005348.1_pt1 | contig 11328 bp, 10 predicted proteins | sample 1965561 | NCBI WGS metagenome assembly UMHO01 (sample SAMEA4836102, study PRJEB28245) | human gut metagenome | biome: gut microbiome; material: fecal sample | place: Denmark | collected 2008 | reverse complement strand
TTTGACATATTCAAAAGGAGATGATGAAAGTGGAAAGAAAAGTTGCTCCAAAAAGAAGTGACAATAAGAAACGTCGTAAACAAAGTCAGTTTGATTATATGGAAGTTTATCGGCAGTTAAGAACGAATATCGAATATTCTTCCTTTAATAAAGATATTAAAGTTGTAAATATTACAAGTTCGAATCCGGCAGAAGGAAAAAGCTCTGTAGCAAGTAATTTAGCTATGGTTGCAGTAGCAAAATACAAAAAAGTATTATTAATTGACTGTGATTTAAGAAAACCGGTACAGCATAAAATCTTTAAGGCTTCTAATAAATTAGGAGTTAGTAATTTAATGAAGAATATGAATGAATTAGATATTGATAATGAAGCATATTTTCATAAATTTAAGGACAGCAGTTCAGAAGGAAAATTATATTTGTTAACAAGTGGAAAATCTGTACCAAATCCACAGGAACTTCTGGCAAGCGAAAGATTTAAAGAAATGATCAATCGTTTTAGAGAGAAGTTCGATTATATTGTAATTGACTGTCCACCTTTAAATGCAGTGGCAGATGCAGTCCCAGTTTCTAGTATTGCAGATGGAACAGTGTTTGTTACTTCCGCAAGAGATACAGATAAAAGAGATGCGAAAAACGCATTGACGATGCTGCAGAGAAGCGGTGCCAATGTATTAGGGTGTGTTTTAACAAAAGTTGATACTACAACGCGTTCTTATTACAGTTACTATGGTAATTATGAATAAGTAAGGAGGAATCTTTCATGAAGAAGTCAAACTCCTTAGATAAAGTAGAAAAAACAGTTTTGGTAATTGCTGTACTTCTTATCCCAATTACCATTGGACTTGGTGTATTTAAAAATTCAACACAGGAAAAGAAACCATATGTTTCTGTAAGAAAAGAAGAAACAAAAGTGTCAAAAGAAATAAAAGATGGTGTAGCACTGATTTCTAAAGAATACACCATAAAGCGAAATGGAAATTTAAGTCTGGATGCAGAAGAATATTTTGAAGGCAGTAGTGAAGATTTAAAAAAGATGGAATTAGACTTTGAAAAAGTGGATTTAAGTAAGGTTGGTTCTTATCCTGTAACAGCAGAATTAGGGAATAAGGCATTTCATTTCACAGTGAAAGTAGAAGAAAGTGAAAATCCTACAATTAAGGCTGATAAAACATCTTTTAAATACTTAGTTGGTGCATACAGCACTATGGATGAAGTAAAAGAAATTGCAAATGTTTCCGCGACAGATGCCAATGGAAATGATATTACAGAAGATATTGTTGGCTGGACAGATACACTGCCTGTAGAAGAAGGCAAAAAAGACTATCGTTTAAGTGTTACGGATAGCAGTGGAAATACAGGCTATTTAATTGTTACTATAGATTTTCAAAGAGTGAGAAATTAAAGGTGTGATAAACTTGAATTGGTATGTATTGTTTGTCATGGGTGGTAAGGAAGAAAAGATATGTGATTTTTTTAAACAGGAAAACATACATGCTTTTCTTCCAAAAATGGAAGTACTTTACAGAAAACAAGGAAATTTTTATCCTCAAGAAAAACTAATGTTTCCAAGTTATGTATTTATAGAAAGTGATTTGGAACACACTGCTTTTCATCAAAAGCTATTAGATGTAAAGCAGAAAAAGAAGGGCATTATCAAAGAACTAAAATTCGATAATGAAGGAACACCAGCATTAACACAAGATGAAAAAGAGCTTATAGAAAAACTTATAGGAAGAAACAAAGTAATGAAACATTCAATTGGTTATATTGAAGGTGATCAGGTGATTGTTACAGATGGTCCATTACAAGGACTAGAAAGTAAAATCATTAAAATTGACCGTCATAAAAGAAGAGCCCTTATAGAGATAGAAATGCTAGGGCGAATTGTCAATTTGAATGTTTCATTAGAAATTATAAAAAAGATAGGATTGTAGAATGGTAATAGTTGTTTAGGCACTTTACCACCAATCAAGGACAGAGCTTAATTGTCTGCATATATTCTATTATGTGCGGATAGGCGAAGCCTGTCTTTTTTTGTATATTTGACGGTAGTGATTATCGACAGGGAGTAAGAAGTTAAAGTTTGGAGGGATAGAGAATGAGAAAAATAAACATACCTTTTTCTCCACCAGATATGAGTGAAGAAGAAATAAAAGAAGTAATTGATACTTTGAAATCAGGATGGATTACAACGGGACCAAAAGTAAAAGAATTTGAAAGAGAAATTGCAGAATATTGCCATACTTCAAAAGCTGTTTGTTTAAATAGTGCTACAGCATGTATGGAAATGACATTACGACTATTAGGAATTGGGCCTGGAGATGAAGTAATTACTTCTGCTTATACATACACAGCTTCTTGTAGTGTTATTTGTCATGTTGGAGCAACACCTGTATTAGTAGATGTAAAAAAAGATTCATTTGAAATGGATTATGATCAACTGGCAGATAAGATTACAGACAAAACAAAAGCAATTATTCCTGTAGACTTAGCTGGAATTATGTGTGATTATGATAAAATCTTTGAAGTTGTGGAAGCAAAAAAGAATGTGTTCAAAGCTAATAATGAGATTCAAAAAGCGTTTAATAGAATTATTGTATTAGCAGATGCAGCACATGCATTTGGAGCATCAAGAAAAGGAAAAATGTGTGGAGAGGTAGCTGACTTTACTTCTTTCAGTTTCCATGCGGTAAAAAACTTAACAACTGCGGAAGGTGGTGCAGTTGTATGGAAAGATATTAAAGGTATTGATAATGAATGGATCTACAAACAATACCAATTGTTATCTTTACATGGACAAACAAAAGACGCATTAAATAAAACAAAGTTAGGGGCATGGGAATATGATATTATGTTACCTGCTTATAAATGCAATATGACCGACATTATGGGCGGAATAGGATTAGCACAATTAAAACGTTACCCTAAACTATTAGCTAGAAGAAAAGAAATTATTGATAAATATAATGAAGGATTTAAAGGTTTAAATATTCAAGTATTAAATCATTATAATGAAACTCATCAATCAAGTGGTCATTTATATTTAACTAGAATTAATGGAATAACGCTTGAACAAAGGAATAAAATTATAGAGCTGATGGCAGAAAAAGGAATTGCATGTAATGTACATTATAAACCTTTACCAATGTTAACTGCTTATAAAAACTTAGGATTTGATATTGCAGATTATCCAAATGCATATAATCAGTTTATTAATGAGATTACATTACCTTTACATACTAAGTTAACTGATGAAGAAGTAGAGTATGTGATTGATTGCTTTAAAGAGGTTGTTAAATGATTTTAAGAAAATGGGAAGAATTGCCAATTGAAATGCAAACTGATGAGGTAAGGTATTACTATGACATTCTTTGTAAAAAGAAATTAAGTTTGATAATGAAAAGATTGTTTGATATTGCAGCTTCTGCTGTTCTTTTAATGATTCTTTCTCCTGTATTTATAATATTGGCAATTGCGATAAAGATTGATTCATCAGGCCCTGTATTTTATAGACAGGAACGTGTAACAACTTATGGAAAGACTTTTCGCATACATAAATTCCGTACTATGGTAAGTAATGCAGATAAGCAAGGAAGTTTAGTTACGGTAAAGAATGATAGTCGTATTACAAGAGTAGGAAATTTAATTAGAAAATATCGACTTGATGAAATTAGTCAGTTAATTGATGTGCTTCTTGGAAACATGACTTTTGTTGGGACACGTCCTGAAGTTGTGAAGTATGTTAATCAGTATATGCCTGTAATGAGAGCAACTTTACTTTTACCGGCAGGGGTTACATCGGAAGCTAGCATTCTATATAAAGATGAAGATAAACTGTTAGATGGAGCAAAAAAAGTGGATGATATCTATATAGAAAAAGTGTTACCAGGGAAAATGTATTATAACTTGAAAAGTATAGAGAAATTCAGTTTTATGAAAGATATTGGAATAATGTTTAAAACTGTACTTGCAGTGCTGGGCAAGGATTATGTGGCAGATAAGGCTGGAGAAGCAGAGTTTGCTAACTCCATTGAGAAAGAGGGTTTACAGGTATGAGCAAGAACAAACCATTAATTGCACTTTTAACGAATAATGATGATGATGTATACTGTTTTAGAAAGGAATTAATTGATGGCATTATTGCTGCAGGATATGATGTACTTATTTCTTGTCCATATGGGGAGAAATTTGAGTTGATGCAAGATTATCAGTATGTATATGATAATCCTGTTATTGATCGACGTGGGACTAATATTATAGCAGATTTTAAGCTTCTTATGCATTATAGAAAACTTTTTAAAAAATATAATCCTGATGTCATATTAACTTATACAGCGAAGCCTGGTGTGTATGGAAGTCTTGCAGCAAGAACATGTGGTATTCCGTACATAAACAATGTGACCGGATTTGGCAGTGTTTTGAACAAGAAGGGCTTTATGCGTAGCTTTATTATGGGGCTTTTTAAGTTAGCTTATCGTGGAGCAGAATGTATTATGTTTCAGAATTCCACAAACATGAAGTTGGCAAAGGAATTTGGTATGGTTAAGGGGAAATGTAAATTAATTCCCGGTTCTGGTGTTGCGTTGAAACGCTATCCTGTTCAATCTTATCCAGATGGTGGAAATGGGATTGATGGAGATATTGTAGTCTTCAACTATATAGGTAGAATTTTACATGATAAAGGTGTAGATGATTATATAGAAGCAGCAAAACAAATAAAAATTAAATATCCTAAAACTGAATTTAATATGATTGGTTTCGTTGAACCAACTGAAAAACATTATGAGAATTTATTAAATAATTTGGAGAAAAAAGGTATAGTTATTTATAGAGGAAGTCAAAAAGATGTTAAGCCTTTTATTTCTAGAGCGCATGCGATTATACATCCATCAACTTATGGTGAAGGTATGAGTAATGTGTTGTTAGAAAATGCTTCATCTGGAAGACCTATTATTACGACAGATAATCCTGGATGTAAAGAAACATTAATTAATGGAGAAACAGGGTATATCTATAGAGGCGGAAACGTAAATGAATTAATAAAAACGATTGAAATATTTTTAGCTATGAAAAATGAAGATAGAAAGAAAATGGGACAAAAAGGGCGAAGGTTTGTTGTTGAAAATTTTTCAAGAGATATAGTTGTTAACGTTTATTTAAAAGAAATAACGTTCATATTAAGGAAAAGGAATTAGTTTTAAATGGAAATGTATAAAAAAAGATATCTGATAGTGACAGTAGTTGATTCAATATCAACAACTAGTATGCCTATAAACGAATTTGTTATTTATAGAGAAAATAAAGGATATATGTCAAAGCAAATTGTAATTGTTTGTGATACGACAGTTCCCAATAATGTTTCTTTACCTAATAATATTGAATTTCGTTTAGTTGGAAAACGTGTGGATAAGATTAAGAAAACTATTAACGATATTAATAAAAATTTTAAATATTTAAAAGTAATATATCATCTTCATCATCAAAAATCCGCACTTTTATTTTACAGAGCGGTTCTTTTTACTAAGGAGAGAAAGAAAACTTTATTTACAATTCATAGTACCTATCGTGACAGAAGTTTAAAATATAAAATTTCAAGTATAATGTGTTCTCTTCTTGCTGCTAAAGCTAATTGTGTAAGTTATTCTGCACTTCAAGATTACTCTTTAGTTGTACGAAAGTTAAAAAAGAATAACATAATAGCAATTCCGAATGGGGTAGATTTTGAAAGAATAGAATCGGTAATAAAAGATACAAAATGTGATTTCGAATTGAATAGAAATAAAATGGTATGTATTGGAAGGATGATACCTTTAAAAAACCATGAATTTTTGATTAATCTATTAACAAAATTACCAAACTACAAACTCATACTTATTGGAATGGAAGATAAAGAAGGAAAAATAAGAGGATTAGTAAAAAATCTAAATTTGTCAGACAGGGTTGAATTTACAGGCTTAATGCCAAGAAACGATGTTTTTAAAAAAATGTGTGAATGTTCAATATATGTTTCTTCTTCATACGTTGAAGGATTACCAGTTAGTGTTTTAGAAGCGATGAGTGTAGGATTGATTCCACTACTTTCTAATATTGGACCTCATATAGAGATAGAAAATCAATGCAAAGATATTAAAGTTTTAGATTTAGAATATCAAAAATGGGAAAATACATTGTATGATTTAGAAAAGCTTTCAAATGAAGAATTAGAAAATTTATCGAATAAAATAAAAAAAGAAGTTAGAGAAAAGTATTCTCTTGAAACAATGCATGATCATTACTATAAACTTTATGAAGAATTGAGTAAATAAAAGGAGGAAATATGTTAAAGTCAATTGAAAAAATGTTGATCGCGTTTGAAACTAATAATATCATTTATTGTCATTGGAAAAGCAATGAACATTTAGAGGAAGCTTTATTAGGTGATACTGATTTAGATATACTGTTTCTTCCGGAGCAAAGAAATAAATTAGATATTATATTGAATGAATGTGGATTAAAAAGATTTAGATCATTACCTTTAATGCAATATAATGCAATAGAAGACTATATAGGTTTTGATAAAGACACTGCAAAAATATGGCATTTACATTTGCATTATCAAATGACTTTAGGAGAAAAGCATTTAAAAGGATATACAATAACACCATGGAATAGTTATATTTTAGAACATCGTCAATTAGATAAACTAGGTATATATACATCTTCATGTGAAATTGAACTAGTATTATTAATTGTAAGAATAGCTTTGAAAAAGCGAATGAGAGATTTCGGTAAAAAAATAGGTAAAGATGATTTGATTGAATTTGTTTGGTTAAGTAATAGAGTAAATTTTGATTTGTTATTAAAGTTTGCAAAAGACATGCTAGATGAGCAAGCAGCAAAAGAAATTTTAGAGATAAGTAAAAATGGGTTACGTAATAAAAATCAATTATCAAAACTACAAAGAATTCTAAGAAAAGACTTAAAACTATTTACAGGTTATTCAAGAATAAGTTCAAGATATATGCGGACCAAAAGAGAAATTTTCTGGTTACTTGGTGGAGTCAAAAGAAGATTAGGAATAGAAAGCGTTAAAGCGAATAGAAGAATTTCTCCATCAGGAGGTTGTGTAGTGGCTTTACTGGGATGCGATGGTGCTGGTAAGTCGACTACTTTGGCTTACGTAAAAAAAGAATTCCAGAAAAAATTAGATGTAGTTACAGTATATTTTGGAAGTGGGGATGGAAGTAGTTCACTTCTTCGAAAACCAATGAAATTAGTTGCTAAAAGAGTTGGGGGTAAAGGACTTGGACATACGGTTGAGAAGGAATATGAAAACAAAGATAAAATTTCTTTAAAAGCAAAGATGTATTCATTTGCAAAAGTTTTATGGGCAATAACTTTAGCACAAGAGAAAAAAGCAAAACTAAAAAAAATGACAAAAGCGAGAAATGCAAGTATGCTTGTTTTAACTGATAGATACCCCCAAACCGAAATTTCTGGGTTTAGTGATGGGCCCTTATTAACTAAATATAGTACTAATACAAAAGGGTTAATGAAAAAAATTTCTGAATGGGAATATAATATTTATAAATCGGCTTACGTTAATCCTCCTGATTTAGTAATAAAATTAATGGTTCCAACTGAAATTGCAATCTCAAGAAAACCAGAAATGACTGTAGATGAAATTGAAAATAAAAAAAGGGTTGTAATGGCTATGAATGCTTCAAGACACTCCGTAATTATTGATACGTCAAGGGAAATGACTAAATCATTTAGTGATGTAATGGAAGAAATATGGAAAATAATTTAAATATTAAGGGTTAATTAAACAAAGTGCCAATTGTCAAATATGTGCAATAATAAAGCTTAAACAGATAGAAATTCATTCGGGGTTTGATAGTTGTATTTTTAAAGTGTTATCTAGGTGTTTAATCGTATCTTATGTACCCGCTGATTAAAAATAACAATTTTAAATATTATAAAATATTTTAATTTTTCTTCCGACTTAATAGTAATATGGATAAATGTTATGATTCTTTTTATTAATTTTATTTTATTGTTTGATTGGAGTTTGTTTATGAATAAGAAAAAAGGTTATATCATAGAGCTATTTGGACTTCCAGGTAGTGGTAAAAGTACAATTTCAAAAATTATTAAAGAAGAATTAAGAAAAGAAAATATTGTTTTTATAGAACCTAAAAGAAAATTAGATAAAGAATATAATTGTCTTAGTAGATATATATTTAAAATTTATTATACAATTATATCTATTTTGTTGTATAATGTTAAAATTATCCCATTAATTTTTGAGGTTATAAAGTTGAACCACGGAAAAATAATGATTAAACAATTGATTAATGTTTGTTATACGTTATATTTTTATAAAATAAAGGATAATTTTATTTTAGATGAAGGTATAGTTCAAGCTTTAGTATCTGCCTCTTATTCAAAAAAAATAGATGATTTAAACTTGTTGTTTAGTAAACTACCGAGTAATGTTTTTGAAAAAGTAATTCTAATCTATATAAACATTGATGTTTCTATTTGTTGTGAACGAGTTTTAAATAGAAAAGACGGTAAGTCTAGAGTGGATAGGATAAAAAATAAAAAAGTGTTAAATTTTCAACTAAGTTGTCAAAAAGAATTTTTTAATAATATAAAAAATAATTTAAAATATTATGAAATAGATAATTCAAACGATATTCCAATTAAAAGATTGTATAGCATATGCAATCAAATTATAAATAATGATTTAATTCCATAGTAATAAGTAAATTACATTAGTATGAACTTTATAAACTGATAAAGAGATGATTTGTATATTACATAAAATTTTAAATGAGAGGAAGTTGTTGTATATGAAAGTAATTATGAAAAAAAAATATCTTAATTTGTTAATATTGTTTTATTTATTTTCAATAACAATAGGCATGTCTTTTTTTATTTATTACAGAAGTGCTTTAGTTATTTTGGTATTACTTTCTTTTCTATTGTTTGGAACATTTATTATTTTTGATTATTCCCAGACTAACTTGATTATCTCATTTGGTATACTTTTTAATCTATTTGGGCTTTTATATAGTAATTATTATATATTAGAGAATATAACAAACCCTTCTTATTTAAACAATACAGTTTTCTTTAGTTATTTCCTCTCAATAATATCAATGGCATGTTTTAATATCGGATATTTTTCTGTTCCATATTTAAAAAATAGTTTTTTGAAAATCGAAAAGATAAATACGAAAGTCGTTTATTTATTCTTATTATTTTTATTTATTTTATCAGTATTAACTGAATATTATGTTATTTTTATAAAAATTGGCTTCTCCTCTTTTTTTTCATCTTCACGAGCTCATCAATCATTGCTGATTAGTCAATATAGTTCTTTAACATTTTATAAAAGTTTTTTTATTATTATTGCAATATGTACTTTATTATTTTACTTAAACTTTAAAGAAAAAAAATATTTATATTTATTTATTGGTTGCTTTATAATAAATATTTTTAACACATATGTTTCAGTTTCAAGAGCAGAAATTTTTACTTTTCTACTTCCAATAATATATTTATTGTATATTTACAAGAAGATAACCACTAAACAAGTGATTATTTTAGCTTTGCTGTTTTTTATTTTATTTGGTGCTTGGAAAAGTGTAATAAGTAGTTTTAAACAAAATGGAGAAATAAAAAAAGAAAATGTTGTTTTATCCTTTGATAGCGAATTTAATAGTTGGTATAAAATATCAGAAAACATTTTAGATAGTGACCATCAGTTTTTATATGGGAAAAGTTATTTAGAAACATTTTATAATTTGCTAATTCCAATAACTAAAAGTGAACCACTTTCCAAGTGGTATGTAAGAAATTATGAATTTGATGTTTATATAAAAGGAGGAGGAAGAGGGTTTTCAGGAGTATTAGAAGCCTATCTTAATTTTGGATTGATTGGTAATATAATAGTTTTTTTTCTTTACGGGGTTTTATTTAAAAAAATATCTAACTACAATAATGAGATAAGTATGATTATATTTCTAATTGTTATCGGTTCAGTATACCAATTGTTTAGATCGGAATCTTATTCATTATGGAAAACAATGTATTGGTTTAAAATAATTCCAATATTAATAATATTTAAAATTTCTAAAAGGAGATATTTATGAATATAAAAACACTATTTAGAGGAACTGCTATTGTTTCCTTAATGGTTTTTTTAGCAAAACTTATTTCATTCTTTTCAGAAACATCTTTAGCTTTTGCTTTGGGGAATGGAAGGGAGGCTGATATATATTATTCAATAGTTTCAATCCAACAAATAATTTATCCAATGATTAGTATCGGAGTTTGGAAAATTTTTTTACCAGAATACAAGAAAAAAATAGTTTTGAAAAAAGAAAATGAATCAAATGATTTAGCAAATAGAATAATTACTTTTTTCCTAATAGTGTCGATCGGCTTTGTGATTATTTTATTTTTGTTTTCAAAGCAAGTTACTACAGTTATAGTTCCAGGATTTTCCAAAGACTTAAAAATAGATGTATCTAATTTTTTAATATTAACATCTCCAATGTATTTATTTTTAGGTATCTCAACGATATACAGTGCAATGTTACAGGCTAGAAATAAGTTTTTTGCAAGCCAACTTAGAGAAATCGTTGTTCAAGTACCGGTTATTATTGCTTCTTTATTTTTGTATAAAAAATATGGTTTATTCTCGCTTGGGGTTGCATTAATATTTGGTTCATTTTTAAGGTATATAATAGAATTACCATTTGTTGATTGGAATTATAATTATAAAATCAATAATAATTTTAAAGATAATGATTTTCTTATTTTTATTAAAAGATTACCATCGGCGTTATTAACGGCCAGTTTTACACAGATTCATACTTTGATTGATAAAATGATTGCCTCATTACTTCCCTCAGGATCTATTTCTTGTTTGAATTATGGTTCTAAAGTAACAACCTTAATATTAGGACTTTTTTCTCAGGCTATTAATACAGCTATTTATCCAACTGTAGCTAGTTTAAGTGCAAAAAAGGAAATAGAAAAATTGTCAACTTTGATAAATTTGACTATGACTGTAATCTGCTTTTTTGTTATTCCAATTTCATTTGGGTGTATTGCATATAATAACGAAATTATATATATATTATTTGGAAGAGGTGCTTTTACAAAAAATGCAGTAGATTTAACAGGCTATATTTTAGCTGGATATTCAATTGGATTAGTATTTAATGCAATGTTAACTACAACAAATGATATTTTATACTGTAATGGTAAAGTTAGTAAAACCACAGAGATAAGTATGTTTTCATGTTTTTTAACATTAATCACCGATGT
>UMHO01012274.1_pt1 | contig 11602 bp, 10 predicted proteins | sample 1965561 | NCBI WGS metagenome assembly UMHO01 (sample SAMEA4836102, study PRJEB28245) | human gut metagenome | biome: gut microbiome; material: fecal sample | place: Denmark | collected 2008 | reverse complement strand
CCACACGTTCCCTTGCCTGCGTGACAAGGTCAACAACCTTTAAAAACAGGTCATTAATATCTTTATCGTTTGTGATAATATCGTTTCCCATACGCTCAATCTTCATTTATGTTTGCGAGCAATTTTTCAAGTTCAGCTACAGCCGAACTTATTGTTAGGCTTTTATCCTTGATGTCTGCCATCAGTTCCGCCAGTGAACGGTTGTCCGCTTCACCACCTTGTTTTATCCAAGTGATGTCGAGACTTGTCTTATCACGTGCCAGTATATCTTCTATTGGATACTTACGCCAACGCCCTTGTGGATTATTTTCGGCATCGTAGGTCTCAACTCGATTATTATAACAAGAAACAAAATCATCCAAATGATGGCGTTCCAGCTTATTGGTGGCAAGGGTGTGCTTTACATCAGTACGGTAATCGTAAAACCATATTTCTTTAGTCGGTTGCCCCTTACTGAAAAACAACACGTTAGCTTTTACGCCTTGCGCATAGAAAATACCTGTAGGCAAGCGCAAGATAGTATGTAGATTGAAATCTTGCAACAGGCGTTTGCGAATAGTTTCACCTGCTCCGGCTTCAAAAAGGACATTATCAGGAAGTACCACAGCAGCACGTCCTCCGGTTTTGAGCATAAGCATCATGTGCTGGAGGAAGTTCAACTGGTTATTCTTGGTCTCGACATAGAAATCTGGGCGGTTGATATCCACAGAACCAGCCGGGCGAGTACCGAAAGGAGGATTGGCAAGTATTACATCCACAAGCGTAGAAGGCTCTTTTTCCAAAGAATCCTCACACACAATAGGACTGCGGTCTGTGCCAATGCCATGCAAATAAAGATTCATGGAAGCAAGTGTTACGACCAAAGGCGTATTGTCCACACCATGCAAAGCTTTGTCACGCAAAAAATCACGTTTTTCTTTACTTGCAGACTGTCCTTTCATATAATCGTAAGCAGCAAGCAGGAATCCGCCTGTACCACAAGCCGGGTCACAAACAGTTTCACCCATTTGCGGATTGATGCAATCAACCATAGCTTGAATGAGTGGACGAGGTGTGAAATACTGTCCAGCACCGCTTTTCTTATCTTGTCCGTTCTTTTCAAGAATACTTTCGTAGATAGCCCCTTTTACATCACCATCCATAATGAGCCATTGCTCTTCATCAATCATGGTAATGACTTTTTTCAGATAAACAGGCTTGTCTATCTTATTCTGTGCCTTCGTATAAATCGTACCTATCAGATTATCCTGCTCACTAAGCAGTTTAAGTGTCTCTTCGTATTGCTTCACCAAATCCAAACCATCAAGAGCAATCAAATCTGCCCACTGATAACCAGTTGGGATAGCTGATTCCTCTCCGAACATTTCTACATTCTCAGCATCCATCTTCAAGAATAAGAGATAGGTCAGTTGGGTGATATAATCTGTAAACCCGATACCTTGTCCGGCAAGAGTGGTTGCCAGATTCCATACTTTTTTAGTGAGTGATTGCTCTGTTGTATTATTTGTTGCCATTTTCTTATGCTGCTTTTCTTAAAACTACAAATGTGTAAAGTGAATGAAGCGCTTCGTCTGCTTTTTGCATATTACCAAACGCTCGAATCATTTGAGCCGCATGGGTCGCATCATCTTCACGAATATCTCTGACAGTACAAGCTCCGTTGGAAGCGATATAATCCACAATACGACTGATAACTTCACGTTGTTTATCGGTTATTTCACGCTGGGTTTGCCCCAACCACAAGTTGAAATACTGTTTTGAAGTAGCCACGACACTGTCCAACCTTTCAATTTGGCGGAAAGCAAAACGTACCAATTGTATGATATTTGTCAAAGCATCGCTTTCTTCTTTAGTAGTAGAACGCTTTACCTTGTTTGGAGAAAGAATGGCATACGAGTTCCAAATCTGTTTTGGGGTAAAATGGTTGTTTGCCATTTTAAGTTTATTCTCCAAATCTTTCAACATTGAATAAGTTATCGGTTCACCCGTGTTGCTGTGGATAATGCGCAATGCCTCTATCTCATCGTAATACTTTTTGCAAAAATCTTCAAACGCCTCTGTTGTGTCTTTAGCCTCTTCAACGGAGAATCCTTTTGAGATAAGCGCATCTTCGCCGGGCATCAACGTATTGACAAACCCGGCAGCAAGAATGAGTAAATATCTTCGTGCGTCGGCATGATTGGCAAGAGGGGATACCAATCCCTTACGCTCGTTATTAGAATCGTCTGTACTAACAAACGGAGGGAGTGTGCCTTTTTCCAACACAGCGTATATTTTCGCTGAAAGCTCCTTCATGTCATGATGAGACAAACGGGCAAATTCTTTCTTTTGCGATTCATCAGCCTTATAGTGTATTCGGGCAAGCGTGGCTGCAAGCCGTTTGAGATATTCATCAGGAATATAACCGTGGCTGATACGTTCCAACAGTTCCTTTAGAGTGATAGTCTTTGTTGTGGGGCTGCCATCTATAGGCTTCACCGTCTTCATACTTTCCGTCACACCTACCGCATCCACTAAGTAGAAACAATCTTTACTGAATGCGTTGGGCGTAACATTTCGCAATTGCTCATCACCAATGGTGCGCACTCCGCGCCCTTTCATCTGAATATACAAAGGCAATGATTCTACATCGCGCATGAACATGACCACTTCCAGCGGTTTGACATCTGTACCTGTGGCAACCAACGTACAAGTCACGGCTATACGGAAATCTTTGTCATTTCGGAATTGCCGTATCAGTTCGTTGCTGTCGCCAGCCGAATAGGTGATTTTCTGAACAAAGCGGTCATCTGTGCGCCCGAATACCTCTTTGGCTATCTGTACGATATTGGTGGCGTGAGTTTCATTGAGAGCGAATATCAATGTTTTGGGCAAATAATCCATATTCGGTTCTCGCTGTGGGTCGTTGAACAATTCGGTATAAACCACATCACGATAAGTCGAAAGGATTAACTTTATCTGTGCCGGGTTGATGATACTTCGATTAAGCTCTTTATTGGTATAGAATTTTATTTCTTTACTACTTTTAGTCTTAACCTCTCCGGTGTATTTCGTTTCTTCTTTGAATTTCTCGCCTTCTAATATAGCTCCTCCTGATTCCGTGACTTGCGTTTTTATTCTATATACCCTGCAATCCACATTCACACCATCAACAATACTCTTTTCCAAGGTATAGTTGACAATGATATTGTAGTTGAAGAATTTCTCAGTTTCTTCAATCGGGGTTGCAGTCAAACCAACCAATCTTGCCGTATTAAAATATTCTAATACCTTACGCCAGTTTCCATAAATAGAGCGGTGGCACTCGTCTATGATAATCATATCAAAGTAGTCGTGGGGCAAGTTGGGATTGGGTGGCAGGATTACTTCTTCCATCGGTTCGTTGTCGTCATCCTCCTCATTATCTTCAATATTTTCTCCTTTCAAGAATGAGAACAAACGCTGTATAGTAGAAATAACCACATTACTATCAGATAGAATAGAAGAAGAGCGAAGCCGATTAACCGTAAAGATAGTATTGAACGCATCACCATTCTCCGTCAGACGGAAAGTTCCAAACTCTCCTTCCGCCTGCTTTCCAAGATTATTTCGGTCAACGAGAAACAACACTCTACGCATCGGTGTATAAGAAAGCATCCGGTAAGCAGCAAGACAAGCTGTATATGTTTTACCTGCACCAGTAGCAAGAACCATCAATGCCCGATTTTGCCCACTGCGGAAACTCTTCTCAAGTTCTGTCACTGCTTCATACTGGCAATCACGAAGTCCTTTCTTTTTCAATGTAGGTAATCCGGCAAATGTATCTTCAATTCCCAATTTCTTGACCAACTCATGTGGTGTAGGGATTGCCATTATTTGCCTGAAATATGAATCTTGTTCACGAAAATCACAAAAGTATAGCTCTTTACCATTTGAGGTAAATATAAAAGGCAATGGCTTTTGATACGTCTGATAGATATTGGGAACACTTCTTGCATATAAAGTTGCTTGGTCGCAAACTTTTGAAGCGAAAGCGTCTGTTTCTTCTCGTTTAGCTTCAAGTACCCCTACTGCTTTCCCATTAATAAATAGGAAATAGTCGGCCTCAAGATTCCCTTTCAGCAAACCTTCTCTTATGGCAACAGCGGTACAAGTCGGCTCGTAGTCTTCTCTATCAACCACTTCCCAACCTGCATCAGCAAACCACTGGTCTATCTTTATTCTTGCTTTTTCTTCAGGAGTCATGTTCTTAATATTGTATATTATCGGAAGTTCATCAGCACATCTGCAATAAGGTGCAAATGAACATATCCCCCCTAACCTAATCAAGTTCTATTTCAACCGTTCTTTTTTATCGGTTATCAAATCTTTCAAATCCACTTGCAATATCTCTGCAATCTGTTGCAAGGTCTCTAAATTAGGCTGAATCCTATTACAAGCATAAGCATTTACCATACTGAAACTCTTATCCAATTGTTTAGCTAACCATGTCTGAGAGATACCTTTTTCGGACAATACAGTCTTTATTCTATTCAGTTTCATTCTTTGATACGATTTTATAGTGCAAATATAGCGAATTATATTCGATAAATCGGGGTTATTTTTGTACTTTTGTGGAACGAAATGAAATTAATATGGATACAGTTATAAAAAGAGGCGAAATAATTAGCTTTGAACAGCGTTCGTTGATATCTCAGAGATATAGACGCATAACAAGAGCGGCTAATTCGGAATTTTGGGGTAGTACTAGCGAAACTGCTCATAGTTTATATGTGGGCTCTTATGGAAGAGGTACTGCTATTGATACAAGTGACATTGATATACTTGTTGAATTGCCACGAGACGAATATAATAGATATGACGCACTAAGGGGAAATGGTCAGTCCAGATTACTACAAGCATTGAAGAATGCAATTTTACAAACCTATCCAAGGAGTGATATTCATGGAGATGGGCAAGTCGTAGTAATCAATTTTACTGATGGTATGAAATTCGAGGTGCTACCAGCTTTTCGTCAATTAGATTGGTGGGGGGATTGGAATGGGAAATACGACTATCCTGATTCAAATATGGGTGGCAACTGGTTAACAACTGATCCCAAAAGCGAGCAACAAGCAATGAAGGAAAAAAATGTTGCAAGCAATGGTTTGTTATTCGACACATGTAAGCACATGCGTGAAATTCGTGATAACTATTTCAGGAGTTACCATCTTCCGGGAATCGTGATTGACAGTTTTGTTTATCATAATATTGCTGATTGGCACTGGCTAAGAGAAGGAGAACAAAGCTCCAATCAACCAATAGGAACTTATGAAAAAAAGCTCTATGATTCATGCCCGGTTTGGAGTTTTAATCTGACAGCACCAGGAAGCAACATGCCAGTAAACACATATAAATACATTGATGCATTAATCAAAGTTTTAAAATACATGTCAAACGAATAAGTCATATGGATGAACAAACAAAAATTCTTTACAGAGAAATCCTTGAGCGTTTTAATAAAATAATTTGGACGCATAAGATTCATTTATGTCAAGCGAATATATACCTCTTAAAGAAGAAAAAACAAAATCAGATTCTTTTAGTGTTTTCTATTTTGGTATCAGCTTCTGCAATTACCAATATATTCAAGTGGCTACCTGAAGCTGTCATTGTTCCATTAATGGCGTTCTTAGCGTTGGCATTAACATATTTCACCACCAAATACAAAGCTGAAAATTTAGAAAAGAAGGCAGCTGACAACGAAAGATTTGCTGCTGTTATGCACGATTTACGCAATAAGTATGCAGGATTTTTATCAGATATAAAGGCAGAACTGTACACAAAAGAACAAATTTCTAAAAAGCGAATAGAATTAGAACATATAGAAAATATCGTTTATTCGGGACTTGTTCCACAAACATCAAAAGAAGCAGTAGATACAGCATCTATTGCATTAAAAAACAGACAAGAATCAACAACTACCGATAAGGAAATTATTCAAATAATCTCTTCCAATTTACAGATATAAGTCTTTTTACACATAGAAACATTGTAGTAATGAATATAAAAATTGAACAAAACATTTCTGATTGTAAAAATATTATAGAGCATATTCGTACTTCTATAAATTCAGGAAAATGTGACACGTGTTTTCATTGCAAGGAAATAAACTCGTTGTACGATGCTCTTGCAAAACTATCAGAAATCATCGAACTTAAATTACCAATTGAAAGTAGTTATTTAAAAGCATATTTGCCAGCATTGGTAGGCATTTCCCATATAAATCCTTATGATTTTGGAGGCATCATCGCTATCACTAATTTAATACAAGCCAAATACAATTCTGAGAAAAGGGAAAGTACTAACAATATATTTATTAGCCATTCCTCTAAAGACAAAAATATCATACAATCTTTTGTTGATAATATTTTACGTTTAGGAATAGGCATAAATGCCAAAGATGTTTTTTGCACTTCTATTGAAGATATGGGCATCAAAAATGGGGAAAGCATAAAACATCATATTCAAGAGAATATCAGAAAAGCCAATATTTCTTTTTTAATGATATCTGACAACTATAAAACCAGTGAAATTTGCTTAAACGAAATGGGAGCAGTATGGGCTTATAGTAATAACGTCAAGCTATACCTGTTACCCAATACTCAGTTTAGCAGTATTGGATGGTTATATAATACACACCTTGCTGAAAAAATAACAGACCCTATATCTCTTGATAAATTACAAGAAGAACTTAAACAAATTTGTTCCGTACAAAATAATTTTCATATCGCTAATTGGAGCCGCCAACGAGAAAAATTCTTAAATGAAATCAAATGAAAACAACAAATAGCTTGAACAATGTCAATACCATAACGTAATGGAAGAAAATAACATATCCCCTATCCGCTCTGATTTTGAACAGATAAAAAAGCAAAATGAAAGCGGTTCAGAGTATTGGGCTTCTCGTGATTTGTGCGTTGCATTAGGTTATAGTACCTATCAAAAATTTACACGCAACATAAACAAAGCCATTGCGATAGCCAATCATAAAGGACTTAATACAGCAGAGCATTTTAACCATACGGTTGATATGGTCAAATTAGGCTCTGGCTCTTTTCGGAAAGTAGAAAACATACATTTATCACGTATGGCTTGTCTGATAATTGCGGAAAATGCTGATGGTAAGAAACCACAAGTGCAAATGGCAAGGGAATATTTCAGACAGGAAACACCGACTCCGGAATTAATCGGCAACAGTTTGTTATCCAATATTTTACTCTATAAAACGAAGCAAGGAGAGACACGAATTGAAGTTATTTTCAACAGTGAAACTTTTTGGATGTCTCAGAAACGTATGGCAGACTTGTTTGGGGTGGATGTACGCACTATCAACTATCATCTTGGGCAGATTTATGAATCGGGCGAGCTTATCAAAGAAGCAACTATCCGAAAAATTGGGATAGTTCAATCAGAAGGGGAACGAGATGTAGAACGCACACCATTGTTCTATAATTTGGATGCTATCATAGCTGTTGGATATCGTGTAAACAGCTACCAAGCTACCCAATTCAGAATTTGGGCAACATCTGTTCTGAAAGAAATGATTATCAAAGGATTCGTGTTAGATGATGAACGCTTAAAACAGGGGAAGCATTTTGGCAAAGACTATTTTGATGACTTATTGGAGCGTATCCGGGAGATACGAACTTCGGAACGCCGATATTATCAGAAAATCACGGATGTATATACCGAATGTAGTGCCGATTATGACCCAAAATCTGAAACGACCCAACTGTTCTTCAAGATGGTACAGAATATGATGCATTGGGCTGTTATCCATCAAACGGCAGCCGAAATTGTATATTCAAGAGCAGATGCCGAAATGCCTCACATGGGGCTTACTACTTGGAAGAATGCACCTAATGGCAGAGTTCAAAAGTCAGATACAATAATTGCCAAGAACTACTTGTCCGACAAGGAAGTCTCTGCCTTAAATCGTCTATCAACTGCATTCCTTGATTTTGCAGAACTTCGTGCAGAACGGCAGGTTATTACCACGATGGCAGACTGGAAAAAGCAATTGGATGAGTTCTTGACTTTATACAAATATGACACACTGAATAATGCCGGAACTATTTCCGCAGAACAAGCGAAAGAAAAAGCATACACTGAATACGACAAATTCCGCTTGATTCAAGACAAAGAGTATCTTTCTGATTTTGACAAGGAAATCAAATTATGGAAAGAGAAAGGACTGTTTGATAAGGATTAATTCTTTTATATAAGCACTTTATCAGGAACATAAGATGAGCCTTAGTAACACATTCTCACTATCTTTTCCCGAAGCCAAGACAATTATCGTTTCCGGTGATATTCATGGAGACTTTAATCAGCTGGTATTCAAACTATGTATCCAATATCAGCTTACGGACACTTTGCTAATTGTAGCTGGGGATTGTGGCTTTGGCTTTGAAAAGAAAGAATACTATGAGCAAATGGTTAGACGAAATGCCAAGCGAATGAACCAAGCCAACAATTGGATTGTGTTTGTGCGTGGTAATCATGATAATCCTGCCTATTTCGATGGAGCAACATTCTATTACAAACGCTTCATCGCTGTTCCAGATTATACTATCCTTCAAGCGTGCAATCATACAATCCTTTGTGTAGGTGGAGCCATTTCTATTGACCGTATTTATCGCATAAATGAATGGAACAAACGGAAATATCGTGTTCACTCCAATGAGTCGCAAGAAAATGATATTCCCCGCAATTTATATTGGCAGAACGAAGCTCCTATTTACTACGCTGATAAGCTAAATATTATCCGCACTGATTTCTTGATTGATACAGTTGTCACACATACTGCGCCATCACATTGTGAGCTATTCTTAAAAAGTAACCTTAATCAATGGGCTGAGAACGATTCATTACTCCTTAAAGATGTACAATCTGAAAGAAAAACAATGGATATTCTCCTGCATCATCTCAAAACTGACAATCATCCGTTGAACCATTGGTACTATGGTCATTTCCATCAAAGCTGGCATTCCATCATTGACGGAACACTATATCAGATGCTCGACATTATGGAGTTCTGTCAAGTCTATTAATTTATACCATTTCAGGTATAATATTGATATAAAAAGCAGAATTATACCCGATAGGATATAATGGTTTTCCTCGAATAGAAGTGTACCATTTATGGCATACAAACACTTTTTCAAGCGAATAATTCAGTTTCGTTACACTTTTTCTAACGAATCAAACATTCCCAATACTTGGAGTGCAAAAAATCCACCGCAAACCGCAGAAATTCCAAGAAAAACACTACCTTTGTATTCAGCAAGCGTTCTGTAACATCCATGCGGGAATTCCCTATCGTTCAACACATTGCATCTGATAACGGACATTCCACAAAATGGCTAAAATAGGCGGTACAACACGTATATGCAAAACAATGAAATACAACGATTTGCATTTGTCCCTACATTCTGTGTACTTGTAAAAACGGAGGTTGTACCGATTAAAACGAATAGTCACTGATAATCAGTGATGTAAATATGTTGCATCGGAAAATAATAAAAACATATCGCAAAAGTCTCCAAAACATATAACACCATCAAGAAATAGCAATATGCCCATCATCGAAATATCATCACTATCCTACCCAGGAGTAGAAATCTTCAGTACTCTCACCGAAGCACAGTTACGCAATCGTATCGAACCATCCAAAGGTATTTTTATCACAGAAAGTCCTAAAGTTATTTCTGTGGCTATCAATGCAGGCTATGAACCTTTAGCTCTCTTATGTGAGCGAAAGCATATCACAGGTGATGCTGCAACTATCATTGAACGTTGTGGAAATATTCCGGTCTATACAGGTAAAAGAGAATTGCTTGCTACCTTGACCGGATACACTCTGACCCGTGGTGTTCTTTGCGCTATGCGTCGCCCTAAACCACATAGCATCGAAGAAATATGTCGGGAAGCCCGCCGCATCGTGGTAATAGACGGCGTAGTTGATGCAACCAATATCGGAGCCATTTTCCGTTCTGCTGCTGCTCTTGGCATAGATGCTGTATTGCTCACTCCTACTTCCTGTGATCCGCTCAACCGTCGTGCAGTAAGAGTATCTATGGGGTCAGTCTTTCTGGTACCATGGACTTGGCTGGATACCACCTTTAGCAAACTTCATGATTTAGGATTCCGTACAGCAGCTATGGCACTAACAGATCATTCCATCTCCATCGATAACCCTCTTTTGGCAACCGAACCTAAATTAGCTATTATAATGGGAACTGAAGGAGACGGACTATCATACGAAACGATTGCCGAAGCCGACTATGTAGTACGCATCCCCATGTCACATGATGTCGACTCACTCAATGTGGCAGCAGCCGCTGCCGTAGCTTTTTGGCAACTCCGTGCACCGGATTCCAACAAGTAATAGTATAATTCTCATTTTCCTTCTATCGCAATCTTAATCACCCCTTCCAATCTATTTTCGAAAATATGATATGCCTCTTCAATCTTCCCCAAAGGAAACCGATGTGTAATAAGCGGCGTAGTATCTATCTTTCCTTCCTCAATCAAACGGAGTATTTCGGCGCAGTCGCATCCGTCAACCCCACCTGTTTTGATAGTCAGATTCTTACCATACATATCCGGTAAGGGAAGGAGCTGAGGTTTGTCATAAAGGGCTACTACAGTGACGACCGCATTAGGACGGGCACATTCCCATGCCATACGGAAAGTATCTTCAACCCCAGCCACTTCCAACACAACATCAGCACCGCCATGCTCACTGTTTCGAAGCACAAAATCTCTACAATTCTCCGGTATTGTCACCAGCACATCAGGATAATGCTCACGAATAAACCGAATCCTTTCAGAAGACTTTTCACAAACAATAATGCGTTTCGGTTTCTTCAACATCACACAAAGCAAAGTGCATATTCCGGTAGGTCCCGCCCCTATAATAAGTACAGTATCATCTTCAGAAATCTCCGAGATACGAGTCGCCCAAAAACCAGTTGCAAGCACATCGCCTACAAAAAGCGCCCGCTCATCACTCACCGAATCAGGAATACGGTTCAATCCCTGATCGGCATAAGGGACTCTGACATACTCCGCCTGTCCGCCATCAATACGGCATCCTAATGCCCAACCACCATTCACATCCGTACAGTTATTCACATATCCGTGTTGACAGAAAAAGCATTCGCCGCAAAAAGTCTCAACATTTACAGTAACCCTGTCACCCGGTTTGACCGAAATTACACTGCTCCCAACCTGTTCAACAACACCCACCATTTCGTGCCCGACCGTTATTCCGGGGACAGCACGCGGCACGCTACCATGTTTAATATGTAAATCACTGGTACAGATACTGCCAAGTGTTACACGAACAATAGCGTCGCGCGAATCTCTCAAATCGGGTGTTGGTTTGTCCAACAGCCCGAATCTTCCATGTTCGATATATGTATATGCAAGCATAGCATCCCTCCTTTATTATCAGTTCCTAATTTTTTTTTGCGAATATAATCATAACGCACATAATAAAAGAACGATAACACAAAAAACACTACTCTTTATTGCTTGCATTCCACACCAGCAACGCCAATAACACGGACAGCAA
>UMHO01013968.1_pt1 | contig 11623 bp, 12 predicted proteins | sample 1965561 | NCBI WGS metagenome assembly UMHO01 (sample SAMEA4836102, study PRJEB28245) | human gut metagenome | biome: gut microbiome; material: fecal sample | place: Denmark | collected 2008 | reverse complement strand
CAAATCCGTTGGGTCAATAGGAAGATAAGGAACTGTCCAGTGTTCCGGTTTTTCTTCTTCCAGCCAGTGCATGCCTTTAGCAATGGCATCCTGATGAGAACCGGAAAAAGCGGCGAAAACCAGAGCGCCACTGTAAGGACTTCGCTCATTAATCTTCATTCCCGTAAACTTCTCATACTGCTCACAAATATGGGTCATATGGGTAAAGTCCAAATTTGGCTCCACACCCTGGGAGTACATATTAAGAGCCAGCGTCACAATGTCCACATTTCCGGTACGCTCTCCGTTTCCAAACAACGTACCTTCAATGCGGTCTGCGCCTGCCAGAAGTCCCATTTCAGAATCAGCCACTCCGCAGCCTCTGTCATTGTGTGGATGAAGGGAAACCACTACGTTCTCCCTGTATTTCAAATTCTTACACATGTATTCTACCTGGCTTGCATAAACATGCGGCATAGAATGCTGTACCGTAACCGGCAGGTTAATAATTGCCTTTCTGTCACTGGCAGGCTTCCAGATATCCAGCACTGCATTACATACTTCCAGAGCATATTCAGGCTCTGTCCCTGTAAAGCTTTCCGGACTGTATTCAAACCGGTAGTCCGCTCCTGCTTCCTCTGTAAGCTCTTTTAACAGTTTTGCCCCCTCTATGGCAATCTGTAAAATTTCCTCTTTGGACTTTTTAAATACCTGTTCTCTCTGAGCAACAGACGTAGAATTGTATACATGTACAATCACGTTTTTAGCGCCTTTTACCGCCTCAAAGGTCTTCTGAATAATATGTGGTCTTGCCTGGGTCAGAACCTGAATGGTTACATCATCCGGAATCAGATTTTCTTCAATCAATGTACGAAGAAACGTATACTCTGTCTCTGACGCCGCCGGAAAGCCCACTTCAATTTCCTTAAATCCGATTTCTACCAGGAGCTTGAAAAATTCTATTTTCTGGCTTAGATTCATAGGAATCACCAGAGCCTGGTTTCCATCCCGCAAATCCACGCTGCACCACACAGGCGCCTTGTCTACATAGTCTTTTTCTGCCCAGTCCATACACGTTACCGGTGGAAGAAAATATTGTCTCTTATACTTCCTGCAATTTTTCATTCTCTTATTCCTCCCATTTCACCTTGCAATTCACTTCTTACAAGATACCATTTTAACGTGTAAACGTCAATTATTTTTGCTAATTTACCCTGGCTTTTCTAAGTCCGGCAAAGGGAACTGCACATAAAAGTACTCCTGCTGTCAGTAAAATCCCTGCCTGCTGCGCAGGATTCCAGGTCTGAAAAACAGAAAAACCATGTTGCAAAATTTTTTCTAAGGTATCTTCTGCAAGCCATCCGGCTCTTTCCGTAAAAGGAAGTAAGCAAAAAAGCACAACAAGCGCCACAATTCCTTTTTCCTTGTACCGGCAAACCACTGTCCCAATACTTACTGCAATTCCCGTTAAAAGCACTGCATAGAGAAACAGCCACCCTGGGGAAATATAGTTGCTGTGAAACCATTTCGGTACTTGCACTATCCCGGTAAGTTCCAAAATAATTCTCTCCAGCTCCGCCAGCAGTCTCACCTCTGCCATAAACAAAAATCCATACGCCGCATAAACAGGTATCACAGAAAGCAGAAAATTTTTCCTGGTTCTTCCATAAGAAACAGCCAGATGAAATCCCATGTAAAAATCTATGAGAAAGGAAAACCAGGCAATAAAGATCATTGCAAACAATGCCATATTGGTTCCCATAAAAAACTGCCCCCTATGCTTTCCAATGATATACTGAATCCCTATCCCGGTCACAAACAGAACTGCTATAATTCCTGCATAAATGCTCATATCTGATAATTTTAATTTCCATTCTGCCAAAAAGCGTTTTCCCATAAAGCACTTCCTCCCTTACTCCCTGATTTCCGCTTTTTTCAGGAAAATCCAGGATAACACTGTAAGCACTAGAAAAATCAGCAGCATTATGCAGGCTCCATACACCGGATGTTCCTGTAAAAAAGCAAATTTCATTGGGACAGCAAGCTCTCCCTTTTTCATAATCCCCATAGCCACATAAGCAGTCACAAACCCAATGCAGCCCGCTATAGCCACAATCATAACCATCATCATCCTCCGAAATCTCAGATAAACAGCAGAAATAAATTCACATAACGTCTGTGTAAGAAGCAGGCTTCCTATGGTCCCGATGATCCTTACTCCATCCAGGGATTCACCACAGGCAAGGAGTATGATAAAAGATATCGCACTTATCCCTGCTGTACTCAGAAATTTCATCCACTTTTCCTGGAGAAATATCTGTTTTCTGGTATTGCCATACTGAATTTTCAAGGGTACATACTGGGTGAACCAGGCAAGCTCCCAGATAGCGCAGCAAAAACATCCTACAAAAATAAAAAGGCTGCCAGAATAATTGACTATGATATCTTTAATTTCTACACTTTGCAGACCCGGATTCATAACAATTCTCAAAATTGCGATACAGATGGTAAGAACCGCTGCAGACCCTACGTTATCCGCAGCTTTTAAAATGCCTTCATATTTTTTATTCATATGGTCTCATCCTCCCCACTGCACAGGGAAACAAAACTTTTCTGAAGACTCATAGGCTGTAAGGTAACCTGTTCTGTGTGCTCCAGCTCTTCCCCTTTCTTCAAACGCACCATCACACCCTGGCTTCTTCCAAGAATCTGTTTTCCATGGGTTTCCTTTCCCTGTACTGCCTGCTCCACGTCCTCTGTTTTTCCGCTGACATACCGGCACTGTTCCAGCAATTCCTGGGTGTTTTCTTTTAATAAAACTTCTCCTTCATGAAGGAAAATTACTTCTTCAAACAAATCTGCCGCTTCCTCAATAATGTGGGTAGAGACCACAAAGGTTCTGCCGCTTTCCGTAAATTCCTCCAGCAACACCCGGTAAAACTGCTCTCTGGCAACCACATCCAGACCTGCCACCGGTTCGTCCAGAAATGTGAACTCTGCTTTGCTTGCCAGGGCCAGAATAATGGTAATCATAGAGGTCATGCCCTTTGACAATTTGGAAATCCGTTTTTTCACATCCAGATGAAAGAACTGAATGAGAGAATTTGCCATTTCTTTATCCCAATCCGGAAGGTAAGCTGCTGCAATTTTAAGCAATTCCTTTACCTTTAGTCCAGAGTACACCGTTGAATTTGGGTTGATTTCTCTGGAAAAATAAATGTGCTTCAAAGCCTCCTGATTCTCCCACACGTTCTGTCCATCCAGTAAGATTTCACCCTGTGTCTTTGGATTTTGCGCAGAAAGAAGAGACAGCAGCGTGGTTTTTCCTGCCCCGTTTCTGCCAATGAGGCCATAGATTTTCCCCTGCTCCAGCTTCAGATTTAAAGAGTGAAGCACCTCTTTTTTTCCATATTTTTTCGTCAGTTCCTTACATTCTAAAACACTATTCTTCATGGCATTCCTCTCCTTTCTGTGACACAATCATTTCTATCAGCTCTTCTTTGGTAATTCCAAGGCTTGCTGCTTCTGTCAGCATCCCTTTTACATAGCTTTCAAAAAAACCTTCTTTTCGTTTTTTCCGAATTAATTCCTTTGCCCCTGCGGTTACAAACATTCCAATTCCCCTTTTCTTATACAAAACACCCTCATCTACTAACAAATTAATGCCTTTGGCTGCGGTTGCCGGATTAATGGCATACAGCCTTGCCAGTTCATTGGTACTTGGCACCCGTTCCTCTTCCATGAAAATTTCTCGCAAAATATCTGTTTCTATCATTTCCTTAATCTGGAGGTATATAGGTTTCTCCTGATTGAAAAGTTCCTGCAAATTCTCACATCCTCTCGCTTTTCTATACAACTACTTATATGGTTCATTACTTATGTAATTAACCATATCACTAATAATGGTGTTTGTCAATACGATTTTACCGCGAATGATTTTTTGTTTCTGTTTTGTGACAAAATTGTCTCGGGGTAAATTTCATAAAGTTGAGAAAATTTTGCCCCCACAGAGGGCATAGCAAGATTTGATTAAGCGTTTTTGCCCCTCAAGGCAACCATTTCGAATTGTTTCAGGGCAAAAAGTCTATAGGTTGGAGGGCTTTTGCCCTCGACAGGGGCATAATAAGACTTGAGAGACATTTTTACCCCTCCCCCGATAAACGTTGAAGAACCAAAAAATTCCCGGATACCATATTGTATGCCCCATCTGCTGAAGCTTAGACAGGGCCTTTTAAATTTTCAAAAAACAGTTGCTTTTTTCAAAAAAATCTGGTATAATGCTTTTTGTTTACGGGGTATGGCGTAGCTTGGTAGCGCGCACGGCTGGGGGCCGTGAGGTCGCAGGTTCAAATCCTGTTGCCCCGATTTTCTTATCAGTAAAAAAAGTCCTAAGCATAATGCCTGGGACTTTTTTACTGCCTTTCTTAGCATAAATCACGGTCAATCTGAATCACAGCATAGTAGTTTCCTGGATACTGCTGAATTCCTTCTTCTATTTTTTCTATCACTTCACTATCTTTTAAAGGACATTCAAATGGAACAACCACATCAAAGATCAAATTCGTATGAGTTTCCCCCTTCACTACACGAAAATCATGAATTGACAAATTCAGCTCCATTCCTGCTATTAGTTTGGCTGTCTGAAGGCGCAGCTTTCTGACCTCTTCGTTGTCCGCTTCTACTGGATCCATATGAATAGTGGCATGACAATTTAAAGTTTCCCGTAATTTTCTCTCGATATTATCAATTTCATCATGAATTTTTAAAATATCACCTTTCGCATCCACTTCCGCATGAAGGCTAACGATTCTTCTACCCGGACCATAATCATGAATCATCATGTCATGAATGCCCTGAACAACCGGATAGCTGGTTACCAAGGATTGAATCTGCTCAACCAATGCCTTATCCGGCGCCTGGCCTAAAAGTGGATCTACCGTATCCTTTAAAGCCTGCACTCCGGAATAGAGAATAAACACTCCAACTAAAAGACCGCACCAGCCATCCAGATTAACGCCTGCTGCCATGGAAATCACGGCAGAAAACAAAACAGCCGAAGTGGCAATGGTATCGCTCATACTATCTGCTGCTGTAGCCGCCATGGCTGCGCTGTTAATTTTTTTGCCAATTTTTTTATTATAATAAGCCATGTAAACTTTAACACAAACAGAAACCATTAAAATTGCCAAAATAAGCGGGCTTCCCTCAATGGCTTCTGGATGAATCAGCTTATGAACCGATGACTGTATCAGTTCAACTGCCATAATTAAAATTGCCACAGATACAAATAAGCCGGAAATATATTCCATTCTCCCATGTCCAAAGGGATGCTTCTGATCTGGTTTCTGTCCTGACAGATGAAAACCAATCAAGGTAAGCACAGAAGAACCTGCATCCGATAAATTATTAAAAGCATCTGCAGTAATAGCAATAGAACCGCTTAAAAATCCAGCCAGCCATTTTCCTGCAAACAACAGCATATTTAATACAATTCCCACTGTTCCGCATAGAACTCCATATGCCTGGCGCACCTTAGGATTTTCTACATCTTCCTGGTTTTTTATAAAAACTCTTGCTAATAATTGAATCATATTTTATCGTATCCTTTTCTTGTTTTTTATTATCATATCAGGTAAATCTGTTTTTAGCAAGAAAAGCTGCCGCAGGAAGCAATCACCTATGACATGATATGCTTTCTGCGGCAGCCCTCTGCTTTTTATTTTCCGTTAATATAATTTACCAGGCCTTCTGCCCTAATGATTTTCTGCATAAATTCAGGAAATGCCTGGCCTTTGAAGCTGGTTCCTTTTGTCTTATTAGTAATGATTCCACTGTCAAAGTCCACCTCTACCTCATCTCCCGCCTCAATGCCCCTGGAGGCGTCCGGACATTCAATAATAGGCAGTCCAATATTAATGGCATTGCGGTAAAAAATTCTGGCAAAGGTCTCTGCAATGACGCAGCTGACTCCTGCTGCTTTTATGGCAATGGGCGCATGTTCTCTGGAAGAACCGCAGCCAAAGTTTTTCTCTGCCACAATGATATCACCTTTGTTTACCTTTTTCACAAACTCCTTATCAATATCTTCCATGCAATGGGTAGCCAGTTCTGCAGGATCTGAGGAATTCAGATATCTTGCAGGAATAATCACATCGGTATCTACATTATCTCCATATTTAAAAACCATTCCACTTGCTTTCATGTGTCTTTCCTCCTATAATCCAAGCTCTGCCGGCGCAGAAATTTTTCCGGTGACTGCACTGGCTGCCGCTACTGCAGGACTTGCCAGATAAACTTCTGATTTCACATGTCCCATACGTCCCACAAAATTGCGGTTAGTGGTAGAAATACACCGCTCGCCTTCTGCCAGAATACCCATATAGCCCCCCAGACAAGGTCCACAGGTAGGTGTACTTACCACTGCCCCTGCTTCAATAAAGATTTTCAAAAGCCCTTCTTCCATTGCCTGAAGATAAATCTTCTGAGTAGCAGGAATCACAATACAGCGCACTCCTTTTTTCACTTTCCGCCCCTTTAAAATCTCTGCCGCACAGCGCAGATCGTCAATTCGCCCATTGGTACAGGAACCAATCACAGCCTGGTCAATGACTACATCCTCTGTAATCTGGTCCATGGTTCTTGTATTGGATGGAAGATGCGGGAAAGAAACTGTGGATTTCAGGGTACTTAAATCAATGGTATATTCTTCATCATAAACAGCATCTTCATCCGCTTCATAAATTTTATAAGGGCGTTTGGAATGTTCCTCCATATAGGCAATGGCTGCTTCATCCACAGGGAAAATACCATTCTTTCCACCTGCTTCAATGGCCATATTTGCAATGGTAAAGCGGTCATCCATGGTGAGATTTTTAATGCCCTCTCCCACAAATTCCATGGATTTATACAAAGCCCCATCCACGCCAATCATACCGATAATATGTAAAATCACGTCTTTTCCGCTGACCCACTTCGCCGGTTTTCCCACCAGATTAAACTTAATGGCAGATGGAACCTTAAACCAGGCTTTGCCGGTAGCCATTCCGGCTGCCATATCGGTACTTCCCACACCTGTGGAAAAAGCGCCTAATGCCCCATAGGTACAGGTATGAGAATCCGCGCCGATAATCACATCTCCGGCTACGGTAAGTCCTTTTTCCGGCAACAGGGCATGCTCAATTCCCATTTCCCCTACGTCAAAATAATTTTTAATCTCATGGCGGCAGGCAAATTCCCGCACACATTTGCAATGTTCTGCTGATTTAATGTCCTTATTCGGAATAAAATGATCCATAACCAACGCCACTTTTTCTTTATCAAAGACAGTATCTACTGTCATTTTATCCATCTCATGAATTGCGACAGGGGAAGTAATATCATTTCCAAGTACCAAATCTAAATCCGCCTCAATCAACTGTCCTGCTTCTACTTTATCTAATCCCGCATGTGCGGCAAGAATCTTCTGCGTCATTGTCATTCCCATAGCTTCCGCCTCCTAAGTTTTCTACTATTGCCATTTTACCACAGGTTTTGTTATAATAGAAATACATATAACACATGACAGACATAACTTTTATTTATAAAGCAAAGAACTGTCAGGAAAGGAAAGGTTTATGGATCAAAATCTGTCTCTTTATAAAGTCTTTTATACAGTTGCTAATACCGGTAATATTTCCAGGGCAGCTTCTGAACTCTTTATCAGCCAGCCTGCCATCAGCAAATCCATACGCAAGCTGGAACAAAGCCTGGATGTCACACTGTTCTCCAGAAATTCCAGAGGGGTACAGCTTACGGAGGAAGGAGAGGTGCTATATGGATATGTACAGAGCGCTTTCTATTCTCTCCAGATGGGAGAATCCCAGCTAAAGAAAATCAATGACCTGGGCATTGGCCATCTGCATATCGGGGTCTCCACCACTTTGTGCAAATATATGCTTCTGCCCTATCTGAAGGATTTTATTGCAGCCCATCCTCATGTACGCATTACCATTGAATGCCAGTCCACCAATCACACGCTGCAGCTTTTAAAAGAAAATAAAATTGATCTTGGACTCATCGGACGCCCGGAGCGGCTTCCCCATGCACATTTTGATTCTCTTGGGGAAATTGAGGACATTTTTGTCAGTACTGCTTCTTATTTAGAGAATCTTTCTCTGCGTACCAGTCACCAGAAAAAAAGTCCTGTTCTCTCTTCTTCTGAAGAGATTTTAAAATCTGCTACCTTAATGCTTCTGGATAAAGAAAATATGACCCGCCAGTTTATTGACGATTACCTTACTCTATATCATATAGAGTCCAATAATTTACTGGAAGTATCTACCATGGATTTGCTCATTGAATTTGCCAAGGTGGGACTGGGGGTAGCCTGTGTCATCCGGCAGTTTGTAGAAAAGGAATTAGCAGAGGGAAGCCTGGTGGAAATCCCCCTGGAGGCTCCCATGAATAAACGGGAAATCGGATTTATTTATCAGGAAAATATTCAGCAGACTTCTGCTATAAAAGAATTTATAGAATTCTATCAAAATCGTTCTTAAAAAAATAAGTTGTCTCATAACGTCCATATGAGGAAGACGGATATGATTCTGGCAAATTCGCCGGAATCGTATCCGTCTCATTTTTCTGTTTATCTTTAGTTTTCGATTAATTTTCCGGAGTCATTCCAGCTATAGAGTTTACGAAGTTCTGCTCCTACCTCTTCTAACTGGTGAGATGCTTCTCTCTTTCTCATAGCTTTAAAGTGCATGCAGTTTGTCTGGTTTTCGGAAATCCAGTCTTTTGCAAAAGTACCGTCCTGGATATCTGCCAAAATCTGTTTCATGGCTTTCTTGGTTTCTTCTGTGACAATCTTCGGACCTGTGATGTAATCACCATACTCTGCTGTGTTGGAAATAGAATATCTCATGCCCTGGAATCCGCTTTCGTAAATCAGGTCAACAATGAGTTTCATTTCATGGATACATTCAAAGTAAGCGTTTTCCGGTGCATAACCTGCTTCTACCAGAGTTTCAAAGCCAGCTTTCATTAAAGCAGTTACGCCGCCGCACAATACAGCCTGCTCACCGAATAAGTCTGTTTCTGTCTCTACTTTGAAAGTTGTTTCCAGAACACCGGCTCTTGCGCCACCGATACCTGCTGCATAAGCCAGAGCTTTGTCTTTTGCTTTTCCTGTATAATCCTGTTCTACTGCCACCAGACACGGAACACCTTTTCCTGCCTGATACTCACTTCTTACGGTATGACCTGGTCCCTTTGGTGCAATCATAGTAACATCTACATTAGCCGGAGGTGTAATCTGTCCAAAATGGATTGCAAAACCATGAGCAAACATCAGCATATTTCCTTCTTCCAGGTTTGGTTCTACATCTTTTTTATACATAGCTGCCTGCTTTTCATCATTAATCAGAATCATAATGATATCAGCCATTTTTGCTGCTTCTGCTGCTGTATAAACCTTCAGTCCCTGCGCTTCTGCTTTTGCCCAGGATTTGCTTCCTTCATACAGACCAACAACTACGTTTACTCCTGATTCCTTTAAATTCAATGCATGAGCATGACCCTGGCTTCCGTAGCCGATAACTGCTACTGTTTTTCCCTCTAATAAAGCCATATTACAATCTTCCTGATAATAAATTTTTACTGCCATGTCCTTTTCCTCCTAATTTTGTATTCTATGTTTAATAAAATTCTTCATCCTCTTGGGAAGGATAAAAAATATCATCGGAACCTCTGGAAAGTCCTGCAATACCGGTTCTGGCAATTTCCAGAATCTCATAGCCGTCCAGCAAATCAATAAATGCCTCCAGCTTGGACTTGTTTCCGGTAAGCTCAATAATCATGGACTCTTTTCCAACGTCAATAATGTTGGCTCTGAAAATATCTACAATCGCCGTAACACCTGCTCTTTGCTCCGGCAACACCTTTACCTTCACCAGCATCAGTTCTCTGGTAACACTCTGGTCATCTCTTAAAACCTTAACAGAAAGCACATCTTCCAGCTTCTCCACCTGTCTGGTGATCTGCTCCAGAATCAAATCGTCTCCTCTGCATACCACAGTCATACGGGTATAGTTGGGATTTGTGGTAATTCCTGCAGATAAACTGTCAATATTGTATCCCCGCCGGCTGAACAGCCCGGAAACCCGGCTTAACACACCGGCTGTATTCTCAACCAGAATGGATAGAATCCTCTTGTTTGTACTACTCATACAACACCTTCTCCCATGCCTGTTTTGGCTAACTTTTTTGTAATTCTATCAACTATTTCAGGCTTTGTCAATGCAATCCGGACGTTATAACTAATTAGTATGCAATCCATAACCACAATTAATAGTTTTAAAAAAAGCTGCTGTATGAAATATTAAAAAATTCCATACAACAGCTTTTTATTTTTAAATACCCTTATCCCTGGCAGCTTTCATTCTGGCCATGGCTCTTGCCAGAGATGCCTTAGAGACATAATATTCCTGCTGGCTCTGTTTCTGACGGAGCTGCTCCTCTGCACGTTCCTTGGCATCCTGCGCGCGCTTTAAGTCAATATCCTCCGGTTTTTCAATACTGTCTGCCAGTACGGTAACACGATTGTTAATAATCTGTGCAAAACCACCGCCCACAATAGCAGTATACCAGGTATCGTCCTCTGTCTGAATACGCATTTCTCCCGGAACAATGGCAACCATCATATCCGCATGATGAGCCAGTATGGTGATGGCGCCATCCTTTGCAGGAAGTGAGATTGATTTTCCTCTGCCATGATAAAAGTCTTTATCACTGGCAATGACATTTAAGCCAAAGGTATTCATATGCCTTCACTCCTTACTGTTTTTGTCAGGCTTCCTGTTTCGCCTTTTCTATCACCTCATCAATGGTTCCTACATTAAAGAACGCATTCTCCGGATACTCATCCATTTCTCCGTTTACAATCATCTTAAAGCCCCTGATGGTTTCCTTAAGAGGAACATATCTTCCCGGAATACCGGTGAAAACCTCTGCCACATGGAATGGCTGGGATAAGAATTTCTGTACCTTTCTGGCACGGGCAACAATTTTCTTATCTTCTTCCGAAAGTTCTTCCATACCCAGGATCGCAATAATATCTTGAAGTTCTTTATATTTCTGCAGGTATTCCTGTACTTTTCTGGCAGTTTCGTAGTGTTCTTCCCCTACAACGTCTGCTTCCAGAATACGGGAAGAACTTTCCAGAGGATCTACTGCCGGATAAATACCCTGCTCTACAATTTTTCTGGACAGAACCGTAGTGGCATCCAGATGAGCAAAGGTAGTTGCCGGAGCCGGGTCTGTCAAGTCATCTGCCGGCACATAAACTGCCTGAACAGAAGTAACAGAACCATTTTTTGTAGAAGCAATACGCTCCTGAAGTTCACCCATTTCCGTTGCCAGTGTAGGCTGATATCCTACTGCTGAAGGCATTCGTCCCAAAAGGGCGGAAACCTCAGAACCTGCCTGGGTAAAACGGAAGATATTATCAATAAACAACAGCACGTTCTGGTGTTCTTCATCACGGAAATATTCTGCCATGGTAAGTCCTGTCTCTGCCACACGCATACGGGCGCCAGGCGGCTCATTCATCTGTCCGAATACCAGAGCAGTTTTTTCTAATACTCCTGATTCCTTCATTTCTGTCCAC
>UMHO01007683.1_pt1 | contig 11635 bp, 9 predicted proteins | sample 1965561 | NCBI WGS metagenome assembly UMHO01 (sample SAMEA4836102, study PRJEB28245) | human gut metagenome | biome: gut microbiome; material: fecal sample | place: Denmark | collected 2008 | reverse complement strand
CCAACTTATGAAAAGATAATCAGAAATTTAGTAAGTTTTTAATGGAATAAAAGAAAATAAGATGCACTGGACTAGATGACAGATTTTTGCTACTATAAAGAAAATGTTTATTAAGGAGCGATTAGAAGAAATGAGTGAAACATATGTTGTAAAAAGACAGGAGGAATTTAATACTTCTCTCTGGTCTGGGGGAAGTACCACAGAGCTGTATATTTATCCAGAAGATGCTGTGTACAAAGAAGGCAATTTCCAGTGCAGAATCAGCAGCGCAACGGTAGAGGTAGAGCAGTCAGACTTTACCAGTCTTCCTGGAGTAAAAAGGTATCTTTCTATTTTTCAGGGGCATCTGGATATGGTTCATGGAGAAGAAAAAAAAGTTTCGCTAGAGCCTTTTCAAGTAGATTGCTTTGATGGAGGGATTCCAACGGTTAGTTTCGGACAGGTGGTAGATTTTAATCTGATGTTGAAAAATGGTGCGGATGGGAAAATGGAAACAGCACAGATAAACCTAGACGAAGATTTTATACTGAAGCCGGAGAAAGGAGAAAATTTACTGGTTGTTTATGTGCCAGCAGGAACTGTAAAGATTGAGGATATGCAGGTGAAAACAGGAGAACTGTTTATCTGTGAGGATTGGAGCAAGGAACTGATGATTAAAAATACAGGAGAGTCTGTGGCCGGACTTGGAATTTGCAGAGTTTCTGTGAAATAAAACGCAGATAAAACAATATGTGTCATAAATAGAAAAGCATATGAAGCGAAAAATGTAAAACTTCATATGCTTTTTTTGTTATGAAACAAAATAAACAGCATACTGCTGATTGCGATGTAAATAATATGGTCAAAATATCTAACTTATTAGGTAAAAAACCATACTATTCCATCAAAATGATAAATGATAAAGTGATAGTATCAAAAAACGGAAAGAGAGGAAAAACTTATGAGAAAAAAATTGGTAGTTACTTTACTTGCTGCTAGTATGATGGGAAGCATGTTGGCAGGATGCGGAGGTGGAAGTGGAACTTCTGGAGAAGAAGGAAAGGAAAGTTCCCAAAAAGGCGATACCATTAAGGTCATGTGTGTAGGTACGGAAGCAGATACATACATTGATGCTTATAATTCAATTGCAGAAAAATTTTCTGAAAATAATGAGTATGGAGTGGACGTGGAAATTGAGTTTTATGAAAATGAGCAGTACAAAACAAAATTAACAACACTTATGGCTTCTAATGCGGTGCCGGATATCTTTTTCACTTGGGAATTATCTTATCTCCAGCCATTTGTGGAGGGAGGCAAAGTCGTAGATATTACTTCCTACTTAGAAGAAGATAAAGAATGGAAAGATTCTTTTGCAGAGGGAACCTTAGATTTGTTATCTTTTGACGGGAAAAATTATGGAGTTCCGACACAGAAATCGCTTTGTGTTATGTTCTATAATAAGCAAATTTTCGAAGAAAATGCAGTAGAAGTTCCTACAACTTATGAAGAATTTTTAGAGGTTTGCCAGACATTAAAAGATAATGGTGTAACACCAATGGCATTGTGTGGTACAGATGCTTGGATTCCGGCACAGTTTGTACAGCAAATCGCAGGAGGAATGGCAGGAGATCAGTTATTTAAAGATGTTTGTGCAGGAGAAGAAAAGTGGAATAACGAAACCCATGTAAAAGCAGCAGAAGAAGTAAAAGAAATGGCAGATAAAGGATATTTCCAGGACGGTTATATCGGAATGGGACCAGAAGAATCCACAAACTTGTTTATGAATGGAAAAACAGCTATGTATTTCCAGGGAGCCTGGGATGCAGATAAAGTAGCAAAAAGCAGTGTTGGAGAAAATGTAGGTGCATTTGTGCTTCCGGCATATGATGCACAATATAACAATATTTCCGTTGGATCTGTAGATACCAGTTTTGCTGTTTCAAAGAACTGTAAGAATGTAGATGCAGCAGTTGCCTTTTTGAAATATTGGACATCTCAGGAAAGCGAAGAGATGCTGTTATATGAAAATGGAAGAATTCCGGCAGGAAATTATCCAATTGATGAAACAAAGCTGTCTCCTTTAATGTCTGATGTGCTGAATATTTCAAATACACAGGTTGGTCTTACTCCTTGGTGGGACAGACAGTTTGGTGCCGGTGAAGGTGTTGAGTTCAATAATACCTGTGTTTCTGTACTCGGCGGCGAGGATGCAAAAACTGCATTTGATTCACTTCAGCAGTTTGCAGAAGATAATGCAGACAGATAACGTGTAGGCATCATGACAAGCATGAAAATGCGGAGATGCATAAAACTTGCATTTCCGCATTTTACAATTTCGTGTGGAAAGGGGGAGCACTATGAATAAAGTGCTTGGAAATAAAAAGAGTATTGCAGTTTTTGTTTTACCTGCATTTCTAATTTATGCAATTTTTGTTCTAGTTCCAATTGGATATAACGTATATGTCAGCTTTCTGCAAACAGACTTAATGAGTCCAAGTAAGTTTGTTGGAATTAAAAACTACATTAATTTGTTTCAGGATAAAACTTTTATAGGTGCAGTTAAGAATAATATTCTTATGGTCATTGGTTCCTTGATTGCTCACTTACCGTTGGCGTTATTCTTTGGAAATATACTTTTTCAGAAAATAAAAGGAAGTCATTTTTTCCAGACAGTATTCTTTCTGCCAAGTGTAATCTGTGGTGTTGCAGTAGGTCTGACTTGGACTTTCGTATATAATTCAGAATTTGGTTTGATTAATAAATTCCTTGAAATGATTGGACTGGGAGGTTTGAAACAGGTATGGCTGGCAGATAAAAATTTAGCATTGTTTTGTATTATTATTGTAGTTATGTGGCAGTTCGTAGGGTATCACATGATTGTACAGATTGCGGCAATGAAAAATATATCAGAGTCTTATTATGAAGCGGCAGAAATAGATGGAGCAAGTAAATGGGTTCAATTTAAATCTATTACATTTCCGTTGATCAAGCCTATTTTAAAGGTAGATGCAGTGCTGATTATTACAGGTTCACTTAAATATTATGATTTGGTAGCAGTTATGACAGGAGGAGGACCGAATCATGCAACAGAACTTATGTCGACATATATGTTCTACCAGGGATTCCGTACTTTAAAATACGGATATTCAGCAGCAATCGGTGTGGTTCTTTTACTATTATGTATTTGTTCGGTTCTTCTTTCAAACTTTGTGTTCCGTTCAGATAGAGTAGAGTATTAAAAGGAGGGAGAAAGATGAGATTATCACCAAAGGATCGCTTCTTTTTAGTTATCAAATATATATGTCTTGTTTTTTTTACGGTGTTGTGCCTTTATCCGTTATTGTGGTTATTGCTTAGTTCTTTTAAGACAAATACGGAATTGTATGCAAATCCATGGGGGCTTCCAGAGAACTTTAGTTTTGTAAATTATATTCAAGCGATAGAAGAAGGACATATTTTGCAATATTTTGGTAACTCTGTTATTATTGCAGTATCAGCAGTTTTTGTTTCTGTTCTTTTAAGTAGTATGGTTTCTTATGCGATTACCAGAATGTACTGGAAATTATCTAAAGTAACTTTAAGTATTTTTTTGCTGGGAATGATGATTCCGGTATATGCCATGGTTGTGCCTTTGTTTTCGATGTTTAATAAGATGGGATTACTTAATACACACTTGGCAGTTATTCTGCCCCACATAGGCATTGCTTTTCCCATGGCTATATTTATCATGACAGGTTTTATGGGCTCTTTGCCAATTGAGATGGAAGAAGCGGCAGTTATGGATGGATGTAATATTTATCAGATTTTCTTTAAAATCATCATGCCCATTTCAAAATCCTCTATTGTGACGGTGGCGGTAGTTACATTTATTAATATCTGGAATGATCTGCTGCTCCCACAGATCTTTTTAACAGATTCGTCTAAAATGACGCTGCCTGTTGGATTGACAGAATTTCAGGGACAATATGCTACAAATTATGTAGTAGAGATTGCAGCGGTAATCATTACGATTATACCAAGTATTCTTGTGTACATATGGTTGCATAGACATATTATGGAAGGTATGGTTGCAGGTGCTGTAAAAGGATAAAGCGAGGAATATAAGGATGAAATTACTGATTGCAGATGATGAAAAAAATATTCGAAACGGATTATTATCTCTTCCATGGAATACGATAGGGATTGATCAAACATATCAGGCAGAGAACGGTTTGGAAGCATTAGAAATTTTAAAGAAAAAAAGGATAGATATTGTAATCAGTGATATTAAAATGCCCGGTCTTTCTGGGCTAGAACTGGCAGAGTATGTAAGTAAAAATAACTTGGATACAGCGGTAGTATTGCTTACGGGATTTTCTGAATTTGAATATGCACAGAAAGCTTTGAGAAATGGGGTTTTGGATTATATGTTAAAGCCCCTGAGACCAAAAGATATTTTGTCTACTGTTGAAAGAGTCAAAGAGACCTTAGAGAAAAAAAGATATAAAGAGAAAGTGGTAGAAAAGTATGGAGAAGTTACAAGCTCCAAGGATTATCAAGAACAGATTAGCTGGCATTTCAGGGGAGTTCAGGAACAGGCCATGGAAATCTTGAAAGATATGGCACATAATTATAGCCAGGGTGTTTCTCTGAATTCGCTTGCAGAAAAATATCATTATTCTGTAGCTTATCTTTCCAGAATGATAAAGAAGGAAACGGGGTATTCTTTCAGCGAAATTCTAACCAGTCTTCGATTGGCACAGGCAGCGGAAATGCTCCAAAAAGAATATGGAAAAATCAGTGTGATTGGCGAACAGGCTGGATTTAGTGAACAGAAGTATTTTAGCCAGGCGTTCAAAAAAGTTTTTGGCATGAGTCCGGGAGAATTTCGTAAGCGAGATGAAAAACAAGAATATAGCATTATAGATGTTCTTCAACTTATGAAAAAAGAAGAATGAGAGGAAGGGTGAAGTATGGATGAGAAGAGAGGGTTTATTAGCATTCGAAAGAAGATGATGGTTGTCTTTGCAGTTCTGATTACTGTTACAGGAATTGGGATTGCAAGTCTGTTTGCTATTGTCTTCCGTTATGGCTATAGTTCTCTCTCTCAAATTTATTTAAATGACATAAATGAGCAGACTACCAATAATCTGGAAAATAATATTCAAAAAATAGAAGACATTAATGTTCAGATATTATCCAGCCAGGTAATACAGAGCCAATTAAAAATAGTAAATGAAAAATGTCTGGATTCCTATGATTTAGCACAGTGCAGACAAAAGATAGAAAGAGAATTATCCAATTGGGCTTTGTATGCGTCTTATGTTGTATCGGTAAGTGTTATTTCCAGAGAAGGGATAGAGTTTGCAGTTAAAAAAATTGAAACAGGTGGAACACAATTTGGTTTTACAGAGGATGAAATTTATGAGGCCAATGGCAGCAGTTTATGGGGAATAACTGGTGAAAAGAATAGAATTTGTGTTGCAAAAGCGATTTTGGACTTCGATACTATGAAACCAGCGGGATATATTAATATTGTATATGAAAATTCTTACCTTTCTGATATTTTGGCGGATAATTCCAGCAAATATTCCGGAGCTTCCTATGTTGTAAATACACATGGGAGAATCATGGTGGCAAATAAAGAGGGATATGTTGGAGAAAATTTCCCTGTAAAACTAAGTGACTTAAGAGCGTCAAATACTTCCAGATATGATATGTTTAGTAGTACGCAGGCATTTTACTTCGTAGGAAATGAAATGCCGAATGGATGGAGTCTTGTACAAACAGTTTCAGTTAAAGAGTTTAATAAAGAGATGAATCATCAGATTGTGTTGGCGGCGGGGATTGTTCTTTTGGTTTTGGGAATCAGTCTTGGTTTTGTATGGTATGTTACATCGAGGATTGCGTATCCGGCTAAAGAATTGATGGAGAGTATGAAAACCTTAGCAAAAGATAACGAGTACCCAAGGGTTAAAATTGTTTCTAACGATGAAATCGGTATGATTGGTCTGGAATATAATAAAATGGCAGAAAATATCGAAACGTTGATCGAAAAGGTTTATAAAATGGAATTAACACAAAAACAGGCAGAGCTGGAATTTCTACAAATGCAGATAAATCCACATTTCTTATATAATGCATTGGATACTATTAGTTGGATGGCATTAGCCAAAGGAAATATGGATGTTTCTGAAATGACAATTGCGCTTGCAGAACTATTAAGGGCTACCATAAAAAAAGAAAGTTTTATCACATTAAGAGAGGAAATGAACACAGTAAAGGATTATCTTTTAATTCAACAAGAACGTTTTGGAGACAAAATTTCAGCAGAATATTTTGTGGAAGAAGATGCATATTCTTGTATGGTGCCTAATTTTATCTTACAACCTGTGATTGAAAATGCAATTATCCATGGACTTGAACCTAAAATAGAAAAAGGAAAATTATCTATTAATATTTCGATACAAGATGAGTTTCTTACATTTTTGGTCGAAGACAATGGCGTTGGAATGGATGAAACAGAAATTCTGGATTTGTATAAAAAATGCAGAGAAAATAACACAAAACAGTCTATTGGATTAAAGAATGTTTATCGTAGATTGTTATTGTGTTATGGTGAATCAAGCATGTTAAAAATTGAAAGTAACAAGGAACAAGGAACCAGAATTTCATTTTTAATTCCAAGGAACATCTCTAAAGAATAATGAATGAAAGGGGAAAGCTTATGAGAAAACAGCAAAATTATCAATGGAAGACACTGTCACTGGGAACCTGCTATTACCCGGAGCATTGGGATAAGAATATGTGGGAAGAGGATTTGGAAAGAATGCTTGCCCATGGAATTAAAACTATACGCATTGGAGAATTTGCATGGAGTAAAGTAGAGCCAAGAGAAGGAGAATTTACATTTGAGTTTTTTGATGAGTTTCTAAAGGTAGTTGAAAAGACAGATATGAAAGTGATTTTTGGTACACCAACAGCAACACCTCCTGCATGGCTTACAGAAAAATATCCAGAGGTTTTAAATTGCAGGATGGATGGTGTGAAATTCCGCCACGGTATGCGCAGGCATTATAATTACAATTCGCCGGTATATCAAAAATTGTGTAAAAGAATTGTGGAAAAATTTGGAGAGCACTATGCAAAACATCAGAGTGTGATAGGCTGGCAAATCGATAATGAAATAAATTGTGAAGTGGATGAATTCTACTCTGAGAGTGATACACTGGCATTTCGGGAATTTTTAAAAGAAAAATACGAAACATTAGATGCTTTAAATCAGGCATGGGGGGCTGTGTTCTGGAATCAAGAATACACCAGATGGGAAGAAATTTATGTGCCAAGAATTACGATACATAATTCCACAAATCCTCATCAGACATTGGATTATATTCGTTTTGTGTCAGACAGTGCAGTGAAATTCTGTAAAATGCAGAGCGATATTCTGAGAAAATATGTAAAAAAGGGAGATTTCATTACTACAAATGGTATGTTCCAGAATTTGGACAATCATAGATTGACAGACGAGGCTCTGGATGTGTACACATACGATTCTTATCCGAATTTTGCATATTGTCTCTGTGAAGATCCAAAACATTCAAAAAATTTAAATGACAGAAGATGGAGTGATAAACTGACAGAAGTTCGTTCTATTTGTCCTCACTTTGGTATTATGGAGCAGCAGTCAGGTGCGAATGGATGGAATACCAGAATGGAAGCACCTGCACCGAAACCAGGGCAGATGATGCTTTGGGCAATGCAGAGCATTGCACATGGAGCAGATTATGTGAGTTTTTTCCGTTGGAGAACCTGCACGTTTGGAACAGAGATTTATTGGCATGGAATCTTGGATTATGATAATCGTGACAATCGGAAGCTGGCAGAAGTAAAGAAAATATATGAAAGAGTTCAGGCTATTGAAGAAACAGCAGGAGCAAAAAATCAAGCAGCTTTTGCTATGATTAAAGATTATAGTAATATCTGGGATGCACAGGTAGATGTATGGCATCGCAGACTTACATGGAGCAGTGAAGAGGAAATTTTTATTGCGTCTCAGTTGAATCATACACCAATGGATTATATCTATCTTTTAGAAAATACAGAGGCAGAAGAGTTGTTAAAATACAAGGTACTGATTTATCCGCATGGATTAATTTTATCAGAAAAAAAGGCGGCTCTTTTAAAAGAATATGTTGCTAAGGGAGGATGCCTGATTCTGGGAGCCAGGACAGGACAAAAAGATGAAAATGGTAAGTGTGTTATGACACCTATGCCTGGATTATTATCAGAAATCTCTGGAAGTGATGTGAAAGAATTTACTTTTGTAGGACCTGCGGATGAGAATGTGATGATGGACTGGAATGGAAATATGCTGGAAACAGGTATTTTTAATGACATTTTGGAACCAGTTGGTACACATGCAAATGTACTGGCAAAATATGCAGGAAACTATTATAAAGGAAGTCCGGTATTGATTGAAAACACATATGGAGAAGGAAAAGTACTTCATTTTGGAGGAACTTTTACGAGAGAAAATGTAAAAGCTTTTCTGGATTATACAGGTGTTGTGGAGACATATCGTGATGTGGTAGAAGTGCCTGAGGAATGTGAGATTACCGTGAAGGAAAAGAATCACAAAATGTATATTTTTGTTTTGAATTATTCGGATCAGAAACAGGAAATTTGGATGAAAAAACCAGCAAAGGATATGGATACAAAAGAGCAGGCAGAAGGACAAATTTTTCTGGATGCTTATGAGACAAAAGTTTATGAAATTTTGTAATAGCAGTGGAGTGCTCCCTATAACAGGGGCGCTCCGTTTTGTTTTTGTCATTTCTTTTATCTTTTTTGCTATTTTGTCCTATTTTTGGCCTAAAAGTACAAATAAAATAAAGGATTTTCATGCACTTTCACTTTACCACGAGAAATAAAAACGTCAAAATTCATTAAAAATACAGATGTGATGAAAAAAAATTAGCACATTTTTATAGTGAATAGACGTTTTTTAGACCCTAGGAATGATAAAATCATGAAAAAAGAGAAAAGGAGACGATGTGATATGAATAATGCAGAGATCGGAAATGCAATGGTGATTAAATTGGATCCGGTTTTACCAGAATACCCAACCTTTAAGGAAGGTGTCAGAAGAGCGCCAATGAGAGAGCTGACACTGAACAAGAGAGAAATCAAACTGGCAGTGGCAAATGCTTTGAGATATGTGCCGGAAGAACTGCATGAACAGTTGGCACCGGAATTCCTGGACGAATTATTAACACATGGACGTATCTATGGCTACCGTTTTATGCCAAAGGAAAGAATTTACGGAAAACCAATTGATGAGTATAAGGGAGAATGCGTGGAAGGTAAAGCTTTCCAGGTTATGATTGATAATAACTTAGATCATGATGTAGCTCTGTACCCATATGAATTAGTTACATACGGAGAAACCGGACAGGTTTGCCAGAACTGGATGCAGTATCAGTTAATTAAAAAATATCTTGAAAAACTGACACATCATCACACATTAGTTATGATGAGTGGACATCCAATGGGTCTGTTCAAATCTCATGAATCCAGCCCAAGAGTAATCGTTACAAACGGACTTATGATTGGTATGTTTGACAATCCAGAAGACTGGGCAAAAGCAACTGCTATGGGATGCTCTTCCTATGGACAGATGACAGCTGGTGGCTGGATGTACATTGGACCACAGGGTATCGTTCATGGTACTTTCAATACGATCTTAAATGCAGGACGTAAATTCTTAGGAGTTCCACAGGATGGAGACTTAGCTGGACACTTATTCGTAACAAGTGGTCTTGGCGGAATGAGTGGTGCTCAGCCAAAAGCAATTGAAATTGCAGGCGGTGTTGGTATCGTTGCAGAAGTTGATTACTCCAGAATTGAAACAAGACACAGCCAGGGATGGGTAAGTCTGGTAATTGAAGACGCAGCAGAAGCATTCAGAGTTGCTCAGGAATACATGGATAAGAAAGAAACAATTTCTATTGCATTCCATGGTAATATTGTTGACCTTCTTCAGTATGCTGTTGATAACAATATTAAGATTGAACTGTTATCTGACCAGACATCCTGCCATGTACCATACGACGGCGGATATTGCCCACAGGGTCTTACATTTGAAGAAAGAACAGAAATGCTTGCAAATGACAAAGACAAATTCTGTGAACTGGTAGACCAGTCCCTGATTAAACATTATCATTTGATCAAAACATTAGTAGAAAGAGGAGCTTACTTCTTTGACTATGGTAACGCATTCATGAAAGCTGTCTTTGATGCAGGTGCAAAAGACATCGCTAAGAATGGTGCAGATACCAGCGAAGGATTTATCTTCCCATCTTATGTAGAAGATATTTTAGGACCAGAATTATTCGACTATGGATATGGACCATTCAGATGGTGCTGTCTGTCCGGAAAACCGGAAGATTTAAGAAAAACAGACCATGCTGCTATGGAAATCATTGATCCTAACAGAAGAAGCCAGGATAGAGATAACTACATTTGGATTCGTGATGCAGAAAAGAATAAACTGGTTGTTGGTACACAGTGCCGTATCCTGTATCAGGATGCTCTTGGAAGAAGAGATATTGCTCTGAAATTCAATGAAATGGTTCGTAACGGAGAAATCGGACCTGTTATGCTGGGTCGTGACCACCATGACACAGGCGGAACAGATTCTCCATACAGAGAAACATCTAACATCTATGATGGTTCTAATATTACAGCAGATATGGCTGTTCACTGCTACGCAGGTAATGCTGCAAGAGGTATGAGCCTTGTTGCTCTTCACAACGGTGGTGGTGTTGGTATCAGCAAATCCATCAACGGTGGTTTCGGTATGGTTCTTGACGGAAGCGAAAGAGTAGATGAAATCCTTATGGCAGCTATTCCATGGGATACTATGATTGGTGTTTCCAGAAGAAGCTGGGGAAGATGCGAACATTCTATTGAAACAGTAGCAGAATATAACAGAATCAGAAATGGTGAAGATTATGTAACAATGCCTTATCTGGCAAGCGATGAGCTGATTGAAAGAGTGTGCAAAGATGTTGTAGTAGAAGAACATCATCATGCACATCACTAAAAGTTTATCTTGAATTTTCAGGGACGGGCACCGGAATATCGGTGCCTGAACCCCTATTAAGCAGTCGCAAGGAGATAGAACATGAAAAAAAGATATATACGTCACGCATCTGAATTAGTAACCTGTAAGGGTAATGCACCAAAGCACGGAAAAGAAATGTCCGATATCGGGATTATTAAAGATGGTGCAGTTCTGATTCATGACGATAAAATCGTTGCAGTAGGGACTACAAAGGAACTGGATGAACAGATTAATATTGAAGAATATGAGGTGATTGATGCCTCAGGAAAAACGGTCATGCCGGGTTTTGTTGACTCTCATACACATTTTATTTTCGGCGGATACAGAGCAGATGAATTTTCATGGAGATTAAAAGGTGACAGTTACATGTCCATTATGGAAAGAGGCGGCGGAATTAATGCAACGGTTGTTCCTACGCGAGAAGCTACGGAGGAAGAACTGGTCGAAGCAGGGCGAGAAAGATTAAACCGCATGCTGGAATTTGGTGTAACCACCGTAGAGGGTAAAAGTGGATATGGTATGGACTGCGAAACAGAGTTGAAACAGCTT
>UMHO01003910.1_pt1 | contig 11976 bp, 8 predicted proteins | sample 1965561 | NCBI WGS metagenome assembly UMHO01 (sample SAMEA4836102, study PRJEB28245) | human gut metagenome | biome: gut microbiome; material: fecal sample | place: Denmark | collected 2008 | reverse complement strand
GGGGTTGACGTCGGTGACCGCCGACTGGTGGGGCGAGACGCAGCTTCCGGCCAGAAGCGCGGCCGCCACGGCCGCGATATGCCCTGCCGAGCGTTTCACCGCGCTATTGGTTTTGATGCGTTCCGCCGTTATTGCCGCCTTCGCTGCCGCCTCCGTTGCCGTTATTGCCGGCCGGGGCGTTTCCGCCGTTGTTTCCGTTTCCGTTTCCGTTTCCGCGGCGGCGGTTGCGGTTGTTGCGGCTGCGGTTTCCGCCCTCGCGGCCGCCTCCGTTGTTTTCACGGGGTTCGCGGCCGTTGTTCTCGCGGCCGTTGTTTTCGCCTCGGTTATTGTCGCCGCGGCCGTTGTGCGGACGCTCGCCGTTGCCGCCGTTCTGACGCTCCCCTCCGTTGCCTCCGTTGCGCGGACGGTCGTTGCGGCGCGGCTGCCTGTCGGGACGGCCGGGCTGTCCTTCACGCGGCTGGCGGGTCTCTCCGCCGGACTCCTGCGGCGTCTGTCCGTTCTGCCCTGCGGGGCGTCCCTGCTCGCCGCGGCCCTTGTTGTTGCGGCCGCCGCGCTTGCGGCGTTTGGCCTGGTCGAAGCGGGTGATGCTGTCCTCCTCCGAACGGTAGGTCGGCTCCTCGATCTCCGGGCGGATGTCGTCGGCGTCCTGCAACCGTTCGACCTTCTTACCCTGGCGGTTCAGCGCCATGATCTCCCGCACGCGCGAAACGGGCAACGTGGTGACGTTGGCCATCGCCTCCTTCGACGAAGAGAAGGTCATCGTTCCGGCCAGCACGTCGCTCTTGACGCAGAACCATTCGCCTTCGGCGGCCTGGAGCGGTTCGCGCAGGCGTGGGAACTCCTTGCGGGCGTCGACATAGGTGTCGTATTCGTACATCATGCAGCACTTGAGTTTCGAGCACTGCCCGGCCAGCTTCTGGGGGTTGAGCGAAATGTCCTGCACGCGCGCGGCTCCGGTCGTGACGCTCGAAAAGCTCGACATCCACGACGCGCAGCACAGTTCGCGGCCGCAGGCGCCCAGTCCGCCGATGCGTCCGGCCTCCTGGCGGGCGCCGATCTGCTTCATCTCGATGCGGATGTGGAACCGTTCGGCGAAGACCTTGATCAGTTCGCGGAAGTCCACGCGCTCGTCGGCGATGTAGTAGAAGATAGCCTTGATCTTGTCGCCCTGATACTCCACGTCGCCGATTTTCATGTTCAGGCCCATGTCGGCGGCGATCTGCCGCGAGGCGATCATCGTCTCGTGCTCCAGCGCGATGGCCCCCTGCCACTTTTCGATGTCGTAGGGTTTGGCCTTGCGGTAGATCTTCTTGTATTCGCCGTTGTAGGGGTTGAATCCCGTGCGGCGCATCTGGCGCGCCACCAGGTCGCCCGTGAGCGACACGACGCCGATGTCGTGGCCCGGCGACGCTTCGACGGCCACGATGTCGCCCCGTTTGAGGTCGAGGTTGTTGACGTTCTGGTAGAACGAACGGCGGGTGTTCTTGAAACGCACCTCGACGATGTCGCTCGGCATGTTGACCGGGTACTCGTCGAGCCAGGCCGTTTCGTGGAGCTTGAAGCACCCGTCGCAGAGTTTGGCTTCCGGCTCCGAGCCGCAGTTGCAAAAGGCGCACCCGCGGCCCACTTCGGGTTTGCAGGCGCCCGTATGTCGTTTTTCGGTATCCATGATTGGGTATAATTTGCGTAAAGATACAAAATAATTCACAATTCAGAATTCAGAATTCACAATTTTGGCTTATTCGGGAACTATGCCTGCAAACTGAATTTATGAATTGCGAATTGTGGATTGTGAATTCCCGTTTGCATGCAAACGGCTGATGCTGCGGCGGATGCGCACGATCATCATCACGGCTGCGGCCGACAGTCCGAACGAGAAGCCCAGGAAAAGCCCCGAAGGACCCATGCCCATCGTGAAACCGAACAGGTAGCCCGCCGGGAGGTTCAGCAGCCAGTAGGAGACGAAGGCGATCGGCATGATGATCTTCACGTCCTGAATGCCCCGCAGGATACCCACCGAGACGTTCTGGATGCCGTCCGACAGTTGGTAGAGCGCAGCGAAGACCATCAGGTTCGAGGCGATGGCGATCACCTCGGCGTTGGTGGTGAAGAAGGTCGGGATCACGTTGCGCATCGTGATGAAAACCAGCGCTGCGAGGGCGTTCCACGCCAGCACGAGGTGGTACGACGCCTTGGCCGCGAGCGACAGCTGGCCGATGTCGCGCGCGCCGTAGCAGTGCGACACGCGGATGGTGGTGGCCGCGCCGATCGACATGACGATCATAAAGGCGCAGTTGCCGATGGTCGTGGCGATCTGGTTGGCGCTCATCGTCTCCTTGTTGAACCACCCCATCATAATTCCCGTGCCGACGAAGGCCGAGGCTTCGAGGAACATCTGCATCGAGATCGGCAGGCCCATGTGCAGCAGTTGTCTGACCGACGCCCACGAGTAGTTGCGCGGCGAAAAGCCTTCGAGATAGACGCGGTATTTGCTGCGGCTGTAAAAGTAGCCGATCATCAGCATCGGGGCGATGATGCGCGACATCAGCGTGCCCAGGCCCGCGCCCTCGGCGCCCATCTCGGGAAATCCGTAGCGGCCGTAGATGAACACCCAGTTGAAGCCGATGTTCGCGAGGTTGGCCGCGATCGTGACGAACATCTCGACCTTCGTGTTGCCCACGCCTTCGAGGAACTGCTTGAAGGTGAAGAACAGCATGATGAACGGCATGCTCCACACCAGCATCCTGTAATAGGGGATGGCCATGTCGACCACTTCGGCGGGCTGGCCGAGGTGGTACATCAGCGGAATGACGGCGTACTGCACGGCGGCCATCGCCACGCCCAGCAGTCCGTAGAAGAGAATGCCGTTCTGGAGCAGTCCCGACGATTTCTCGCGGTCGCCCTGCGCGTAGAGTTCGCCCACGAGGGGCGTCATGCCCAGTGCGATGCCGATGGCGGCGATGAAGAGGATGAAGAAGACGGCGCCGCCGAACGACACGGCGGCCAGCGGCGTGGGGTCGCTGCCTCCGTAGCGGCCGACCATCAGGTTGTCGGCGACCTGCGTGAGGATCTGCCCCAGCTGTGTCAGCACCACGGGCAGCGCCAGCCGCAGGTTAGCTTTGTATTGCTCTTTGTATGTTGCGAAACTGTACATTCGATTCGGGTATTGAGGTGCAAAGATAGCCATTTCCGCCGGGATTGCAATTCACAAACCCCTCCCGGGGCGGAAAAAGCGCCGGAAGGGGCTGCGAAAGTGCCCGCGGTGCGGATCAGTAGGGCAGTTCGATGCGGATGCAGCAGCCCCCGCTGTATTCGGGGCAGACGCGGATGTCGCCCCCGAGGCGGGTGACGATCAGGCGGCAGAGGTAAAGCCCGATGCCCGAACCGGGTTTGAAAGGGTCGACCTTGGTGAAGCGTTCGAACACCCACTCCTGCTTTTCGGGCGGGATGCCGATGCCCGTGTCGCTGACGCTGATTTGCAACGTGCGCCGGGACTCGTCGTTGCGGCAACGGAGCGTGATGCGTCCTGCGGCGGTGAACTTGGCGGCGTTATGCAGCAGGTTGTCGACGACGCGCGTCAGGTAGAAGGCATTGGTGGGTATCTCGATCTCCGTTCCCGCTTCGTTGACGTATTCGACCGCCGGATTGTCGCCGAGCTGCTTTTGCAGCTCCAGCCGTTCGGCGCAGAGCAGGCGGATGTCGGTCTGGGCGACCGGGAGCGGGCTTTCGGAACTGACGAGCTGCGAGAGTTCGAGCATGTTCTCCAGCAGGGCGGTCAGGGCCGTGGTGCTCTTCCAGATCTCGGCCTAAAAAGCCTGCCGGGCCGCAGGCTCCTGTTCCGTGAGCAGCAGTTCGGAGAAGCCGTTGATGGCGTTCAGCGGCGTGCGTATCTCGTGGCACATCGAGTTGATGAAGGCGGTCTTCATTTTTTCGCTCTCCTGGGCGCGGCGGCTTTGGCGCTGCGCCTCTTCGCTGGCCGCCATGAACTGCGTGCGCGCCAGCTTCAGCCGCCGGACCATCGCCTGCTGGTAGGCGGCCCAGCCGGCGAGCAGCAGCAGCACGATGCCGCCGGCGACAAGCAGGAAGAGTTTGTTGCGGTCGGCCAGCCGGGCCTTTTCGAGTTCGAGGCGGTTGACGTCGTAGAGCGCCTGCATCTCGGCCAGCTTGCTCTGCGCCTGGTCCATGCGGTTGTGGTAGCGGAAGTCGTTGCCTTTCCGCATGGCTTCGAGGGCTTTTGCGTAATCGCCCGCCTTTTCATACAGGTGCGACTGCGCTATGTAGATGGAGCCGAGATCCGCCTTTTTGCCGGTCTCGGCGTAGTGGGTCAGCAGCGAATCCATGTAGGCCGTGCTCCGCTCATAGTCGCCCCTGTCCCGGTAATAACGGGCGCTGGTGTTGTATATCTCCTCGCGGTCGCCGCGCCCGCGCGCCAGCTCCATGCATTTGTCGTAGTAGCCGTCCACCTCCTCCCGGGTGAGGAGGCCGCCCAGGAAGACCATCTTGCCGTAGGACCGCATCAGGTATTCCGCCGAGTCGCGGCGGGGCGTTCGAAACGTTTGTCGGCAGCCACCCACGCGCGGTGCAGGTCGATGCACCGGCCGATCTGACCGGCGGCGCGCGGATCGTCGGCGTAGAGATAGATGTCTGCAAGTTCCTCGCGGCAGAGTTTTTCGAAGTGAACGCGTTCCTCCAGCGGGTATTTTTCGAGCTTGGCGAGAGCCTGCTCCACATAGGGGATGGCCTGGGGAATGTTGCCGTAGGCTTCGGTGGCGATCGACGAATAGTCGATGGAGAGTCCCGTGAGGAATTCCCATTCGATCTCCTCCTCGGGGGTGAGGCTGCCCGGTTGCCGCTCGCGGAACTCCGCCAGCGCGCGGTCGATCGCCTCGAACGAGTTGGCCACCGACATCTGCTTCCAGAGCCAGAAGGCGTTGAGCGATGCACGGAACAGCGCGAAGCGGCGGTCGGGCAGGAGGCTGTCCGCAAGGCGGACGTACTCCAAAGCCCGTTCGGGCTGCTTCGCCGAGAATCCCTGCACGAGCCGGTCCAGCGCCTCCCGGCATCCGTAGTCGTCTCCGGCTCCGGCGGCTTCGGTGAGTGCGGCTTCCCAGTAGAGGGCGGCGAGCGCCGTGCTGTCGGCGCAGAGGTCGGCCAGCCGGACATAGGTCTGCTCCCGTTCGGCGGGCGTGCGCGCCCGGGACAGCGCTGCGGACAGGCTGTTGTCGGCTTCAGTGGTTGCTGCGAACGCCGTCGTCGCGGCGCAGAGGGTTATAAACAAGGCCCCGGAGAGGGTTTTCAGAGAAATCGGACGCATTTGGTTTCTCTGAAGAGGTATGAAATATTCGCACAAATTTAGGAAAAATGGAAAATATCGCATCCTTTCCTGCCGGAAAAATGCGAAAAGGGGCCGGGAAACGATCCCGGTCCCTCTCTGCGAGCGGTCGGTTATGCCACGCGCAGTTTTACGCCGCGGCCCTTGTCCGACTCCACGATCACGGTGTCGCCCTCGTGGAGCTTGCCGTCGATGATCAGCGTCGAGAGCGGTTCCTCGACGTTGTCCATCAGCGTCCGCTTGAGCGAACGCACGCCGTAGCGCGACTCGTAGCCCATGGCCGCCAGCCGGCGTTTGGCCCCTTCGGTGATCTTCACCTTGTAGCCCAGCCTGCCCGTGCGGGCCATCAGCCCCTGCAATTCCAGGTCGACGATCCGTTCCACGTCGGCGATCTCCAGCGTGCGGAACAGCACGATGTCGTCGATGCGGTTGAGGAACTCCGGGGCGAAGGTGTGCTCCAGAGCCTTGCAGTACTCGCTCTGGGGCGTCCGGTCGGCCACGGCGCTCTTCGAGGTGGTGCTGTAACCCACCTGCACCGATTTCCGGACCACGGCCCGCGAACCCACGTTCGAGGTCATAATGATGATCGTGTTCCGGAAGTCGACCTTGCGTCCCGAGCCGTCGGTGAGGTGTCCTTCGTCGAAGATCTGCAACATGGCGTTGAAGACCTCGGGATGGGCCTTCTCGATCTCGTCGAAGAGCACCACGGCGTAGGGCTGACGACGCACGGCCTCCGTTAACTGGCCTCCTTCGCCGTAACCGACGTATCCCGGGGGCGAGCCGATCAGGCGCGCCACGTTGTGCTTTTCGCCGTATTCGCTCATGTCGATCCGGATCAGCCCGCGGCGCTCGTCGAACAGCCATTTCGACACCTCCTTGGCCAGCAGCGTCTTGCCGACGCCCGTGGGGCCGACGAAGAGGAAGACGCCGATGGGGCGGTTTTCGTCCTTCAGTCCGGCGCGCGAACGGCGGATGGTGCGCGAAATCTTCTCCACGGCCTCCTGCTGTCCCACGACGCGCTTGGCGAGGTGTTCGCGCAGGGTTTGCAGACGGATCATCTCGCCGTCCGAGACGCGCTCCGCAGGGATGCCCGTCATGGCGGTAATCACCTCCTGGATATGCCTTGCGGTGATCTCCACGGGATTGCTTTCGAGCGAGCGCTTCCATTCGGCGCGGCTCTCGCCCAGCTTCGAGCGCAGCGCGATTTCCCGCATGCGCGCCGAAGCGGCCTTCTCGTAGACCAGCGCTTCGACCGCTTCGCGGCGTTCGCGCCTGGCGTCGCTGAGCGCCGTCTTCATGGCCCGCAGCTCCTCCGGTTCGCGTGCCGATTGCAGGTGCGCCCGCGAGCCGGCCTCGTCCAGCGCGTCGATGGCCTTGTCGGGGAAATAGCGGTCGGTGACGTAACGCCCGGTGAGCGTCACGCAGGCCTGCAACGCCTCCTCGGTGTAGTGCACCTTGTGGTGGCGCTCGTAGTGGGGCGCGATGTTGCGCAGGATCTGGAGCGTCTGCTCGGGTGTCGTCGGCTCGATCACCACCTTCTGGAAGCGGCGTTCGAGGGCCGAGTCGGTCTCGATGTTCTCGCGGTACTCGTCGAGCGTCGTGGCGCCGATGGTTTGCAGTTCGCCGCGCGCGAGGGCCGGTTTGAGGATGTTGGCCGTGTCGAGGCTGCCCTGCGTGGAGCCGGCGCCCACGATGGTGTGTATCTCGTCGATGAAGATGATCGTGTCCTTGGCTTTGCGCAGTTCGTCCAGCAGCTGCTGCATGCGCTCCTCGAACTCGCCGCGGAACTTCGTGCCCGCCACGAGCGACGAGACGTCGAGCGAGAAGAGCGTCTTGTCGGCGATGGTGTAGGGCACTTCGCCGCGCGCGATGCGCAGCGCCAGCCCTTCGACGATGGCGCTCTTGCCCACGCCGGCCTCGCCGATCAGGATCGGGTTGTTCTTCTTGCGGCGCGAGAGGATCTGCACCACGCGTTCGATCTCCTGCTCGCGGCCTATGACCGGGTCGATCTTCCCCTCGCGGGCCAGCCGCGTGAGGTTCACGCCGAACTTGTCCAGCAGGTGGGCCGGGCCTTTCTCCTCGTTCCTGTTCTCCTCTCCGAAGTCGAGCATGTGAACCTGCACTTCGGTGCGGAAGTCGTCGCCCACGGCGAATTTTTGCAGGTCTCCGGACACGCTGTCGGCCGTCACGCCGTACATCTCCAGCACGCGCGCGGTCGCCGTCGAACGGTCGCTGATGATGGCCAGCAGCGCGTGGGCCGTCGACACGCTCCGGGCGACGCCCGGCATTGCGAGCAGTTCCTCGGTGAAGTCGCGGTAATACTCCTCGGGCGACCGGGTCTCCTGCTGTTTGGCGCTGATTACCTCGCGTTCGATGCGCAGGCGCACCTGATAAAGCTCCCAGTCCTTGAGCCGGGAGGATAAAAGCTGGTAGGCGAGCGACCCCTCTTCGCGGAGCAGTTCCAGCGTGAGGAAGTCCTTGAGCGAATGCGTCATTCCCGCCTTCGTCGTGTTGAATGCCGAACGGGCGATGATGCCCTCCAACGTTTTCGAAATTTTTGGTTGCATGTTGCGTCGTCGTTATGAATTCGCCATACTAACGAGAGCGCGTATGTGATTATTATGCGGCCGTTTTTGTTTAGTGGATGAACTTTGGTGGCTGACGCAGAGGCGTTTCCGTCGGACGGGCATTTTCGGAACAGCCCCAAGGCATCGGGTTTACCGGCTGACTTCCAATATCTTGCGGGCTTTATCGGAGTGTTTCCGGACGGAATTGTATAGAATCGGCTTTTTTATGACGCGACTTGCCGGAATGTTTCGGATATTTCGCTGACGATCACCGAAATCCGACCGGAATGCATTTTCGGCCTTTTGGGGTATAAAATTTTATTTCGGGTGATTTTGTGACGGAAAAGGCTCTCCTGGACAGTCGGTTTTAGCTCTCCGCCCGCCGGGTTTTCAGCTGCGGGGCCACTCGCCGACCTCCATGTCGCGCATCTCCGCGCCGTCGATCGTAAGGCGTACGGCCGTGCGGACCTTGTGGAAGCCGAACTCCCCGGCGGCTCCGGGGTTGACATGGAGCAGGTCGTAGACGGGATCGTAGATGACTTTGAGGATGTGGGAATGCCCGGCGATGAAGAGTTTCGGGTGCACGGACTGGATTTTCTGCACGGCGCGCGGGTCGTAATGGCGGGGATAACCTCCGATGTGGGTCATCAGCACCTGCACCCGCTCGCACTCGAAGGCCTGGAACGCGGGGTAGACGCGGCGGGTCATGCCGCCGTCGATGTTGCCGCTCACGGCGCGGAGCGGCTTGAATGCGGCGATCCGGTCGGCCAACTCGATCGAGCCGATGTCGCCCGCATGCCAGATTTCGTCCACGTCTTTCAGAAATTCGCGGAGCGTGTCGTCGAAGGTTCCGTGGGTGTCGGATATAATGCCGATGCGTTTCATTGGTACTTGTCTTTCCACAGCTGCGCCATCCGTTCGGCGATTTTGGCCTCGGCGGCGTTCTGCGTGTCGGGTTCGTAGAACTTCGTGCCCGAAAGGCTCTCGGGCAGGAACTCCTGCTCGGCGAAATGCCCCGCGTAGTCGTGGGCGTATTTATAGCCCTTGCCGTAGCCCGCCTTGTCCATCAGGCGGGTCGGGGCGTTGCGCAGGTGCAGCGGCACGGGACGGTTCGTGGTGTCGCGCTCGACCAGCGACATCGCTTTGTTGATGGCCATGTAGGCCGAATTGCTCTTGGGGCTGGTGGCCAGGTAGATCGTCGTCTCGGCCAGTGTGATGCGCGCCTCGGGCATGCCGATCTTGTGCACCGTGTCGAAGCAGGCGTTGGCCAGCAGCAGAGCGTTGGGATTCGCCAGCCCGATGTCCTCCGAGGCCAGGATCACCAGACGCCGGGCCAGGAACCGCGGCTCCTCGCCCCCGGCCAGCATCCGCGCCAGGTAGTAGATCGCGGCGTTGGGGTCGCTGCCGCGGACCGATTTGATGAAGGCCGAAATGACATCGTAGTGCTGTTCGCCGTTCTTGTCGTAGAGAGCGATGTTCTGCTGGAGGCAGTCGGTGACGTACCGGTCGGTGATCGTCACCTTGCCGTCGGTGGCCCCGACGACGATTTCGAGGATGTTGAGCAGCTTGCGCGCGTCGCCGCCCGAGAAGCGGAACAGCGCGCCGGTTTCCGTGACCTCGATGTCGCGCTCTTTCAGCTCGGTGTCGGTCGTCAGGGCGCGGTCGAGCAACGTTTGCAGGTCCTTGTCTTCGAGCGACTTGAGGATGTAGACCTGACAGCGGCTCAAGAGCGGCGAGATCACCTCGAACGAGGGGTTTTCGGTCGTCGCGCCGATGAGCGTGAAGACGCCCTGCTCGACGGCCCCTAACAGCGAATCCTGCTGCGACTTGTTGAAACGGTGGATTTCGTCGATGAACAGCAGCGGGGCCTTCTGGTCGAAGAACCGCTGCTTGCGCGCCGACTCGATCACCTCGCGCACGTCCTTCACGCCCGACGTGACGGCCGAGAGGGTGAAGAACGGGCGTTCCAACTGTGTGGCGACGATCTTCGCCAGCGTGGTCTTGCCCACGCCCGGAGGCCCCCAGAGGATGAACGACGGGACATTTCCCGTCTCGAAGAATTTTCGGAACACCCCGTTTTTACCCACGAGATGTTCCTGCCCGATATATTCGTCTATCGTGCGGGGGCGCAGTCGTTCGGCTAAAGGAATGTTCGGCATGACTAATTCAATTTGTAAAAGCAAAGATAGGAATTGCTCTCGAAATTTCCTATCTTTGATAAAAATTCTGAAAAACGATTGCTATGCGTTTTGCTTTGGTTGACGATAAACGAGAAGGGGCCAGACCGGGGTTAGAGGGCTTATGTCCCTATTGCCGGCAAAAGGTCATAGCAAAATGCGGTGACTTGCGAATACACCATTGGGCACACTATAATAATCGGCGAAAATGCGATTGTTGGTGGGAGTCGGAAACAGAGTGGCATCGGTCGTGGAAGAATGAATTTCCCGAAGAATGGCAAGAGGTTGTTTTAATTGATGAAACATCCGGCGAGAGACATATTGCCGATGTACAAACGGAACATGGTGTCGTTATAGAATTTCAGCATTCGCATATTCAGCGGGCAGAACGTATTTCTCGTGAACAATTTTACAAAAATATGATTTGGGTTGTAGATGCGTCTCGCCTAAAACGTGATATGCTTCGTTTCCGTAAAGAATTTAAAGATAAAGCGGGAAAAACCAGTATGGAAGGTTTCTATTTTGTACGATTTCCCGCAACTTGCTTTCCAATGAATTGGATTGAGAACAATGTGCCTGTTGTTTTTGATTTTGGGGATACCTGCGTTGAAGATGATTTAACATCGTCCTTTTTATATTGCCTGTTACCCGAAAAATTCCATGGGCTAAGTATTATTCATCGGATGTCACGCCAAAATTTTATTGATAAGGTATATGGGTTGCTTAATGTGTCGTGCAGTGGGATAATGAAAACTTTTGAAGAAAGATTTATGAGTAAGCCTCTTGATATTAGGCGGTGTGTGGAGACCTATGCTAGACGTAACAGATTGGGACATTGTCCACCGGATTGGCTGGTTTAAAATAGAAAGCGCCGATAAATATTATTTATCGGCGCTTCTTGTTATTGAGATACAAAATTTTACTCCTCCGGCTTCCGCAGCTCCAGATACAGTTCGTCGAGCTGCGTCTGGTCGATGTAGCCCGGGGCGTCGAGCATCACGTCGCGGCCGGCGTTGTTCTTCGGGAAGGCGATGTAGTCGCGGATCGACTCCGAGCCGCCGAACAAAGAGCACAGACGGTCGAAACCGAACGCAAGGCCGCCGTGAGGGGGCGCGCCGTACTTGAAGGCGTTCATCAGGAAGCCGAAGCGCTTCTGCGCCTCCTCGGGTGTGAAGCCCAGCAGTTCGAACATCTTCTCCTGCAACTTCGAGTCGTGGATACGGATCGAACCGCCGCCGATCTCCGTGCCGTTGCAGACGAAGTCGTAGGCGTTGGCGCGCACGCGGCCCGGGTCGCTGTCGAGGTATTGCACATCCTCGAGCTTGGGCGAGGTGAAGGGGTGGTGCACGGCGTAGTAACGCTGCGTCTCGTCGTCCCACTCGAACAGCGGGAAGTCCACCACCCACAGCGGGGCGAACTTCTGCGGGTCGCGCAGCCCCAGCTGCTGGGCCACTTCGAGGCGCAGGGCGCACAGCTGCGTCAGCGTCTTGAACTTCTTGCCGCAGAGGATGAAGACCATGTCCCCGGCCACAGCGCCGCAGCGCTCGGCCATGGCGCGCACCTCCTCGGGGGAGTAGAACTTGTCGATCGACGACTTCACGCCGTCCTCCGCGACGCGAATCCAGACGAGGCCCTTGGCGCCGATCTGCTGCCGCTTGACGAACTCCGTCAGCGAGTCGATCTGCTTGCGGGTGTACGCGGCACAGCCCGTGGCGGCGAATCCGGTGATGTATTCGGCCTCGTCGAAGACCGGGAAGCCGTGCCCCTTGGCGAGGTCGGTGATCTCCGCGAACTCCATGCCGAAGCGCAGGTCGGGTTTGTCCGAACCGTATTTCTCCATCGCCTCGATCCACGGCATGCGGCGCAGCGGCTCGGTCAGCTCGATTCCCATCACATGCCT
>UMHO01012952.1_pt1 | contig 11990 bp, 10 predicted proteins | sample 1965561 | NCBI WGS metagenome assembly UMHO01 (sample SAMEA4836102, study PRJEB28245) | human gut metagenome | biome: gut microbiome; material: fecal sample | place: Denmark | collected 2008 | reverse complement strand
ATATGAAACGATATGTCAGAGTGTTATTTATTTGCCACGGCAGTACACTGGCAACTCTCTAAAAAGTCTTGATTTATCGGAGAAAGGGAAGCTTCACAGTTCTGTTTTAGACCAGGTTTAGACCATTTGAAATGTGTAGAAAATAACGAAAAAAACATGCAGATGGGGAGCCTTGTTGCAAATATACTCATATAGAAAATTACACAACGGAGATAATTTTTGAGCGGAAAAATCATCCGGTGATGTGTGGAAATGTATCCATACGTCACCGGATTTTTTACGTTTCGGGATTTGATTCCTGATCGCGTTTCATGGCTTCATCGATTGCTCTATTGATAAAGGCAGTGGCACTTTCACCCATCTTTTCTGCGTGGTCCTTAATGATGGCACGCTTCTCTGGGGTGACACGAACCTTAATTTCAACGAAACGGTCATTATATTTTTTGTTCGCTCTTCGACGAGCTTCGGTTAAGCCCTTATAGGAACCATTTTTCTCTTTACTCATGACAGCCTCCAGGATGTGTATTGGCAAATATGCCTGCAAAGAGTATAGCACAGATTGATACATAAGACTATGTAGATTTTCAAAAAACAACATTTGATTGGAAAAGGAGACAAGCTTATGAAAAATCAGAAGATTAGAAGCATGAAAGTTCATGAACAGAGCGGATATAACTACAAGGCAACACCTACCATCATTCTTAAAGGGCAGTGGCTTAAGGAAATGGGATTTGAGATTGGTGACTACATCACTGTCAGCTGTGAGGATGGGAAGCTGATTATCACTCCGGATGCAGAAAAGGCTGCAAGGGCAAAGGCAGAAACAGAATTCATGGAGAAGGAAATGAAGAAGCTCCAGAAGCGTTTTCAGGCAGAGAAAGAACAACCTCATGCTCAGTTTGTGGCTGAAAGAAGCACTGAATATAACGGAAGAGAGGTGCAGTAATTATGGGAAAGATTATTGTTATCGGTTCACAGAAAGGTGGCGTGGGTAAAACCACGACCACACTTAATCTGGCGTATTCTTTGAAGGAGCTGGGCAAGAAGGTGTTGACGGTAGATTTTGATAGTCAAGCAAATCTGACTACCTGCTACGGAGTAGAGGATACTGGAGCCTTAGAATATACGATTGGTCATCTGATGATGGCTCAGATTGAGGAAGAGTTACCAGAGAGCTTTGAAGATTACATCCAGAGTAGAGAGGGCGTGGATTATCTTCCATCATCTATTTATCTGTCTGTGGTGGATGCAAAGCTTAGAACAGAAATGGGCGCAGAGAGGATGCTGGCAGAGGTTCTGGAACCGTTGAAGAGTAGATACGATTACATACTGATTGATACCTGCCCATCTTTAGGAATGCTTACCATCAATGCATTGGCAGCAGCGGATGAGGTGATTATTACGGTGAATCCTCAGCTTCTGGCAATGATGGGATTGCAGGATTTCCTAAGAACTGTGGCAAAGATTAAAAAGCGAATCAATCCGAAGTTGGAGGTCGCAGGCATTCTCTTAACCATGTGTGAGAGCAGAACCACTCTTTGTAAGGTTCTGACAGAGGAAGTGACCGGAAGCTTCCAGGGGAAAATCAAAGTATTTGATACAAGGATACCGGCAACAGTCAAGGTGGGAGAGAGCATTTACTACAATATGCCGATTGCTCAGTACAGCAAAAATGCATCTGCAGGAATCGCATATAGAAAATTTGCAAAGGAGATAATCGCGTATGAAGGCTAATTCAAAGAGAAAAGTATTTGGTGATGCAGTGGATCTGCTGATGGGAGATATGGAAGAAGTAACAATGCCAAGAGGTGTTCAGATGGTACCGGTGAAGAATATTCAGCCTTTTCATGACCATCCATTTCATATGTATGAGGGAGAACGCCTAGAAGATATGATTGCAAGTGTAAAGGAGCACGGAGTGCTCAATCCGGTTATTGTACAGAAGCTTGATACCGGTTATGAAATGCTTTCCGGGCATAATCGCTGGAATGCTGCTAAGTTGGCAGGGATTAAGGAAATTCCGGCGATAGTAAAGACTGGATTATCTGAGGAAGAGGCGTATGTTTATGTGATTGAAACGAATCTGATGCAAAGGTCATTTTCGGATTTGGCAATATCGGAGAAGGCAGCGGTGTTGAAGGCAAGGTATGAGAAGGAAGCTTGTCAAGGAAAAAGAAATGATATTCTGGAAGAAATTGCAAGAATGGAAGGAAAAGATGTTCCGGTCACCTATGGTCACGGTGACCAAAGGTTGAATACAAGAGATATGATTGGCAAAGAGTATGAATTGTCTGGTAGCTCTGTGGGGAGATTGCTTAAGTTGAATGACCTGATTAAACCCTTCAAGGATATGGTGGATAGAGGTGCCATCTATACGAAGGTGGCGCTACAGCTGGCTTTCCTTCCGGAGAATGAGCAGACGATGGTATATGAGATTATGAAAGAGAAGAAAACCAAAATCACCATTGAGATGGTTATGAAGCTTAGAAGTCATTCTGGTGCTCTGACAGAGGCAATGGTAAAACGATATCTAAGCAAAGAACCTATCAAAAAGAAATGCTACAAGGTTCCTGCCAGAATTGTGGAGAAATACTTTGAGGGAATGGATCCGAACCAGGTGGACTCAATTGTAGAACAGGCATTGGAAGCCTGGTTCAGTAAGGAGGCTGCGAATGTTTGAACAGAAGAGCCTTAATAAGATTGATGGCGATTATTTCAATATCATAATTGCTGATAGTCAGGATGTGACGATACAGAGCAGGAATACCGGTCATTACTGGTACCTGCACTGTGCCGGATATCCTACAGAGGAAGCTTTGATCATATTCCATAAGCATCGTTTTAAGGATGGATATCATCAGCACGGACACGCCAGGAGTCTGAGACAGGCGATTAAGAGTATTGTGAGACACGATGATTATCAGTTGAATGTAAGAAAATGCGTATAACATAAAAGGCAGCGGTATCTTCGAAGTGAGGATACCGCTGTTTTCAGGTTAAGCAGGAAGCTTATTCACCGAAATAAAGTTTCTTTGCAAGAGCCTGGGCTGCTTTGATGTCAGCATATCCCTGGGATTTACCAAGACCTAATTCATCAAGAATCTGTCCTTTGGTGTAATCCTCGCAGATGAGATCGAGAATACGACCATACTTCGGATTGATTTCGTGGATCTTTTTTAAGAGATCCTGAATAATCATACGGAGCATAACGGTTTCTTCAAGATTTTCCGGTGATGCAGGTTCAAAGCCTTTGCCATCTTCTGATGTGGTTTCGTCCATGAACTGATCAAGAGAGAGAGCATCATCTGACTTAAAAGATGCAAAGTGTTCTCTGACATCGGTATTGAACTGTTTAAGGGCAGCAGGCTTGTCCTCAATTTTTACAGGAGCAAATGCTACCAGAACCTTGTTAGGTCCGATATGCCAGGTCTCAAGGTTGTCCTGGCACATATTAAAGTGTTTCACCATTTCCCAGTCCACGCGGATTGGTACGAGGCATTCTCCCGGCTGAAGTGGGAGATTGTTGTAACTGAGACGGTTGTCGTAGTTGTGGTTGTCGTTAAGAGAAAGATTTGTGATTTTTGCCATAATGATTTCCTCCATAGATTGGCTTGGAGGAAACCTCACGGCGGTTATTCATTTGTCCTATCAGTCGACCGTTCATAGGGATCCTCCTATAAATCGGTCAGCTACTCTTCTTAGGGCTGACGTTAATAAGTTACTTCATACGCCTGATGGAAGAGCCTCCACCGTGGCCACAGTGGTAGCAATCATTTGTATGAAGAGCATCTATTTATATCCCACCTCAGCTCTTGGTGCAGGGATCAAACTAAAGCTTTTCGTATGGGTTTTAAAAATTAAAGATGCAAATTGTGCATATTCGTGGTACAATAAAAATGTGTATTTATGCCCAAATGCATGTTGATACTTTTATCCGAAATGGAAAGGTTTTTCGTTTGATATATTGAATTTTGTGTTTAGAATGTTTATGGTCAAATCTTAATTTTGTTTATAGCGTTAATTGCGTTAATAATTATTTTGAAAGGGGGAATTCGGATATGATGCAACGAAACAGTATTGACAGATTATCTGGAGGAACTCTTTTTTCGTTGGTTGTGCAGGCAATGAGACAGAGAACTAATTCCCAGGAGACACAGATAGGGAAAGTAGAAGGTGTCACAGAAGAAACATGCATGAAAACATTGTTGGGTATTATGTATGAACCATATCGTTCGTTTAATGGAAATAGTCTAAAGACGAATTTGAATTTATATAAGAAGTGCGAGATTAGTTCCGGCGCAGGAATTCCTATGGAAGATGATGTTCTAATTAATTCATTTAGAGATGGAATGAAGAACAGATATTTTGAAATGCTCAAAGCAATGGACAATTTTGCGTTAAAATATATTGAGCCAGGAAAGAAAGAGTGGCTAATATACGCTGTTCTTGAACTTATCTATGGAGATAACAATATTAATCCAGATACAGAGCTGTTCTTGATTACATCAGGAAAGAAGATTGCAAAGAAGGACATTCAGTCAAATTACGATTACAGTGTAGCATCCGTTATGTTGGGAAGCTGGTTTTATATTGTTGATAATTCAATACCTAATGATAGTGGAAGAGATACTTTTGAACGATGGCATAAAACAGAGAAATATAAGAAACCAGAATTCGTAAGTGGTATAGGAAAAGAAAATATTCTTGGTATTGAGCTTGCGAGCAAAAAACAATCACTTCAAATTGAAGTGACACAGGGTAATAGAGATAAAAGCTATTTACTTAGGTATGCTGAATATATTGCTGGGGTTAAAGGAAAATACAGTACATCAAAAAGTTATTTATATAGGAGTGAACCAAGAGCATTTTATGATTTTTATGTATGTAACGATGTGCAGGAAAGTGTGGATGTTGCAGGAAAGAATGGATCTTGGTACAAGCCAAATGTAATAAAAAGCGTAACCATTGAAGACTTGTTAAAGAGACAAAGTTTCCTGATGCTTTGCGGAACAGCAGGGATTGGAAAGTCTATGATGATGCAACATCTCATGAATGATGCAATTAACAAGTATGAAAATACAGGACTCATTCCCATTTTTGTTCCGTTAAAGAAGTATGATGCATCCTATCGAAATATAGAGACATATGTTTTTTCGCATTTTGGAGTGTTTGATGAAACGCTTATAGAAGAAGACTTGCGGTCATTATTGTCAAAAGGTCGTTGTTTGGTTCTATTTGATGGTTTAGATGAGATTGGATCTTCTGATGAGAAGCAATTTGAATTAGCTGCTGAAAGTTTTGTAGATAAATATGATAAAAATGTTTTTGTTGTGTCATCTCGTCCATATACGGCTGGGGTATCATTTGACAGATTTACAACAATAAATATTCTTCCTTTTACCAAAGAACAGGCGATTCAACTTGTAGACAAACTTCAGTTTGGAGATGAGAATGAGGACTTAAGGAAGTCCTTTAAGGATAGATTGAAGAAAGGGATGTATTTAACTCATAAATCATTAATTGTTAATCCACTATTATTAACTTTAATGATGATGACATATGATGAGAATGCGGATGTCCCGACGAAGAGGTATTTATTTTATAGTAAAGCATTCCATGCTTTAGCTGAAAAGCATGATGCTAAAAAAAGCGCTTTTAATCGTTCTTTAAGTACCGGGCTTTCTGTAGATAGATTGAAGGAATACTTGGCAGAGTTTTCGGCAAAAACATACAGAGATGGAGAAAAAGAGTTCGACGAAGAAAAAATAGAAAGATATTTTTCAAAATTGAAACGTCGCCAGGAAGACATTGATAAAGGCATGGAATTAAATGTAAGTGATTTTATTGATGATCTAACAGCAAAAGTATGTATCATGTATGAAGAAAATGGGGTATATAGATTTATTCACGATTCATTTCAGGACTATTTTTGTGCTTTATATTTTTCTTCGCAAAAGGATAAAATGCTACGTCAAATAGGAGAGATATTTGAACGCAACATGAAAAATATTTATGATGATCAAGCATTTGCGATGCTATATGATATGATTCCACACCGTATAGAGGAATACATTTTTTTCCCTATACTAAGCGATTTGTTCCCTAATGGTGAAGTGTCTATGAAAGGATATTGGCAATTTTTGAAGGTGCTTTATCCGACCATTACATATGCAATTGGTGAAGTTCCAGAGAGAGTAGAAAATAATCCTAACTCATTTATATATAGGTTTATTGTAAATTTAAAGGGGCTGCATACTGAGATTGAGAATGTAGAACTGCCATATCATGAGGGTCATATTGGAAAACGTTATTATTATGTTATTTCAGAAGATGGCGAGCTCAGATTAACAACGCTAGATACAATGTCACCTGAAGAGGCAGCAGGATACAATATTTCAAAACCTGACGGAACACTGGTTAAAGTATCGATAGAGGATTTGTTGTTGAGTCCAGAGAAGTATAGGGATATTATTGAATTTTTTGAAAAACCAGACTTTGCATTGCGTAGAGAATATGAATGCGTTTATAGCTATATGAAGAGTATAAATGTAGAAGATGCTTGCAAAGAAAAGGATTTATTTGATTATTTGGATTAAAGAGGAGGTGTGTATAAATGAACGAAGCGGATACATGTAGAAAATATGTTTTGCCTAAGCTGACAAAAGCAGGTTGGGATGATGCACCATTCTCTTTTACGGAACAAAAGACTTTTACCGATGGAAGAATTATTCTAGAAAGAAATGGATATAAACGCGGTAAGCAAAAAAGAGCGGATTATCTGTTACGTTACAGAAGAGATTTTCCAATTGCTGTTGTAGAAGCAAAGGCAAACTATAAAACCGCAGGCGAAGGCATGCAACAAGCAAAGGATTATGCAGAGATTTTAGGATTAAAATTTGCCTATGCAACAAATGGAATGGAAATTCTGGAATATGATTATATTACAGGGATAGAAAGAAAAGTTGATGAATTCCCTGGTCCGGAAGAATTGTGGAATCGTCAGTTTGGTGATAATCAAAAAGTTATTGATGCTACGGAAATGATCTTACAACCTTATTATACATTTCCGGATAAGGAAGTGAGATATTATCAGCAAATTGCAATTAACAGAACCATACAAGCTATTGCAGAAGGTCAAACCAGAATTCTGAATACTTTAGCAACTGGTACAGGAAAAACTATTATAGCGTTTCAAATCTGTTGGAAACTATGGAATAGCAAGTGGAATTTGAAAGGAACTCCTAATAGGAGACCTAAAATACTTTTTTTGGCAGATAGAAACATATTGGTTGATGATCCGAAAGATAAGACTTTTACACCATTTGGAGATGCTCGTTACAAAATCGAGAAAGGCAATATTGTAAAAAGTAGAGAAATATATTTTGCCATATATCAAGCAATATCAGATAAGGAAGGAAAGGATGGAATTTATAGGGAGTTTGCGCCCGACTTCTTTGATCTGATAATAGTTGATGAATGCCACAGAGGTAGTGCGAACGACGAAGGAACTTGGAGAAACATTTTGGAATACTTTTCAGATGCTGTACAAGTTGGTATGACAGCAACACCTCTAAGAGATGATAATGTTGATACTTATAAGTATTTTGGAAATCCATTATGTGAGTATAGTTTGAAAGATGGAATCAGTGACGGATTCTTGGCTCCATATAGGGTATATAGAGTGGTAACAACAATAGATGCTACTGGGTGGAGACCAGAGGAAGGACAAGTTGATAGGTACGGGAATATCATACCAGATGGGGATTACGGGACAGAGGACTTTGAGAAGAGAATTGTCCTGAATAAACGAACAGAACGTATGGCAATGTATCTTAAAAAGATTATGGAAGGCAGAGAGTTTGAAAAATCTCTTGTTTTCTGTGTGGATCAACCTCATGCTGATGAGATGCGTAGACAAATTGCAAATCAAAACACGGATATAGTTCGGGCATATCCAGATTATGTTTGCCGAGTTACATCAGATGAAGGGGATATAGGAAAAGCATTTTTGGGAAAATTTCAGGATGTTGAAACGCAAACTCCTGCTGTTTTAACCACTTCACGTTTATTGTCAACAGGAGTGGATGCGCCTACAGTAAAAAATGTAGTTTTAGCTAGAATGGTTAATTCTATGTGTGAGTTCAAGCAGATTATTGGTCGAGGTACTAGATTAAGGACAGATTATGGCAAGTACTTTTTCAATATAATTGACTTTACTGGAAGTGCTACTAAAAACTTTGCAGATCCTGATTTTGATGGATATCCTGCAATAGAGCAGCAGGTCGTAATTGATGAATCAGGAAGTGTTGTAGATGAAGTGGAATTATCCGTAGATGAGAGTACAGTAAATATGGATGATGAGCCGGATGTAGATGTTACTGGAATGAAGGGACAGACAATATCATTTGATGATGATAATGATGAGACCGTTCAGAAATATTATGTAGATGATATTGAAGTATATATTGCAGCCGAAGTAGTTTATGAGTTGGATGCAACAGGAAAATGTCTAAATGTAAAAAAATACACGGATTATGCTGCTGATACAGTGCGCAGTCTATTCCCTAATGCGTCTGATTTAAGATCTCAATGGAAAAATATGGCCATGAGAAATGATATTATATCGAAGCTTGAAGAACGAGGCATTATTTTGGATGATTTATTGGAAAGATTAGAATTACCTGATGCGGATCCTTTCGATTTAATATGCTATTTGGCCTATAATTCTCCTTTAAGGACAAGAAGGGAGAGGGCGGAGTCTCTTAAAAAAGATAGGGCGGAGTTTTTTGAAAACTACGCAGAAGAAGCTCGACAGATTTTGATGGAATTATTAGATAAATATGCAGATTATGGATTAGCTCAGTTTAAGCTGCCAGATGTATTAAAGCTGTCTCCAATTGAAAGACATGGCAACATTCGCGAGATTGCTGAGATTTTTGGAGGACCAAAAGAACTTATGGAAGCTATTGAAAACCTTCAAAATGAATTATACGCTGCATAAAGAAAGGACAATGTAAATGGCGGAAAAACAAAAAATAAATGCGCAGCAGTTGAAGAATATTATTGATTCTGCTCGCAAGATTATGAGGAAAGATAAAGGGCTTAATGGTGATTTAGATAGATTACCCATGCTTACATGGATAATGTTTTTAAAGCTTCTGGATGATATGGATAAAGTTGCAGAGACCGAGGCAATGTTATCTGGAAGCAAGTATGTTCCAGTTATAGAAGCACCGTATAGATGGAGAGATTGGGCTAGTGAAGAAGATGGAATCACTGGAGATGAGTTGATTAGTTTTGTTAATCTTGAAAAAACCATTAGACCCGATGGAACAGAAGGGCTAGGTCTATTGGCTTATCTAAAAGCACTTAGTGACGATGGTAAGAGTAGGAAGGATGTAATAGGTAATATTTTTTCCGGAACTCAAAATCGAATGATAAATGGCTATTTATTAAGAGATGTAATAAATAAGGTTAATGAAATCCATTTTGATTCAACAGAGGAGCTCAATCTTTTGGGGACTATTTATGAGACAATGTTGAAAGAAATGAGAGATGCAGCTGGAGATAGCGGTGAGTTTTACACGCCAAGAGCAGTCGTAAAATTTATGGTTAAAATGATTGATCCACAGATCGGGGAATCTGTATTGGATCCAGCATGTGGAACAGGTGGTTTTTTAACAGAGGCATATACACACCTTGCTGAGGCAGGAAAAACAGTCAAAGATTTAAAGATAATTCAGACCAAATCGATAATAGGTCAGGAAGCTAAACCATTGCCATATTTGCTAGTTCAAATGAATTTAATTTTGCATGGATTGGAATATCCACAAATAACATTTGGCAATACACTTGAGCGAAAAATCAGCGAAATTGGTGACAATGAGAGAGTAGATATTGTTTTAACTAATCCTCCTTTCGGAGGAGAGGAAGAAGACGGTATAAAGGCCAATTTTCCGCCAGATATGCAAACGGCTGAGACTGCGCTACTCTTTTTACAATACATAATACGTAAGCTGAAAAAGTATAACGGGAAGACTTATGGTAGAGCAGCTGTGGTAGTCCCTGATGGTTTTCTGTTTGGAACCGGCGTATGTGAGAAGATAAAAGAATCTCTAGTTCAAAACATGAATTTGCATACTGTTGTCAGATTGCCTTTTGGAGTTTTTGAACCATACACTCCAATACGAAGTAATATCTTGTTCTTTGAGAATAGACCGAATCCAAATGGTGGAACGTGGTTCTATGAAGTTCCGATTGCGGATGGTAGGAAGAAATATTCTAAGACGAAGCCTATATTGTTTAGTGAGTTTAGTGATTGTATTTCTTGGTGGGAAAATAGAAAAGAAGATGAGCATGCATGGTTCGTATCTAGCGAAGATTTGAAGGCAAGAAATTATGATTTTGCTATTAAAAATCCTAATGTCATTAAACAGATGGATGAAAGAAACTTAGATGAAATATATGCATCAATGAGGGATTCGTCAAATGAGATTGTAAAAATTCTTGGAGAAATTAATAAGATAATAGGAGGCTGATATAGTGGGATTACAATTTAAAAAATTATCGGCATTCCTAAAAGAAACCAATGTTAAGGAAAGTATAGATAATTCTGTTGAATATAAATGTGGCGGTGTAAGACTCAATGGAATGGGTATATTTGTGAGAGAAATCAAACTGGGTTCAGACATACAAAAACAATGGGTAATGCACAAAGTTAAAGAGAATAATGTTATTTATAGTACATTGTTTGCAGATAAAGGTGCATTTGCAATAGCTACAAAGAAAGATGAAGATCTTATATTCTCAGAAAAGTTTGTAAGTTTTGAAATTATTGATCCTGAAGTGTTACCAGAGTATTTGCATGTCGTTTTCCAGACGGATTATTTGTCTTCACAGTGTAATGAGTTCAAAACAGGAATGGCGGCATTTAGTTTATCGCATTCTAGTAAGAAGAAGGTACTTAACTTATCAATTCCTGTGCCAGATAAGCCTGCTCAGATAAGAATAGTCAAAGAATATGAAGCATATGAAAAGTGTAGAGTTAAGTTGGAAGACGAAGCAGATAATTTACTTAGCTCAGCTCAGGCAGTAATCAAGCGATTTGTTATGGAGCATATGGAAGGTGTGGAGACTACGCCATTAGTTTCATTGGGTAAATATATTAATAGACCTATAGAGTTGACACCGGGAGAAATGTATAAACAGATTACGGTTAAATTACATGGTAATGGTGTTGTGCTACGAAAGCTTGAAGATGGTGGGAATATTAAGAGCAAACAGTTTGTTGTAAAAACAAATGACTTAATTTATTCAAAAATAGATGTTAAATCAGGTGCCATAGGATTTATTCCAAGCGAATTGGAGGGTGGCGTTGTTACGGCAGATTTTCCATTAATTCATATGCCAGACATAACAGAAATAGATCGTAATTTTTTAATGATTTATTTTTCCAGTGAGCAGTTTTGTGAAAAAATGGAAGATAAATCAAAAGGAACAACAAACCGTGTCAGAACGAAGAAGAGTGCATTCCTTGATACGGTGGTTCCATGGGGGACAGACGACTATCGTAGAGAGACAGTATTGCAATATAAAATCTTATGTAGAATGTTAGATGATTTATGTAAAAACGCAATAAGAATCCAAGAAGATGCCCCCAAATTGACATCAAAATATTTGAATAATTTGTTAGGAATATCGTGACAGCAAAGCGGCCTCTGGCATAGTACCGGAGACCGTTATCTTTTTAATCTTTTTTATAAAACTTTGTTTCATACCCATCGCCTCTAATCAGGATATCTGGCATCCAGTCTGGAGACCTACTCATGATATTGCAGATGGATTTGTAATCAACATCTTGGCTGTATTCGATGATGAGCTCATCATGGACATGACCGCAGATAAAGCAGTGGGAGAGGTTACGCATAGCAAAACAGAGAAGATCTCTGGGAGACCGTTTCAAGTTTTGTGTAAACTCAAAAAACTGATAT
>UMHO01015519.1_pt1 | contig 12122 bp, 16 predicted proteins | sample 1965561 | NCBI WGS metagenome assembly UMHO01 (sample SAMEA4836102, study PRJEB28245) | human gut metagenome | biome: gut microbiome; material: fecal sample | place: Denmark | collected 2008 | reverse complement strand
TTGTAATCTTAAATATTGATTGTAAAGGAGGAATAGTAAATGAAATCAAAATACACAAAAATCAAATATACCAATACCGGGGTAAAAGCCCCGGTTGTAACTCTTATTAAATCCAGACCAAATCTTGACAGGTCGGATATGATAGAATTAAAATATCCAGAAATAAAGGTTACTATAAAGCGGATCTCACGCAAGAGAATGTACACACGTGCACAGTCTGTAATAGGTGTTATGAAAGATAATTTTAGTGCTTCATTTTTTGTGTATGATACAATCAATGATGCAAGAGTGATTTGCGAAAATCTCTATTTGATCATTAAAAAACCAGAATTAGATTATTGTATTAATACTAGAGATTTTTATGAACTATATGAATATATGAAGGGGGTGCTTAACAATGCCGAAGAATCCTAAAATCCCAACCACGTCAAAGGGTCTGAATGTCAACCCGAACATGCTAACAACGATGGAAGCTTTGCAACTCCGCAGACAGCTTGCAAAACGTTTGAATCAGCGTATGCGCAGGTTAAAGGCAAAAGGGTTTGACTCAGAGGTTGGAGGAGCGTACGCAGATTATCAAGATCTGCTTGCAAGATTTTTTCCAGGGCGATCCACTATTCCGGAAAATCTGGAAAATGAAAAATATAAAGGATTGCCTAGAACCCAGGTCAAAGCAATACAAAAAATACTGAAAGAAAAAAGCAGCACTGTGCAGGGTTGGAGGAAGATTATAGATAATCGTCGAAAGAAGCTCGAAAGCTATGGAATTATCTTTAAGTCAGAAACAGAAATGAAACTTTTTTTCAAATCTGAGGTCTGGAAACGGATTCAGAATTTCTATGACAGCAAGCAAGCTTTGAGAATCATCAGTCATAAATTGGATGATTCTACTGTTTCTGAAATTATAAAAGATTTGGAAAAATTCCGGGGGAGAACTGATCCAGATATGGCTGACACGATAGCAAAACAGTTGGGGTTCTCAGGTGAAGCGGAAGCTTTGAAATACAGGCCATAGTATGGAGGGAAAGTAATGGTAGTCGCAGGATATCCGGTTATTTATTTTAAAAATTATGATTATATGCGCCTTTTCGATGGTGATTTTATCCGGAGGTCCAATGCAGGACATTATCTTGGTGTTTATGAAAAAATCATAACTATAGACACAGAGACATTTGTTTACATGAACAAAGATATTGGTTTTGTCACGGATTGGACAATCACTATAGAGGATGATTGCTGTATTTACGGTAATCATGTTTCCGATCTGATTGATACGATTGATAGGATCTGTACAACTCTTCATAGTGATGATAGTCATCTTGTACGCTTTTATGTGCACAATTTCCCTTATGACTATGTTTTTCTCCGTAATCATTTTTTCCAAAAATGGGGCTATCCTGATAAGTCTTTATCTGCTAAAACCCATAAATATATTTTTATGAAATGGACATCGCAGGGAATTGAATTCCGTGATAGTCTAATACTCACACAACGATCACTTGAGAAACTTTGCAAAGACATGGGAACAACTGAGAAAGCAGTTGGAACATGGGACTATAAGAAATTTCGAACACCGGAAAGCCCACGTACAGCAAAAGAAATAGCATATGTATGTACGGATACAATCAGTCTATGCAAGGCATTACGCAAATACATAAACCAAAGAGGATTTAACGTGGCTAACTGCCCGTTGACAAATACAGGTTTTATCCGTGCCAATTCCCGCAGGCGAGCGAGAAAAGACAAGAAATGGCGAAAGCAATTTGAACAAATGGCTCTGACGTTGGAGCAGTATGACCAGATGCTTGACTGCTATCACGGTGGTTATACTCATGCCAATAGGTACTATGTCAACCAACTGATAAAAGATCCTGTTGAGTGCTACGATTTCACAAGTTCCTATATAGCATGGATGTGCTATTGCAAGTTTCCAATGTCAAAATTTTGTTATACTAACAATATAACATTAAAAGACATTATGGAATTGAAAGATGACTATGCTTTTTCCGGATATATCAGATTAAAGAATCTGAGACTAAAAAAAGACTGTCCTATGCCTCCACTTGCTTTTTCAAAAGCGAAAGTATGTGTTTTTCCGGAAGCAAAAAGTAAAAAAGAACAGTTCCACGATAATCTGGATAATGGAAAGATCGTCAACGCTGATCTTGTCATATATCCATTTACGGATCCGGATTTAGAAGTCATCCTTTCAAGTTATGACTATGACTGGGCCGATGTGTCAAAAGTCATGAGGGCAACAAAAGATTACTTGCCGGAGTGGTTTACCGGATATTTGATGGAATTGTTTTTTAAAAAATGCACCCTTAAAGGCTTGGACGAAGAAAACTACATGATATCAAAAGGCGAATTAAATGGTATGTACGGAATGACAGTTCAAAGAATTATTCAGATGTTATGTACAGAGCTTATGGATTCCGGAGACTGGGAATCAAAAGAACCAGAGGACAGGGAAAAAGAGCTTGAAAAGTTCTATCGGAACAAGAACAGCTTCATGCCCTACCAGTGGGGGGTATGGATCACAGCGTATGCACAAGCTTATCTGTTCCTGCTGGGTTCCTGTTGCCGGAACTGGTTATATTCAGACACAGATTCAGTAAAGGGCACAGACTGGGATCACGATAAACTGGATTCATTTAATCGATCCATCATTGAAATGTCACAAAAAAGAAACATCGGAGTAGTTGAGTATAATTCTAAAACATTCCGACTGGGTATTGCTGAATTTGATGGGATATACAGTGAATTTAAAACGATGGGTAGCAAGCGTTATTGTTACCGATTGAAAAAGGATGCATCCTTGCATCTGACAGTCGCAGGTGTGCCAAAAGAGGGGATTTATTGCCTTAACGATGATATAACCAATTTTAGAAAAGGATTTATTTTCAGAAATGACTTGACATTCCGCAGGAACTACAGAAGATCGAATGATTGGCAGGATCCCAAGTGGAAAATGAAGACAGAATATATATTTCATGATGGAATAAATGAGGTAATCATTGACGGTTGCAAGATTGAATATGGATGTGCCATCCGCTTGAGCGATACAGAATACGAGTTGGATCATACAATACCATATGACAAGGAAACCGGATTACCATTACCATTTGAGATTGAAGATACCGTATACGGATAAATTGTTGTAAAATTGTAATAGTTTTGTAACATAAATATATTAAATTATAATCAGGAGGTGTAACTATGAAAAAATTTTGGAGAGAAAACAAAGATGACATTGAAACGTTTTTCTGGACATGCATTGCTTTTGGTTTCATGTTTGCAAGCTGTCAATTGTTGTTACTGCTGGGTGATTAAATCAGTAAAGGAGGTGAGGAAATTGATTGATATGTCAGAAATCTATGAAACTATGAAAACAAGCACCCTGCGAAAAGTAACCTATGAGGATGATGAGATCAGTATCGTAGCTTATAAAGTAGGAAAAATCATTAGAATTGATGTAAAGGAGACAAAATAAGATGTTAAAATCAAACGTAAAAATTACTTGCAAACCTTATAATGGGAATTCAAAAACAAAAGCCTTTGTTGATCTTTCTCTGGATGACACATTGGTTATCAAAGCTCTTACGTTGGTTGAGGGAAAAGATGGTCTTTTCCTGTCATTCCCAAGCACAAAGGGGAAAGACGGGAAGTATTATAATTCTGTTTATTCTCTTGATAAAGAATGGAAAAAATTATTGCAGGATGCTTGCATCAAAAAATACAATGAGTGCAATCAGAATTCGGAGCCTGCATCCTCTGGAGGTGGATTTCGGTAATGAATATCTATGATAGAAATGGTTGGCTGGATGTTCCAAGGATCGTCCAGCTGGCTGATAAAAATAAAATTAATTTCATATTCATTATTGGAGCCAGACGAACCGGAAAAACATATGGTATTTTCCAACACTTTATCAATGATGTATTTTCGAAAAATGAGAAGATCATTTACATGCGCCGGACAAAAGAACAGCTGACAAAAGTCTTTCTTCCGGAATTTGATCCATGGATTGACATAAACAAGGACATGAATAGGTTTTTTCATTTTGAAAAACCAAGAGGGGAATACGGACGCATTAAGATCATGGAGCAAACAGAGGATGAAGAAGTATACCGGGGTGAAGCTTTTTGTCTTACATCCATGCATAATAACCGTGGTTTCTCTGGATCTGATTTCTCTGAGGGAATTTATGATGAGTTTATCCCGGAAAAGATTGCCAAGTCAATCAGTGGGGAAGATGATGCTTTTCTGAATGCTGTTGAAACAATATCCGCAAACAGGGAGCTACAAGGAAAGAAACCGTTCCGATGGTGGCTTGCTTCCAACTCAAACACGTTGGATAATCCAATTGTGCAGGCTTTCGGGTTGCTTCCGATCTTGGAACGAATGAAAAAGAATAAGCAGGAGTTTTCCATGTTAAAAGAGAGAGGAATCATCTTGATTCTGATTAATAATTCCCCAATATCGGAAAAGAAAAAAGATACCGCTTTGTATCGTGCTTTATCTGGAGATACAGACTTTGAAAAGATGGCATTGTCAAACGATTTTGCATATGATGATATATCAGCGATCCGATCAGAAGATATCCGTCAATACAAGCTTATTTGTGTGATCGGAAAAGTTGCAATTTATGAGCATAAATCAAAAGCACACTTGTATGTTTCTGATCATATTTCCGGATCCTGCAAGGATGTATTTGAAGACAGCCAGCATGGAAAAGACCAATTCCGGTGCTTTTATAGCTGGATTGACAGCTATCGTCTGACAAATAGAATCAGCTACCAGAATATTTCTGTAAAATTCTATATTGACAAACTATTTTAAAAATTATATATTAGATATAGGTCAACGTGGCTACATCGACCGCCGGAAGCGGATGCCATGGGGTGATAACCCGGAAGCGTTGACCTATTTTAATTTTAACTTCCGGCAGAAAAGGAGATAAAAATGAAAGTAGAGGAAATTTTGGAACTCGGAAAGCTTGGATTTTCAAAAGATGAGATCATTGGAATTATGAATGCACAGAATATGTCTGGGCTTGGACAGATTTCAACTCCGGGACAGGTTACTCCAGGACAGGTTACAACTCCGGGACAGGTTACAACTCCGGAACAGGTTACTCCTGGACAGGATGCAACTAATGCAGCTCTTCTGACAGCAATCAATACATTGACTGCTACGTTACAGGCTGGTAACCTTTCGGCATCCGGAAAAGCTGGATCAGCACCACGAACATCTGAGAACGTGGCAGAAGATCTTATGAAAATCATGAATTAAGAGGAGGTAATGGAAATGGCAAATAGTTTAGTTGTGCAGGATGCTTATCTCATCATTAATGACCTGTACAAGATGGCTACTGGTAGGGAGAACATTAAGGCAGTGGATACAAGTTCATTTGTGTCTGTGGGTGAAACCATGCTACGGACAGGAGTAGAACCAACACTAAAAGCACTCAGCCAGTGGTGTGGACGAACATATTTTGAAATGGAAAAGTACAGATCCGGTGTGTTTCGCTCCATCATTGAGGATAATGAGCGATGGGGAGCTATCACACGTGAGATTATTTCACTTCCATTGGATGCAGAAGCATCACAGGATTGGAATACAGACTTGAATGAAAACCAGCTTACTGATGGTCAGTCTGTGGATATGTACAAGATTAATAACCCAAAAGTAGTTGAGTTGAAATTCTACGGAAGCAAGCTACTTCAGTCACATATCACACGATTCCGGGATCAGCTGGCACTTGCTTTTTCCAACGAAGCAGAGTTTCTTATGTTTGTAAGCTCATACATGACAGCTTATTATAATGACATCGAGAGCCGAAACGAAGCAAAGCGCAGAATGACGGTGCTTAACTTCATGGCGGGTATCTCTTCACTTGGCACAAATGAGGTTGATCTTGTAAATGAATACAATACAGCATATGGTACATATCTTACAAGAAAACAGCTTTTAAGCCCGGAACATCACAGAGATTTCATGGCTTTTGTGGTTGCAAGAATCAAGAAAGACTCAAAGAAGATGCAGGATCGCACAACAAAATATCACATGAATCTGACTGGGAAAGATATCTTGAGATTTACACGTCCGGAGAACCAGAAGTTGCTCATGTACACAGATTTCTGGATTGACAGCGAAACACAGGTATTCCCGACGGTATTTAACGATGAACAGCTTAAAATTGCCGACAAAGAACTGGTAAATGGCTGGCAGGAGTTCGACAGCCCAGCTATTAACATCACTCCAAACATTATTGATGCGAACGGTGTTTCAAAGAAAGCAAATTCAGCTGTAAATATTCCTTATGTACTCGGTCTTTTATACGATCGTAGAGCAATGGGTGTGAATAATCAGTGGATGTATTCTGCAACTACACCATTCAATGCGGCAGGCGGATATTACAATATCTTTGACCACTACCGCTTCAATGCTTGGAACAACTTCACACATAATGCTATTCTTTACGTGCTTGGGGAGGTTGCACCAAAGCCACCTAGTAATAATTAGTTTGAGGTACAAAATATGATGGACACATTCTTAACTATTTTAGGCAACTACGCTTTTCCAATTGTTTGTTGTTGTGCCATGGCGTATTTTGTTAAATACATGTACGATCAGACCAATCAGAGAGTTGATAAACTCAATGAGGAACACAAAAACGAGGTTAACAACTTATCAAATGTGATTAAAAATAATACGGTTGCCATTGAAAAAATGAATTCCTTAATTGAACACTTAGGAAAGTAGGGATAATAACATGACAGCGATTGAACTTGTCGAAAATGCAAAGGAATTACTTGGAGTGAGATATGTGTGGGGTGGTTCAAACCCCACACAGGGACTTGACTGTTCAGGGTTGCTATACTGGATCCAGAGGACAGCTGGATCAAATGTTGGAAGACTGACGGCTTCCGGTTATTCCAAGATTGGAACAAAGATTGCGATTGGGCAGCAGAAAGCAGGTGACTTTCTATTTTTTGGAAATAGGGTTACTCACTGTGCTATTTATATCGGTAATGGATATATGATTGAAAGCAGGGGAGTAAGAAAAAATACCGTCAATAATCCAGGTATTGGAGTTGTAAAAAGTCTTGTAACTCGTAGGTCTGACTTATCTTGCATCCGCAGGGTATGGGATGAAAAAAGTCCATCTTATGAAATAGGTAAGAGTTATACTACAATGGTGGATCACTTACATGTGCGCTACAGCATATGGGGGCAGGTCAAAGAGTATGCACAGCTAACTTTTGATGGAATGAAACATGCCCATTCAGATGGATGCCTGAAAAAAGGAACCACAGTCACGGTAAAAGATATAAAAAAGGATGATGCCGGAGCAACGTGGGTAAAGATTCCATCCGGATGGATCTGCGCCATCACAGCAAAAGGTGAGGTATATGTAAAATGACAGAGATTATTTTATTTCATTTTTCCAAACGAAAAAACAGCACCAAAAGACCAGCAGGGCAGGGGACTTCTGTCCCCTGCCTTTTAAAAGCTGATACCGCTTTTCAGAATCCAGTGTTTAAATTAAAATTATCACTGGATAATGCATTGCAATACAACTATCTGAAATGGGCTGACCATTATTATTTTATCAATTCGACTACATCATTAAATAACGACATGGTTGAGATCTCAGCAAGTGAGGATGTGCTAGCAACTTACCGGACAGAGATCGGCAACTATACATGTTTTATTGAGAGATCAAGCAGGCAGACTACTCTTGCCAATGATTCTATGTATATTCCAACAAATGATTGGGTGCTAACAACCAGAAATGTGAGACACAAAGAAAAAATAATGACACAAACATACTCACAGCAATATATCATACGAGTAGTTTCAAAAACAGGAGTTGCATCATACTACATTAATGGCAGCCAATTAAATAGGTTACTCGACTATATGTATACAGAATCAAATTTTGCTGATGTGATAAAGGATGCTGTTACAAAGTTAATGTTTGACCCTTTTAAATATATCGTTGATTTAAAATGGGTTCCATTTATTGAAGATGCCTTTAAAAATAGTAATAGTGAAGCAATACAGCTAGGATTCTGGGATAGTGGTGTAATGGCAAAAAGAATTGATGAAGATGCGGTTATTAATTTTTCTTATTCATTTGCTTTTGATAATCCACTTTATGCTATCACTGATTTTAGGTATTATAGTCCGTCATTTTCAACCTATTTTATTAAGCTTCCTTTTATTGGAGTAGTTGCCCTTAACCCTTATAAAATTGATGAAAGCGTAAATGCACTCTATCAATTTGATGCAACAAGTGGATTATGCAATGTATTTTTGCAGTCAAAAAAAGTTGTTTTTGCATCTTATCAATTCCAGTTGTCAGTGCCCGTGCAAATTGGTTATGCAACTACAAACATAGCCCAGTTGACTACATCAGCTGTGAGCCTTGTTAGTGCAGGATTACAAGGAAACATTCAAGGTATCTCAGCAGGAATAGATGTAGCAAGAAGCATTACAGCACCAGAAATATCTATGCTGGGGACTATTGGTAATATATCAAATATACTCAATAACCAGATTTTAGAGTTCAATTCATATGCCTGTACAAGTCTTGATCCAGATGGAACAAGCGAGGGTTATGTGGACGAAACTGTTAGAACTATTTCTTCATTGAGTGGGTTTGTAAAATGTAGGAATGCATCAATACAGCTTGCAGGTTTTGAGGGAGATCAGGATCAAGTGAACAGTTATTTAAACACTGGTTTTTATTTTGAATAAAGGAGGAATGAAAAAATGTGGGCACCTATGAATTTTGACAAGATCAATATATGTACAAATTACTTCCAACCATCTGGAATTAAGGTTGACAGCTTATATACAGATATATTTGATCGGATGCTTTACGAGCGTGTATGCTCTGTGCTTGACATCAAATATAATGCCAACATTGATATTGACTACTTCAAATATTGCCTACTTTTCGGTGGCTATATTTGCGTGACAAAGACAGATCTTTATGGACTTATTGCGCAGTACCCAATGCTGACAGGCTATAACATTTATTTCAAGCCAACGATAGCAACTATACACACGTATGCTAGCAACGCTGTTATTGACATTGAAGACATGGAGATCGGAAAAGATTGTTCTGTCATCTATCTCAGACCAACTTTTTGTGGGATTGGAGACATTATCGGATTTTACAGCTACAAACTGGCACTTGTAGCATCTGCTTTCGACATGAATGTTTTTAATTCAAAGCTTGCTTTTCTGATTGCTGCGAAAAACAAGGCATCCGCTCAGACATTGAAAAAAATCTATGACAGCATCCAGGCAGGAAACCCTGTTGAAGCGTTTGACGTATCAATAAAAAGTGAGGACAGACAAGGAAGCAAGCAGGATGCATGGGAAACTTTTAATAAGGATCTTAAGCAAAATTTTATTGCACCAGAACTTATTGAGGTTTTTGAAAAACTTCTGGATCAATTCGATACAGAGGTTGGCATCCCATCAGTCGGATCTGATAAAAAAGAACGATTGAATATGCTTGAGACAAGCAAAAATGATGCAGAATCCGTGACACGGCTAACTACTTGGCTTGAAACCATGCAAGCAGGTGTTGACATGACAAATAGACTTTATCCGGAGATGGACCTGTCAATCAAGATCAGAAGTTATGAGACTGTGGAGGTGAAACCTTATGGGACTTTATAGAGTAACTATAGCAGGGCTTTACGAATGGAACAGTACTCTGTTTGACAAGATGGAGTTCCCAGAATCAGCAGACAGGCAGAATTTTATTGATAGCCTGCTTCTGTCCTATGGAGATTGTGAGCCACTCTATCCGGACTGGGATTTCATGTATAACAGTGCTATTCCTGCTTGGAGCATGAAATGGAAAACAAGCATTGACAAGGTTTATAATGTGTTAGAATTAACTAATTATGAACCTATTGAAAACTATGATCGTCATGAAGAATGGACAGATAGCCCGGATATGACACGAACAAGCCAAAGCTCCGGGCAGGATATCAACAGGGAAGAAGCGGGACATGGAAGCACTACGACCAACTCCGGGGCAGATACAGCAACCAATGAAGTCAGTGCTTTTAATGATCAAAATTACAGCCCGAACGAAAAAACGACAACGGAGTACGGTAGCAGCACAACAGTACAAAGCTCCGGAGAAAACAAAAATACATTTGAATATGGCAAGGGTGAGACAAGCAGAGAGACTGGACAGAATAAGCATGTAGGGCGTATTCATGGCAACGTTGGTGTTACTACTTCACAGCAGATGATCCAGTCAGAGCTTGAGTTAAGGAAACAAAGCTTCATTGACTATTGCACCGGGTTATTTGCACAGGATCTGCTTTTATTAATTTATTAAGGAGGGAATAACATGTTTTTTGATTATCCACATAGTTCCATGCAGGATATGAACTTAGACTGGATGCTGAAGGTTGGCAAACAGGCTGACAAAGATCACGAGGAGTGGACACACATCAAAGATACAGCTCAGACTATGATTGATGATGCTATACAGAAATCTCTTGATGATGGAGAGATTGGAAAAGTAGTAAATGAAGCTACTACCAAAGTAATTACTGAACAGATTGACCCATTAAAAGGGCAAGTAGAAACAAATACAGCTGAGATCACAAAATTACAGAAAAGAGAAGGACTTTTTGATCACTCAGGTAAAACCATCATCATCGGTGACAGTTATACCGTTGGGTATACACCGGATGGCAATGTAACTCCATGGACAACTAACTTTATTAAGTACACAGGACTTGAGGATGTCACAATATCTGCAAATGGTGGGGCATCTTTCTCAACAAGTACTAATTCATTTCTTATGTTGTTAAACGCTGTACCAGCTTCTGCGGATGTAAAACAGGTCCTTGTCGTAGGTGGATTTAATGAGTTTGGAAGCTACTCAGAAATTGAAAACGGAATCAACGCTTTTATGGGAGCAGCAGAAGCAAGATTTCCGAATGCCAAAGTGTTTTCTGCCATGGTAGCATGGTCAGTTGATCGGACAGATGATCCAAATGTACAGAATAGGCTCAAGACTGCGAAGAGTGTGTATAACATACAGCGGAAGAATTGGCGGTATTTGACAGGAAGCGATTATATTCTTCATGCAGATGGTTTTCTTGCTTCTGATGGATTTCACCCAAACACAACAGGGCAGGAACGGCTTGCAGCCTATCTTGCTACAGCTGTAGAAACAGGATCGTGTAGTCCATCATTTTATGATGTTATTGCAAATTTTGAAGCAGGTGACTTTGCACCAACTCTTGGATCAAGTTGGACATTTGTTAGTTCGTATAATGAGAATACGAGTACTCTGATATGGGGTAACTATGTTTGTCTCCCAAACAGCGGAACACTTGTCTGTGATGGCACGGAATACCGTTTGGGACGGATTTTCTCAACGTCTTTTATTGGAGATCATAACGGATACACATGCTATCCAACAACTGTGATCGTTAAGTCCGGAAGTAATTTCTATCACATCCCTGCACAGCTTAACTTCCGAGGAAGGCATATCTATTTAGCCCTGTATGATATTTCAGACGATAAGCACTACTACCGGACTTTGACAGAAGTAACACAGGTACAAATTCATAGAGGTTCAATCACAATGTAATAATAGAGATGGCCCAGCGGATGCTGGGCTATTGTTTTTACTCTTCAAATAGAAATTCATCTAAAATATCTCTCTTGACATCAACTATAGTGTTAAAAGTACGAGTGTACTCAGCACCTGTACAGAGTACCTTGTAAGAAACATCATACTTATATTTATCTAATCGGTTCACATACACTTCAACAACTCCAGCTAATGACTCAAAAGCACTCCAGCAATATCCCTCATCATTTGCCCTTTCCAACAACTCATTAAGGTTTTCTAAGCTATTCATATCTTGTTTCCTCTCTTTCATTTGATAAGTCTACTATAGTCCAATTGAACTAATATGTCAATAGAATAAGTGACGACTTTGTATGATATTGTCAGACAATTTAATGTTATAGTTATCTAGCAATATTCATGCCAGTTTTTTGCAATTATGAACAGATTGGGGAAATGTTAACAATTTGTTCACAGGTTGGTCTTGCCAAG
>UMHO01019565.1_pt1 | contig 12188 bp, 9 predicted proteins | sample 1965561 | NCBI WGS metagenome assembly UMHO01 (sample SAMEA4836102, study PRJEB28245) | human gut metagenome | biome: gut microbiome; material: fecal sample | place: Denmark | collected 2008 | reverse complement strand
AGAAATGATTTATTTAAGACTTTTTTATGAATTTGCCAAAACCGGACTCTTTGCGGTGGGTGGTGGTATGGCGACTATTCCATTTTTATATGCAATTTCTGAAAAAACGGGTTGGTTTACAGCAGCAGATATTGGAAACATGATTGCAATTTCTGAGTCTACACCGGGAGCTATGGGCGTGAATATGTCCACCTATGTAGGATTTTCTGTAAAAGGTGTTTTGGGTGCAGTGATTGCAACGTTGGGGCTGGTGTTGCCATCTATTATTGTGATTTTAATTATCAGCAGGATGTTAGAGAAATTTAAAGACTCTAAGCTAGTACAGAAGATATTTTACGGTTTGAGACCGGCATCCACAGGCCTGATTATTGCAGCAGGCGTAGGAGTGGCAACAGAAACTTTCTTTGGCGGCAGTGTAATACAGTGCGTGGAGAGAGGAATTTTAGCAGTGGTATTGTATTTTGCCATTTGTAAGTGGAAAAAGCATCCTGTGGTCTATATTGCAGCGGCAGCAGTTGCGGGGATTATTTTTCAGTTGTAGAAATAAAAGAAAGGGACAGCCATATTCAATATTTTAAATATATATTTTATGGTTGTTCCTTCTTAAATCATTTCATTTTACGCCAATCACTTTCTAAAATTGCCATGAGAATATCATCGGCATAATTATTTTCATCCATAATGGCATCTCGCCGAATACCTTCCCTTTTAAATCCGGCTTTTAAATATACTTTTTCTGCACGTGGATTAAAGGAGTAAACATTCAACTCTAAACGATGTAGTTTTAATTCTTCAAACGCAAAATCACGGGTGATTTCTGTAACCCAAGTGCCAATTCCATGCCCTTGCTGGGAAGAGGGGAAGATGAAAGCAGAAAGCACTTAGGCAGAAGATAAAGAAAGCTATCTGATAGCAAAAGGAAAACGGGAGAAAGAAATTTCAAAATTGATTAAAAAATTGCCGGTGAAAAGATAAAGAGGAGTTGCTGCATTAGCAACAACTCCAATTATAAAAATGTGATTATAAAAGTCTATTGCACATTTCTTCAAAATCTTCTACAAAATCTTTTACTGCATTTTCGTTTGTCGCCCATGAAGTACAAAAACGCAGACAAGTATGGTCTTTATCCGGTTTACACTGGAAGGTAGTCAGATATTTTTTATTGATTTCATCCGCAAGAGCATTTGGGAAAATAGGGAAAATCTGGTTTGTAGGTGCTTCGCATAAAAGCGGAATACCGGCTTTCTCAAAAGCTTCTTTTATTGGCTTCATCATGGCAATGCTATGAGCGCCTGCTTCAATATAAAGATTATTTTTAAATAATTCTTCAAATTGAACACCTAAGAACCAGCCCTTTGCCAGAATAGCTCCTTTTTGCTTCATGTTGAAACGGAAACGTTCCTTGAAGTTTTCATTTACAAGAACTAAAGCTTCTCCAAACATAGCTCCGACTTTTGTTCCTCCGATGTAAAAAGCATCACACAGCTTTGGCAAATCGGGGAAAGTAAGGTGTGTTTCCTCTTTTGCTGCCAGTGCGGCGGCAAGACGGGCGCCATCTATATAAAAGTACAGGTCGTGACGTTTACAGAAAGCATATAAATCTTCTAATTCTTCTTTGGTATAAACAGTTCCCACTTCCGTAGGATTGGAAACATACACAAGACGAGGGTCTACCCAATGTTCGTTTTCGTGCATATCAAGAACAGGACGGATTAAGTCAGGAGTCAGTTTCCCGTCTTTGGTAAGGACTGGGCATACCTTGTGTCCTGTGGCTTCAATAGCGCCCGTTTCATGGGTGTTGATATGACCTGTTTCTGCACTGATTACTGCCTCAAACGGTTTTAAAATGTGAGAAATAAAAGTCAGGTTTGTCAGAGTTCCCCCTGCGATAAAATGAATATCGACACTAAAGTCCTCTAATGCTTCCTGAATATAATCTCTGGCAGCATCAGAGTGGATATCCTGCCCGTAGGAATGATTTTGATGATAGTTTATAGTTTCTAAAGCACGAAGAATAGCAGGCTGCATACCTTCGCTGTAATCATTCTGAAAACTGTACATGTGAAATCCTCTCTTTCTGTGTAAACATTATGTGTTTCTATTCTACCATAGAATTGCCATTATGCCCATTTGAAAATTCACGATTTTTCGCACTGGTATGGAAATGTTTTTTGTAGGCTCTGGAAAAAGTAGAATAATTTTGAAAACCGCTTAAATAACAGGCTTCTGTTACAGGTGTTCCGGACTGTATCAGAGCTTTGGCAAAAAAGAGCCGTTTAATGGTAATATAATTCCCAACGGTATAGCCGGTGGAAGCCTTAAACAGGTGCATCAGGTGGTAACGGCTGATGAAAAAGCGTTCAGACAAATTGTCGATAGTTAAATTATCAGAAAGGTGTTTGTTAATATAGTCTAAAATGAAAAGAATTTTTTCGTTTTGACAGGTGTTGTCAGGATAAATGCTCTGCTGATTTAAAGCAGCCCGATTAAGTAAAATGAGGAGCTGAGAAACCAGCGTTTCCTGATAAAGTTTTCCGGCATAAAGAGAATTTTCTTTTATTTCATCTTCCAGACACAGCAAAATATCCCAAATATGTTTTTGATACAAAGATGGAACACGCATAACGTAAGATTGCCGCTTTCTGGCATTGGTAAAGCACAGAGATAGGTCATTATCCTGAAAGCTTTTTAAAAACGTGGAGGAAAGATATAAAATTTGTCTTTCATAGCAGGTGTCACTTTGTAATTGCGGACAGTGAATTTCTTCCGCAGGAATTAAAACAATATCTCCCGGCAGCAGATGAAAAGCACGTCCTTCGATGTGATAGATAACATCCCCTTTTAAAAAGAAAAGGATTTTATAAAATTCGTGGTAATGGTAATGAAAATCCTGTCGGGAGGTTGTCTGTAAATGAAAATAGCGGAAATTTTCGGTTAAATAGCCTGTTTTTTGATAAGTATTCATGGCGCTCCTTTTAAACAGCATTATTTGCAATGTTTTTAACACTATAAGGATATTATAACACAAAAGTGTTTGATACACTAATAGTATCAAGCATACTATATTTAGAGAAGAACTTTTTTCGGAAGAAGGAACAGAATATGGAATTTTATAAATATCACAGTTTGGGAAATGATTATCTTATTTATGACTGCAATAAAAATCAAGAGGCGCTGGATAAGGAGAAGATTGTCAAGCTTTGCAATCGCAATTATGGTATTGGAGCAGATGGAATTGTAGAAGGCCCTTATAAAAAAGAGGGGAAAATGTATGTGAAGGTTTACAATGCGGACGGCTCGGAGGCAGAGCAGGGAGGAAATGCTATCCGTATTTTTGCTCATTATTTAAAGACAATAAAAGAAGTACAAAGCGAAAGCTTTTCTCTCTACACAAAAGGGGGAGAAGTGAAGCTGCGTTTCCTGAACAGAGAGGGTACTCGAATTCAGATGACAATGGGACAGCTCTCCTTTGACAGTGAAAAAATAGGACTTACAGGACCAAAAAGAGAGGCGCTTCATGAGTATTTTAATTTTGGAGGGGAAGAATATGCGTGTACCTGTGTGTCTGTGGGAAATCCTCACTGTGTGATTATTACAGATGAGATTTCAAGGGCAAAGGTTTGTGCAATCGGAAAATATTCAGAGGTGGCAGATTATTTTCCGGAGCGTATCAATACTCAGATTGTAAAAGTGCTGGATAAAAACAATATTCAGATTGAAATTTATGAGCGAGGTGTAGGTTATACGCTGTCCTCGGGAACTTGCAGTTGTGCAGCAGCAGGGGCAGCATACAGACTGGGACTTATTGACTCTGATGTTATGGTACACACGCCGGGAGGAAAGCTGTGGACGCAGATTGATGAAAATTTCAATGTGAAAATGATTGGAAGCGTAAAGGGAATTTGCAGAATTGAGTTATTTGAAGACTTTTTCAGACAGATATAGGAATATGGTTTAAAACATTTGCTCTTTTGATGAGAAATGTGTTATACTTACCAGCAGGGACAGGGGCGGAAGAAGGACTTTCGTCCCCTTTTGAAATGTAAATATGAGTTTATGGAAGAGGAGATGTGTGTAATGACAAAAATTGACATTTTTTCAGGATTTCTCGGTGCAGGAAAAACAACTTTAATAAAAAAACTTCTTACAGAGGCATATAAAGGAGAACAGGTGGTTCTTATTGAAAATGAATTCGGTGAAATCGGTATTGACGGAGGCTTTTTAAAAGAAGCAGGTATTGAAATTCGAGAAATGAACTCCGGTTGTATTTGTTGTTCTTTAGTAGGAGATTTTGGCGAGGCTTTAAAAGAAGTCATTGAAAAATATCATCCTGACAGAATTATTATCGAGCCGTCAGGAGTAGGAAAACTTTCAGATGTAATCAAAGCCGTTCAGAAGGTAGAAGACGCAGTTGACATAAAATTAAACAGCTTTACAACTATTGTGGATGTTACAAAATGCAAAATGTATATGAAAAACTTCGGTGAATTTTTCAGCAATCAGATTGAGTATGCGGGAACAATTATTTTAAGCCGTACAGATACAGAAAAAGCAACAGAAGAGAAGATTGTGACAGCAGTGGAAATCATTCGTTCTTTAAATAAAAAAGCAGCGGTAATTACGACTCCAGTAGAGAAATTAGCGGGAGAGAAAATTTTGGATATTATGGAACATAACCGCTCTTTAGAAAAAGAACTGATGGAAGAAGAAGCTTGTCCTGTATGTGGCGGACATCATCATGAGCATGAGCATCATCATCACGATCACGAAGAATGTGGTTGCGGACATGACCATCACCATGAGCACGAGCATCATCATCACGACCACGAAGAATGCGGCTGCGGACATGACCATCACCATGAGCATGAACACCATCATCACCACCATGCAGACGAGGTGTTTACAAGCTGGGGTAAGGAAACTGTAAAGATATATTCACAGGATGAAATCAAGAGTATTTTGGATACACTTTCTAATGATGAAAGCTACGGTATGATTTTAAGAGCAAAAGGTATGGTAGAAGGAAAAGACGGACAGTGGATTTACTTTGATATGGTTCCGGGAGAAGCGGACATCAGAGAAGGTTCTGCTGATTACACAGGACGTATCTGCGTTATCGGCTCTAAAATTCAGGAAGACAAGCTGTCAGAATTATTTGGTATTTGAGATTTTAAATAAAGGGAGAAAACAGAAATGGACGAAATCAGAGTGCCGATTTATTTTATGGCAGGATTTTTAGAAAGCGGAAAATCTACATTTTTAGATTTTACCATTGCTCAGGATTATTTTCAGATAGAGGGCAACACCCTGTTAATTCTCTGCGAAGAAGGCGAAGTAGAATTTGATGAAAAGATGCTGAAGAAAAGCAGAACTTCCGTGGAGGTATTAAACAGCTTAGATGAATTAACACCGGAAAGACTGGTAGCTTATGATGCTTTTTATAGTCCGGAACGAGTGATTATAGAATACAACGGAATGTGGCAGGTAAGTAAATTCGAGGAAATGCAGCTTCCAAAGGACTGGGGCATTGTGCAGCACATTGTTACCGTAGATGCCAGCACCTTTCAGGTGTATATGAACAATATGAAATCCCTGTTTGTGGAAATGGTGAGAAATGCAGATATGGTATTGTTTAATCGTTGTTCTATGGATATGCCTCTGGCATCCTTCAGAAGAAGCGTAAAAGTAGTAAATCAGGGAGCAGAGATTATCTTTGAGGATGAAGAAGGCGAAATCGAAGATATTTTTGCGGAGGAAATGCCATTTGATGTCAATGCAGATGTAATTGAAATCATGGACGAGGATTACGGCATCTGGTTTATTGATGCTATGGATCATCCGGAGACTTATAAAGGCAAGAAGGTTGCTTTTACGGGTATGATATTAAAATCCAGAGAATTTCCCAAAAATGTTTTTGTTCCGGGAAGAATGGCAATGACCTGCTGTGCAGATGACACCAGCTTTATCGGATATATCTGTAAAAGTCCGGAGGCGAAAAATTTGCGTACAGGTAAGTGGGTAAAAGTTGTGGCAGAGGTGGATTATGAGTACGTTTCTTCTTATCACAAAGAAGGACCGGTGCTTACAGCTATTTCTTTAGAACCCACAGAGCCTTTAAAGCAGGAACTGGTATATTTTAACTAAGGAGAGGGATATGTTATTAATAGCGGGACTTGGAAATCCGGGTAAACAATATGAAAAAACAAGACACAACATGGGTTTTGATGTTGTGGATGAACTGATAGACCGTCATGAAATTCCACAGGCAGGAATTGCTCATAAAGCTTTATACGGAAAAGGAATAATTGGCGGAGAAAAAGTAATTGTGGAAAAGCCTTTGACTTATATGAATTTAAGCGGAGAGTCTGTAAGAGAATTTATCGATTACTATAAAATGGATCCGGAAACAGAGATGATTGTCATTTATGATGACATTGATTTAGAGCCGGGACAAATTCGTATTCGAAAAAAGGGAAGTGCAGGAGGGCATAATGGAATTAAAAATATTATTGCTCAGCTCGGCACACAGAATTTTTACCGCATTAAGGTAGGCGTGGGAGCGAAACCAAAGGGATGGGATTTAGCGGACTATGTTCTGGGAAGATTTTCTTCCAAAGAGAGAGAAATCGTAGATGCGGCTATTCAAGATGCAGCAGATGCGGTAGAAATGATTATTGAAAAGGGAATTGATGCAGCAATGAACCATTATAACGGTTCAGGAAAGAAGAAAAAAGAGGAGTAAAATCATGCAGGTATTCATGCAGCCCCTGGAAAATCTGAAGGAATTTGAAGAAATTACACAAAAGCTTCCAAAAAACGAAGGTATTTTGCAGCTCTCAGGCTGTGTGGAAACTCAGAAAGCCCATATTATGTATGGGCTTTTTGAAGCGATGAAAAAAAAGACAGGACAGGAAAAGGCTAACTGTCTGATTATTGCGGAAAATGATTTAAAGGCAAAAGAGCTTTATGAGGATTATCGTCTTTATAATCGTGAGGTTATGTTTTATCCTGCCAAGGATTTGATTTTCTTTGAGGCAGATGTACACGGAAATCTTTTGACAAAAGAAAGAATGAAGGTTTTGGCTGCGCTTTTGGAGAAGAAGGGCGTTACGGTTATTACCAGCATGGGAGGCTGTATGGATTACCTTCTTCCCCTTGAAACCATAGAGAAGCATGTACTGCATTTTCAAAGTGACAGCCCCCTTGATATGGATAAGCTGAAAAAACAGCTTTTAGGAATGGGATATGAGAAAAATGCACAGGCGGAAGCACCGGGACAGTTTTCTTTTCGAGGGGGAATTATTGATATTTTCCCACTGACAGAGGACAATCCTGTGCGTATTGAGCTTTGGGGTGATGAGATTGACTCTATCCGAAGTTTTGATGCAGAAAGTCAGCGTTCCATTGAAAATTTGGATGAAATTACCATTTATCCGGCAGCAGAGATGTTGTTAAGTGATGAGGTTTTAAAAAAGGGAATAAAAAAAATCCAGAAAGACAGAGATGCAGCAGTACAGAAGTTTCGAGATGCTTTTTTAACAGAGGAAGCAGGCAGATTAAAGCAGGTGGTAACAGAAACATTGGAAAATCTGACAGAATTTCATGATTTTTCGGCAGCAGAGCATTTTCTGCGGTATTTTTATAAAGATGTAGTTACTTTTACCGACTATTTTGATACGGAAAATACGTTGATACTGTTGGACGAAACCAATCGCTTGCTGGAGCAGGCACAGGCTGTGGAAACAGAATTTCGGGAAAGTATGGAGCACAGGCTGGAAAAGGGGTATTTGTTGGCAGGGCAGACGGATTTATTAATCAGTACCAGACAGATACAGCAGAAAATAAACAGGAAGAATTGCGTTTCTCTTTGTACCATCGAGCAGCACAAAGGAGACTGGGATATTACGGAGCAGTATTATATTACGGCTAAATCTGTCAGCCCTTATAACAACAGCTTTGAACTTTTGGTAAAGGATTTAAAACGCTTTAAAAAGGAAGGGTATGGTGTGTTGCTGCTGTCGGGCTCCCGTACCCGTTCAGCACGTCTTGCCGAGGATTTGCGAAATGAGGAATTGAACAGCTTTTATACAGAGGATATGGACAGAGTGATAGAACCGGGAGAAATTATGACAGCTTTCGGTCACGCGAAAAAGGGATTTGAATATCCGATGATTAAATTTGTGGTGATTACGGAGTCGGATATTTTCGGACAAGAAAAGAAGAAAAAACGAAAAAAATCGGAATATAGCGGAAAGAGAATACAAAGTTTTAATGAGCTTAGTATCGGAGATTATGTGGTTCATGAAAATCATGGACTTGGAGTCTACAAGGGAATTGAGAAAATTACCGTAGATAAAGTTGCCAAAGATTATATTAAAATTGAGTATGCAGGTGGAAGCACTCTTTATATTTTGCCTAATCAGTTGGATATGCTTCAGAAATATGCAGGGGCGGATGCCAGAGCACCAAAACTGAATAAACTTGGGGGACAGGAATGGAATAAGACTAAGACAAAGGTTCGTGGGGCAGTAAAAAATATTGCCAAGGATTTAGTTCGCCTGTATGCCGCAAGACAGGCAACACAGGGATTTCAATATGAACCGGATACAGTATGGCAAAGAGAATTTGAAGAAATGTTTCCTTTTGAGGAGACAGATGATCAGCTTATGGCAATTCAGGCTGCCAAACAAGACATGGAAAGCAAGAAAATCATGGACCGTCTGATTTGTGGTGACGTAGGTTACGGAAAGACAGAGATTGCTATTCGTATTGCATTTAAGGCGGCACAGGAAGGAAAACAGGTAGTTTATCTTGTACCAACTACAATTTTGGCACAGCAGCATTATAATACTTTTGTACAGCGAATGAAGGATTTTCCTGTAAGAGTGGATTTGTTATGCCGTTTCCGTACACCGGCACAGCAGAAAAAAACCATTGCAGATACCCAGAAAGGGCTGGTAGATATTCTTATCGGAACACACCGGGTTCTCTCCGATGATGTGAAGTTCAAGGATTTGGGGCTTTTGATTATTGATGAGGAACAGCGCTTTGGTGTTACTCATAAGGAAAAAATTAAGAAGCTGAAGGAAAATATTGATGTTCTTACTCTAACTGCGACACCTATTCCAAGAACACTGCACATGAGTCTTATTGGTATTCGTGATATGAGTGTGCTGGAAGAAGCCCCTATGGACAGAATGCCTATACAGACTTACGTTATGGAATATAACGAGGAGATGGTGCGTGAGGCAATCAGCAGGGAACTGGCAAGGGGCGGACAGGTTTATTATGTTTATAACCGTGTCAATGATATTGATGAAATTACAAATCGTGTGGCAAAATTAGTTCCGGAAGCCAATGTGGCTTTTGCGCATGGGCAGATGCATGAGCATCAGCTGGAAAAAATCATGTATAGCTTTATTAACGGAGAGATTGATGTTTTGGTTTCCACTACTATTATAGAAACCGGATTGGATATTTCTAATGCAAATACAATGATTATTCATGATGCAGACCAGATGGGACTTTCCCAGCTCTATCAGTTAAGAGGAAGGGTTGGACGTTCCAATCGGACAGCTTATGCCTTTTTAATGTATAAGAAGAATAAAATGTTAAAGGAAGTAGCTGAAAAACGACTTCATGCTATCCGTGAATTTACGGATTTGGGAAGCGGATTTAAAATTGCCATGCGAGATTTGGAAATTCGTGGTGCAGGAAATCTGTTAGGAGCAGAACAGCACGGACACATGCAGGCAGTTGGTTATGATTTGTATTGTAAAATGCTGGATGAGGCTGTGCGGGAAGAAAAAGGATTGAAGCAGCAGGAAGACTTTGAAACAACCATTGATTTGGAAGTGAATGCCTTTATTCCGCCGAAATATATTCCAAATGAATATCAGAAACTGGATATTTATAAGAGAATTGCCGGTATTGAATCAGAGGAAGAGTATGAAGATATGCTGGAAGAACTTATGGACCGATTTGGAGAGCCACCAAAAGCAGTGCAGAATCTTCTGGCAATTGCTAATTTAAAAGCGCTGGCACATAAAGCTTACATTAAGGAAATCAAACAAAATGGCACTGATGTGAAGATTACCATGTTTGAAAGAGCAAAAATTGACGGGGCAGGATTTCCACAAATTCTGGATAAATATAAGAATAATTTAAAAATGAAGCTGGATGAAGTGCCGTATTTTATGGTTTCTTTAAAAGGCAGAAGACCAAAAGAGATTTTAGATGTGCTGAATATTCTTCATGATATTTTAATGGATTTTCAAGAACTGATACTGAAATAATTCTTGCTCGGATAAGGAAAAGCGTCTATAATAAAACAAGATATTGATACCTACAAAAGGGATTTACAGGAGGAACTTATGAATAAAACAATGAAAAAGCTGTTATGTCTTACAACAGCGGGTGTGTTGGGATTGTCTGCGCTGGCAGGCTGCGGAAGCAAAAAGATAGATGGTACAAAACCACTTTTAACAGCAAAAGAAGATACTGTCACAGTTGGTACAGGAAATCTGGTACTTCGTATGAATCAGGTACAGATGATGTCTTATATGTCTATGATGGGCGGCGGCACAGCAGGTATGTGGGAACAGAAGACAGAGGATGGAAAGACTTATGGAGAGCAGACAAAGGATGGTGTGCTTGACCAGTTAAAGGCTATGATGCTGTTAAAAGAACATGCAGCAGATTATGATGTTTCTATTTCTGATGATGAAAAGAAAAGTATGGAGGAAGTTGCCAAGAAGTTTATGGAAGCAAATACCAAAGAAACACTTGAAAAGATTTCCGTTCAGCAGTCAGATATTGAACAGCTTTTAACATTGTTTACTTATCAGAGTAAAATGTATGAACCAATGACAGCTGATGTAGATACAAATGTAGAAGATACAGAGGCTGCTCAGAGTGCCATTACTTATTGCAAGGTAAGCACAGCAGATAAGACAAATGAAGACGGAACAACAACACCTCTTACAGATGATGAGAAAAACGAGAAAAAAGCACAGGCACAGAGTGTTTTAGATAAGCTTTTAGCTTCTGAAGATCCGGCTAAGGAAGATGTAGATACTATTGCAAAAGAAGTAGATGAAAATTTAAGTGCATTAGATACGACTTTTGGTGCAGAAGATACTTTATTAGATGAAAAACTTCTGGAAGCTGCAAAAACATTGCAGGACGGACAGGTTTATGAAAGTGTTGTAGAAGGCGAAAATGCTTATTATGTAGTCAGAATGGATCAGGTTTTGGACAGAGAAGCAACAGATGCTGAAAAAGAGCGAATTGTAAACGAAAGAAAACAGGAAGCATATCAGAAGCTTTTAGATGAATGGAAAGAAAAAGCTGAAATTACTGTAAACGAAAAAGAATGGAAAAAGGTGACTTTGTCTGATAATGATGTTTATACATTAAAACAGCCTGAGACAGAAGAAACACCGGAAGAAGGAACTGAAAACACGGAAGGTACACAGGAATAAAAAGAAGGAGTTGTCACTCTAAGTAATTATCCGGAATGTCGGTAAATTTTTAGCGAATTTGTCGAGCACGTTTTGAGATTATAAGCTCAAAGTGAGCGCAGACTGAGCGTAAAATATATCGACATTCTGAATATATACTTGAAGTGCAACTCCTTTTTAATTTATCCTCTGTTTCTCCAATCCATGTATCCAATCGGACTTTAAGAAGTAGATAAGGAAAGTAATAGAACTTAACGTCCATGTCAGTGGATAAGCCCAGAAGATAACGTGAATATCAGGGATAAAGTGTACCGCTGCAGTGATATAGCTTACGCGGATAATACACCAGCATATCAGCATGACGAACATAGGAACTGTGGATTTCCCCGCACCACGCAAAATTCCTGCCATACAGTGTGAGAAGGCAAGAAGAAAATAAAACAGGGCGTCAATACGTGCCTGGTCTGTTCCATAGGCAATAACCTGAGGGGTGTCGTTAAAAGCTGCCAGAAATTGGGGTGCAAAGAAGTAAATAACAACTCCAATCAATTCAGCTATGGAAAGGGAGCAGATAACACCGAATACAGCCCCTTTTTTTGCTCTTTGATATTCCTTTGCACCTAGATTTTGGCTGATAAAGGTAGTTAGCGCCATGGCAAAGCAGGTGATAGGGAGAAACGCAAAGCCCTCTACTTTGGAATAGGAACCGCAGCCTGCCATTGCCAT
>UMHO01021977.1_pt1 | contig 12249 bp, 20 predicted proteins | sample 1965561 | NCBI WGS metagenome assembly UMHO01 (sample SAMEA4836102, study PRJEB28245) | human gut metagenome | biome: gut microbiome; material: fecal sample | place: Denmark | collected 2008 | reverse complement strand
CCATTTCACCAGTCAAAGCAACAAACTTACGTTCGTTAGTACCAAGACAGTTATAAGACAGGTCAGCTAAGAAATCTTCCAACAGTTCAGCAGAAAGACGAGTATAGTAACGTCTGTTAGACGGAGCAATCTGTTCGAGCAGACCAGCACCAATAAATACCGGACGACCGTTAGAACCCTTCAAGTTACAAGAACCATCTTTGTTTACATTACACTTCATGTAAACCAACATTCTTTCAGTTCTCTTATACCATTCACGAAGTGCAAGCCATTCCTGATAGTCAGCCCACAAATAAGATGTTTTGCCTGTTGCAGGATCTCTCAGAGCAATCGCCATTACATCTGAATAAGCAGAACCTGTGATATCGTAGTTGATACGAACAGTAGTCAGGTAGTTACGCATCTTGAAGTGAGTGCTGTAGTTCAGGATATCACCTTCTTCTGAGTACTCTTCGTAAGCAGAAGCAAGACGAGATACTTGACAACCAGCCGTTAACAGATCAGAAGGAATATAAGAAGAAGGTTTACCGTCTGCTACAAAGCAAGTATAAACCCACAGGTTACCGTCCTGATAAGGAGCTCCAGAAACACGTACCTGGAATTCTTTGTTATCAAATTCAAGAATAGCACCAGAAGCAAACATGTTCTCTTCTAACCACAACATAATAGGTGTATTACCTAAACCAGCTGTTGAAGTAGCACTAATAGCTTCTCCCTGCCATTTTGCATCTCTAATTGTTACAGCTCTATCTGCATCAATCATTACAGGCCATTCCCAAAATGCTTTGTCGATAGTCATTACGTTTCCAAGACCACCGGTAAGCATATCTAAAGAAGTACTATAACCATTGTCTTTTGTACCAAATACATAAGACAATATAGTAGATACCTGATAAGGACTTTGCTGTGAAGCATAAGAGATCTTATTTGTGTCAATCAGATCAGAAAATCTTTTGCCTTTGTATAGTACTAAATTATTAAGAATATTATTATCCATAAAATACTAGTAATTTTTATTTATTTATTAATATCATTATACACGAAGTTTGCGTGCAAAGGATGACCATAATGAAGTATCATCTTCTGATGATTTTACTTGTTTCTGTGATTTCTTATTGATACCACTATTATTCTTCAACGAGTTCTTGAAACTGTCTATAGCTTTCTTTTTACCTTCTTTTTTAGCTATGTCTAGCAATGTATCACCCTTCATAGTAAAATAAGCTGACTCAATCAAGTTCTTGATACTCTTAGCATAATCTTTTTGGTATCTAGTTTTGCCATCAGCTTCAGGTCTAAATATGTATTCCAGCAGAACATGTTTATCCTTTGCAGGAATAGCAATACCACGTATATTATCTAGGCCTTTTATTTCCTTGACAACGTTGTCAAAAAATGCCTGTTGGTTCTTTCTAGCAGTCTCTGCCTGCTTTTTCTGATCCTCCAATAGCTGTTGTTTCTTTTCTTCTCTAATACCTTTAAGAGCCTCTAAAGCATCTTCAGCTTCATCTGAAAGAATACCAGCTTCATCATATTTAGTCAGTTTCTTCTCAATCTGTTTACTATTGAACCCTTTCTCTTTAAGGAATTCTTTAAGTACAGCTTTCTGATTTACTTCATCATCTTCAATGTCAATATCATCCAAATCTAGAGGAGCATCAATAGATAAGTAATCACGAATATCTCCACCATTCCTTACAAACTCGTCTAACTTAGCTACTTCTTCGTTAGCATAAGTAGGTACAGATGCTTCTTCAATTACTTCTTGGAAGTACTCAATTAACTCTTCTGCTGTTTGAGGAACTTCATCTTCATCATCAATTTCCCAGTTCATCTTTTCAGCTAATGCTTTGAAGAAAGAAGTAACCTATACATCTCCTTCTTCTTCATCATCAGAGTCATCTTCTTCGTCTTCCTCTTCCTCTTCCTCTTCAACTTCTTTTTCTTTTTGTTTAGAAGCTTTCTTAGATTTCTTAGGTTCCTCCTTTTCTTCAGTATCCTCTTCGTCCTCTATTACTTCTTCCTCTTCATCATCTTCGATTTTAGGAGTCTTCTTTTGTTTAGCAATATTTTTTACTTGCTCTAACTCTTCATCAGACATCTATTCAAAAGACTCTTCAATCTTGCTGGGATCTATGTCAATATCATCAGAATTTTTACCTACATTAGGATTGAAACTACTAAATACTTCAAATCCATTCAATGTGTTTTTTTCCATAACTATATTGTTTATTATTTATTTTTGTTTTTACGTTTTCTAGCTAGTTTTTTCATATTAACTGCAAACTAAGCTCTCTTCTTTTGTAGTTTACTTGCATTAGGGTTGTTCAGTACACTGTGCGCGTGCTGCTGTACACTCTATCCTGCTTTCTTTGCAGATGCTGTAAATTTGCCCCTGTTTTTCTTCTTTATATGGATACCACCACTTTTATAAGTTGGTATCGGATATATTGGGTATATACTGTCCATTATCATCACCTCTATTTAATAATTTATTACCGGTGTATGCAGCCCCAATAAAACCAACAGTAGGTATAGAGTTAAACCATCTTCTATATGTTTTAGGATCTTTAAAGGACTGATAAACCATCTTTTCTCCCATACCATCTGGTAAACTGTTCATATACTCTGCTATTACTTTTTCATTTGCATGATCTGCTGAATTCCGTAATTTACCTCTTTTCATCAAAGCCTATCTAGTTTGATTCATGAAGCTTTTAATTTCAGTACCTTTGCGTAGATAACTGAAGTAAGTAAACGGATCCATATTTTTGGCTAAGCTACTAAAGTCTTTATAAGTAACTAATTGATTAGGATCAGACAATTCCTATAGTAATTTGTTATTGTCTATATCAGTATGTAACATACCATCGTTCTGCATTATATCTGTTAGATGTCCTAATTCGTGTCTAACATGTGCCTATGTTGGTACCTCATCTGCATTCAGACTTATTGTGTATCTTCTATAGTCATCAACAGGATCAGTATCTGTACGTCCTATTGAATATTCTTCATCTAATGCTAATTTTGCTTTTTGCTCCAGCCATTTCTCTTGATAACCTATCATCCATACGAACATCTACCTAGTTCATATTTTGATAATCTTCAAGCAGTTTCTTATAAGAACCAGCATAATTAGTTCCATATTTTTTATCTACTTTCTTAGCTCTTTTAATAGTACGATCGTCAATACTTTCAATTACTCTATTTCTAGCATTGACAGCATCTGAAGAATCTAATATAAAATAATCGTCTCCTTCAATAGCTTTATACATTTCTCTCTGCTGTAAAAGTCTATCCATCTCTTTCTACACAGAGCTTCTATTTACTTTAGGAACCTCACGACTAATTGTACTTGCAGCAGTTCTTTCTGCTCCTTTAATAGCAGCTTTAATTGCCTTAGAACCTTTAGAACCGACTATAGGCAATAGTCCTAAACTAGCCCAACCTAATCCGCTCCAATCTTTCTTAGCAGCTGCATTACCCATTTCATTAACTGTAATTACATCTCCTACTGGAGTTAAATTAGCAAAATCTTCAAGGTCTACAGCAGGCTTTAAAGCACCTGTTGCTAGAGGTTCACCTGTCCATCTATTTACTCTACGACCGTTATAGAAAGAAGGATAAGGAGGTTCTTTTTTACCACCTACTTCTCCACCATCTTCAAAGGTTTGCACTTTCCAATCCCAATAGCCTTTACCGGGATTATTTTCCCGGTAAGACTTTAGGTTGCGCATTCTCTATTTAAATGCTTGTTTATCCATAATTATTTGCTTTTCTTTCCACCTTTACTTTTAGTAGAGCTGGATTTCTTTCCTCCGCATGTCATAATTACTTACTTTTCTTTAAAGTAAATGTTACCAGATGCAGTATCGATAATCATACCAATATCTTGCATCTGTTTCAGACTAAGTATACCAAATATTTCATAATCTGTATTTTGTTTAATAGACTTCTTTATATTATCTATATTAGTAGCTACAAACTGATACAACTTATGACCATTTAAATCTACATCTAAATCTTTAGTATGATAAACTTCTGATGCTTCTCCACCAGCTCCTACAATAGTAGAAGATAGCTTACTACCAAGTTTATATCCTAATTCTTTAGTTTTTGTTATATCCACCAAAGCAATAGAAGCACCAGTGTCTACTAAGAAGTATACAGACTTACCATTTACTTTTAAAGGTAGTAATAATCTATTATTTACTACACTTATCTATTGATCTAGTTTTTCCATTTATATCCTCTATAATTTCTTTCTTTAGAGTTTCAATTAAACTCTATTTTTCTTTTGAAGAAAATGTCGATACTATTATATTTATTAGAGCAGTTTTATTATTTAGTATCTGACTTTTAAGCTATTCATCTTCTAATACTTTAGTATCTACATATCTCCAAACATACCCTTTGTATGTATTTCTACCTTTTTCTTTTTTACATACTTTTCTGATTCCGCTAGTAGTACTGCTACCAATAGATTGCGCTGCCTAAGTCATACTGTCCCATACCTTAATTAAAGAACCTTTCATATCGTACTATGCAATTTTTACACCAAACATGTTTTGTAATCTTTTGTTACGAGTACCATAATTAGTATTATAATTAGCAGTACACCACTCTAAATTGTCAACGCAGTTATTCAACTTGTTTTCATCTTTGTGGTTTACTTGAGGTAAATTATTAGGGTTAGGCAGAAAAGCTTCAGCTACTAAGCGATGTACACTTCTAATAATTCTATTTTTAGCATTTACATTTAAGTACACTATTTTATAATTATCTGTGTTGATATGCCCTTTTACTTCTTTTTCTTTATAAAACATTTTAGCTCCATTTGGATGCTAAGAAGTTGGACTAACTATAGTGTAATGTTTGTTTCTCCTAACATTTCCTAAATTAGACACAGAATATTTATTTTCTGTACCTTCAATTGTTCGCCACTCTTCGTTCATAATATTATTTTTTACCTTCACCTGAGACCTTATTCTTAAGAGCAGTAGTAGCTTTTAACTATTCCCGTTTATAAGCTTCTGTGTCTTTTTGCTTCTATAAATCTGTCTCATGCTTCATGCGATCTTTTTCTAACTATAATTTTTTATTTTCTATTTCTTTCTTCATTTCCACTTCTCTAGCTTTGTTATTTAATTCCAATTGTTTTGTAGCAATATCCGCATTAATTTTTTGCTATTGAAGTGCCTGATTTCCAATCTCCACAACATCAGGTATATTATTATCATTCTGATCTTGATCCTCTAAACCTCTATATGCATTAAGCTGAGCAACTGTAATTTTAGTAGCATTATCTGCGTCTATCTTATACTTTTCAAGATCCATCTCTGCTTCTTTTATCATCAATTCCTCTTCCTTAACTTCATTCTGCATTTGGATCATTTGCTGTTCTCTCTGAGCTTGCTGCTGTTCCAAAGCTTGCTGCTGTTCCATACGCTTCTGTTCAATATCTTCTAAGCGATTCTTAATCATATTAATGTTATCCATTGTAATGATTTCAGCAATATCTAATAGACTAGCACCATTTTGCATAGCTGGTTGCATAAGCTGTTTAAGCGCTTCTAACTGTTGCTGATTCTTAGTAGAATCATCCAAAAAGATATCCATATCTTCATAGAAGAAGTCATCATTAAGAGTCAAGAATGCACGTGTAGCATCATCTAATACATAGTGTACACATCTCTTATCACTATCCTTCCATGCAAACTTAGCAGTATTGAGTAACATACTTAATACTTCTTTCTTTACTTGATTGTGAACCCAGAATAATGGTTCAGTAATGTGAGCAGATTGTACTACAGATCTTTCAACATTACCTACTAATTCATTAGATGAAATTGCTCCTTCTCTTTGTTTAGTAACACCAGTAATCTCAGATACCATTGATTCAATCTTATCCATCAGATTAATGTATTGATCAATAGTATTAGCCATAGTAAGATCTAACGCGGTAATCTGATTGAACTGTGATGGTTTACCACCTTCTCTACCAGGTATGTCCCATCCTTCTTCATACGGATTTACAAAGTTAACACCTAAAGCACCTAAATAATGCATCCATTTTGCTACATCAATATTCATACTTTTAGGTATCTAAGTAATATCCATAGTTACCACTTTACCTTTATCTCTAGCCATTGCTAGTTCAAGTCTATACCATATTACAATATACATATACTGTAATGGTTTCATCATACTAACCAAGGACCTAGGAGAACTATTGGTATTGTTGTATACTACGCCAGTATAAGGCAGTTTTTGCGAATTAGGGTTATCAGCTGAGATATGTTGATACTCAACTGGCTGTATACCTATATACAGGTCTTCTCCAACTCTGTATCCTTCCCATACTTCGATAATCCATGTCCATTCTACGTTAACTTCCCTACCTGTAACTTTATAACTTTCATCTACTTCAAATTCTTCTTCTACCCCAGTTTCAGGGTTAATGATAGTAACAAATCCAATCTTCTTAAACGATTTCCAACAACAATGCCATACATTGATATTATCGGCGTTTTGAAATGGGTTAGAACTAAAACCATTAATAGTTCTAGTTTTAATATGCGGATAGTCTAAAGATGTCTTACGAACCTGTGGATTCAGTCCTCCTCTAGTACCATCATCCATCATATCCAGCAATTCGTTTAACTACTTCTCTGACATTTTATCATAGAATCTGTCATAGATCTCAGTAGCAGACATATTCATTTTACGACAGCACCAAGATGCTTCATGAATGAATTCTAAATCAGCAGATTGTTCATAACTGAAACTTAGTGGATTTACTCTTTCAACATAAGGCTCCCCATTGATTACCCCTACATAGTAAATCTCTTCTCCAGCTATTAATGCATCCTTCCATCCCTTGAAGAATTCATGTGTAACATTTAACTTCTGCTTCAAATAGTTTAGACTATGTTGTGCTGCAATTTCTGCAATATCTTTATAATCTTTTGTTAAATATTTCTGTATCTACTCAGGTGTCATTATTTCACCAGACTGTAAAGCCTCTTGATATCTAGCCTACTCTTCAGGACCAAGTTTAGACATAATAGATGCCTATACATAATCAATAAGTAATTGCTTAGCTTTATCCTATAGATTACTAGTAGCAATATCGCTAGTTCTTACTACTCTAAAGTTGAATGGGCGCTTAGTCTCTTCCCCAAGTAATAGATCTATCTTTGGTTTAATAATGTTATAATCCTAAGCAGTTGCAGGAAACCCATCATCTTGTTTAAATGGGTTAGTAACATACTTTAGATCTTTTTCATTGTATATACTATTATACAGATCATAGTATGTCTGCATCTCTTCTTCCCTACTCCTACTATTACCATTTCTGGAAGAGGCACTGTGACAGATAATATAATCCACACAGCTTTCTTTCCATTCCTTGGTCTTCTTAGACATAGGTACTTTCTATGCAGGAAATATGTTAATGTTATTCATAATTAAAACGTATACGTATTTGAATCATTAAATAGGTTAGGCATACTTGGTTCATCTGACCACTGTTGCGCAAATATTGGTCCATCAAATAATATCCTATTCCTATTCTCTTTAGTCTTTTCTTTAACAACTAAATTGTGTAGTTGCTCTTTATAAATCATTAGCTATATTAACGCGCACACTCTATCGAAATTGCCTTTATCATTATAACCTATAAGTTCTTCCAATAGCGGTTCTGATAGTATCTTGGTTAAGTTCTTTTTGCCTGGAGCATACTCTTCGTTAAGCCAATCTTTTATCATGCCTTCACCCCAGTCCTTAATCTACTTATTGATATGGCAACCCTTCCTACGCTATACTTTAGAGTTACCGACAATATCATTAATGATGTCAGGTTGATCTGCTAGTAAGTAGTCACAATGTTTAGCAGTAAAGTATGGGAATATACCTTTACGCTCATTTTCATACATTAATCTAGCATTGTAGTAAAGCAATAGTTTACGTGCATTCTCGTAGTATTCTTCTGCTGTAGAAGGCCTTCCAGTATACTCAGCAACAATTATATCATAATACTCTTCAAAGCTCTAGAATCGCTTGTAAATGAACATAGAGCCTAATGAATTAGTACCAGCCTGATCATGGTCATACGGGTCCATACCAGCTATGTACAATCCAACAGGTGCATCCTATACTGGGTGTTCCCATATTACTATTGAACCAGTAGGATCATCATCTTTACTTAACGGATATTTAGTAATATCGCCTCTCTTCTTAGGTATCCACTTAAGTAAACCATCTTCACCAAATACTAAATCGCCTACTTGTTTGTGATTTTGTAGGCTACGATTGGTGCGAATCATAGCTAAATGTGCTTGTAATTCTTTCTTAGGGAAGATATTACCATTAAATTCGAGCATTGCTTCAGCAGGTGTAATGGGTCGCTCTGCTACATATCTATCTACAGCTGTAGTGCTAGTAGCATTTTCTATTACATCTCTACGTAAGTCTAATATTCTGTCTATAGACTTTTTATGCAAAGTATTACCATCTACATCCATATACAGACGATTACCATTATCGTCCACATCAGATATATTAGTATACTGTGGTACAAAGAATCCACACGGTTTATCTCCTGGGTTTTCATCCCATATATTCTAGAAGCCTAAACAGTTATAACCTTTAGGATTGTAGAACATATCCTTCAATGTATCAAATGCTGAAGATGGATCACCGCCAGTACCAAATGCTAACATAAGACCATATGCTACACCATCTTGTTCTACAGAAGGTCTAGCAATCTGCCATGCTGCACCTAGTTCACTAAATGAACCTGCTTCCTCAAATAAGATAAGCTTACCAGATTTACCACGTACTACGTCAGGATTGTCTTTTAGAGTAACACCAATGATTTCGGATTTGTAACCTAATTCTATTTCATTACCATACTCGTCTTTAACATTAACAGCTGCACGTTTACGCATCTAAGTATTAACAGATCTTTTCTTACCCCAAGCTGTATTCTTATCAATAAAGTCCATGTAGTCCCACGCTTTAGTAAGAATACCATCTTCAGTAAGATACTGCTTATTTGACGCATATATATATGTTTTACTATCCGGTATTAGATAATAGTTACGGCAAGCCATAGCTGCACCTTTAAAGGAGTAACCACGACGTCTGGCTTTTAGTACACACATATGTGTACCCGATTCTTCAGCTTCCTATATAGCAGTAAAGTAATAGTAATCATAATCCCAGAAATCAGCAAATTCTACTTTCTTTACTTTACGTTTCTTTTGATTACCAAATCTATCTGTATAAGTTTCATACACTACTCTAGAGATAGGACAATAGTTCAAATAAAAATAGTTATACCCGCTTATCCAATCACCGTCTTCAGCAGTATAACCATCTATACAATATTTAATTTCCTTGTCCCAGAATTGAAAATACTCTGTAGTATTCTTAGGGTAGGAACAATAAGAGCCAGTCTCTATGTACTATAGAGCTGGCTTTCTGAACTTATTGCTATTCTTAATAGGCTTATAAAAATCAATCTTGCTTACTATCTATCTGTCTTCCATATTTAAATATTGAAAAGGGAGGTATTTAACCTCCCTAAATGTTGCGGGAGTTGGACTCGAACCAACGACCTTCAGCAACAAAAATGTTATAAATACTTTTTTAACTATACTTCTGGTAAAAAGTACTAAACAAGGTTTATAGTAGATTTAATTCCGTTGGTTGGGTATATTTCACTAATGTGCATCATATTTTTGTTTTCACCTGTTACTGGTATCAGTAACAATTGATCTTTCCAAATTGTTGCAATAAAATCTACTTGTTCAGGAGTGTATACTTTTTTAACAGCGCCTTTAGCTGACATTCTGCTATTACAAAAAGGAATACTGAACTTTGTATTAGATATCTTATGTGATGTTTTTATTTGTATCTTTAATAACTTATTATTTATATCTAATATACAGTCGTATCTACAATTATCTCCATATGGTATACTTATTTCTCCATACTAAAGAAGTTTTGCATAAACTTGTAGTTCTGTTATTCTTCCTTTCCTTTTATAGTCCTTCATTATTTTAACATTTTTCTGACTAGCTACCAACTGCTACATCCCGCCACTTTAGAGTTATCACACTAACTCTACAAAAGTGCCTACTTACGATTAGGACCATCATTAGCTGTGTTTACTATTGATCAGATAGTAAGTGACTTAGGTAGTTACGTTGATGCGCGCTCATCTTCAATATCTATTGGTAGCCCTACTCTCGGGTCGAACGGAGACCTTCTGTTTTAGAGACAGATGTGCACAGCCGGTACACCATAGGGCAATGTATGCTTGACTTCTTTTAAGACACTCAAGCTATGTCTAGTCATAACTTTACTATTGAATAGTTATTTCTTCAAACTACGTTTTACAGGTTTAAAGATTCTCTTATACCACGGAGAATGCAACAGATCTTGGCGTTTAGCTTCACATTCTGCAATAGCTTCAAAAATATCTTTATTCTCGTCTGTAAGATCCAGAACTACATCTGGCATTGTAAAATTGTTCTTCATATTATTTTCAGTGTTAATACTCAATAAAACGCTTAATTTTATACTAGTTTCCATGTAATGTTTTTTTTAAACAAATTAATTTAATTCATAAGGATTAATCTCAGCATTACCTTTTACTTTAGTACTAGATAACTCTTCACTCTTAACTGCTTTCTCAAGTAAGTCTAATGATTTATAAACATTGCCTACACTTGTCATGCCAGCTAGAATATCTTTAATCTTCTTCTCGTCTAGTATTTCATCTAGTGAATCTCTATAGTACTTACTAATACTATCTAACTTCAATCGCATATTAGTTAGCATCTGTAAAGTATTAGTATTTTGAAATCCTATGAATTCTTTTTCACATTGTATTTCATCTGGAGTCAGCTTATAATTAGCATCACCTAGTAGTTGTTTCTTAAGCCTTGGTTCAATATTCTCTTTATCAGAACTAAGTACATATGGACTATCCCATTTATTCTTTAATACTATGTAACTGATTATATTAGTAGCATGCTCTTTATCAGGCTTGTCAGCATCCCATACCTTTTTAAAGCATGGGATACCTAAAGCATCTGAATGTATTACTACTTTACCTCCAAGTATGTCAAATAGCTTCATACGGCTCTATCTTTATCACTCCAGGGGTTAAAATCCTCTTCAATTGGTGGATTTTCTTCATGAAGCTGCTTCATTAATAGTCTTTTTTATAGTCTTTTTTAACGAAATAGCCAACTGATCTGTACTAGGAATAACAATTGTCTGATACTCTAATCCATCGCTGTTACCTTTAACCCATGTACCATATATTGTTAGTATATCACCTGCTTTAAACGGAACTAGTTCTCCATCGATAAGTACTTCTCCGTCTTCTTCAGCAATGTATGTTTCATCAATATAGAAACCGCACTTTTTCTCTAGTTCTCTTACCTGTATGTTTTCCATATTGTCACCAGTAATACATACTTTTAATTTGCCGTCAATTATATTTTTCATATTGTTTATTTTAGTATTTTATTACATAAGTAGAAGACTCCGTAACCTATTATCATAGCAATCCATAAATACATCATGCTTTCTGTTATGATTATCATATCTTTCTAGTATTTAGATAATACTCTCTTGTAAGTCTATCTACTATTTCTATAGCTGTGTCCAGTGGACAGTTAGGATTTACATATTCAGGATTAGTTCTATACTTACCGATTATCTCCTGATATTTCGCTATTTCCTGTTGTAGACTCTCCAGTGTTATGTTCATTTTTTGCTAATTCTTTAGTTTCTAAGATCAAATCTGTACCACTTTTCTCTTTCTTATCTGTACTTCCGTAACCATTTTCGCCTCTATCGGTACTACTTAATTCTTCTACAAATACTGGTTCACCATGGAAACAAGGTACAATTACAAGCTGACCAATCTTTTCACCAATTTGGTATACTCTAGGCAATGCATCAGTAGTAAGTTTGAACTTCATCATTAATTCACCAGTATAACCTTCATCTATAACTCCACAACAATTAGTCAACATTAATGATTTTTTTGCTACAGAACTACGCATCATAAGTAGACCTACATATCCTTTTGGAATTTCTACAGCAACATCAGTATGATATACCAGTATTACTTTATTAGCCTCATCCAATTCTTGTGTTAATCTGGTAGCCGTAATATCATAGCCTGCATCTGTTGCGTGAGCTTTAACGGGTAATACTCCTTGC
>UMHO01019144.1_pt1 | contig 12307 bp, 12 predicted proteins | sample 1965561 | NCBI WGS metagenome assembly UMHO01 (sample SAMEA4836102, study PRJEB28245) | human gut metagenome | biome: gut microbiome; material: fecal sample | place: Denmark | collected 2008 | reverse complement strand
ACTGGAGAAGTTGCAGTTCCTCCAACAGCATAGATATAATCATTTTTTTCGTTATACACTATATCGCATAACGATGTTGCATAATCCGACCCCTTACTTGTCCATGTCTTTAAATCTGTGCTGTAACTTATAACATTTCCATCTCCAGTTGATAATCCAACTCCATAATATATACCATTTGCATATATAATAGATTTCAACGATGGGAAATCCGGTATTCCCATTTTATAATACCAATTTATTCCATCAACAGAAGTATATATATAATTATTTTGACCTGTGGAACCTGTTAATATAAATCTTCCATTACAATAGGACAAACAGCTTATCGGCGCTATACCGGATGGCGCTCTAATTTGTTTATTTGAATTTACATAGTATAAATCCCACTTTTTCCCATCAGCTTTGGCGAGAATATCCATGTCCCCATTGGCGTCAACAGATACCAAGCCTCCGCCGCGGACAACGCCTGTGGCCGTCTCAGTGGCCGTCCCGATATTGGGCACCCTCTGATCCACATACCCCTTATTGGCAGCATCTTCCGCCGCCACAGGGGTTGGCACCTTCAGGGCCCCAACCATGGTGTCGCCGGATTTTTTGAGATAATCTGCATGGGTATGGTCTCCCGCTGCTACGGTCGCTGAATCCGTTCCCACATTTTTGACGGCTGCCTCGCCTAAACCAGAGATCATACTGGCCGGATGTGTCGCTGGGTGTGTGTAGTTGTTGGCTCCGGCTTCGATGCCATCTAGTTTGGCTTTATCGGTTTTGGGCATCAGACCGTCGGCATTAGAAGTGGCGTTGCCTGGCCGCCCTGTTAAATCCCCATAGGCGCCTGTTGTAGCCACCCTAGCCAAAGTGGAAGGGTCAAAGGGTGCAGGCTTATCCTTAAGGTCATTGTAACTCCCGGTGGTAGCTACGGCTGCCAGGCTGTCCGCCACAGCTTGGGCACTGCCTGCGGGATCATAGTCCATAGGGGGAAGCTGGGAGGTTGGAACTTTCCCGGATGCATCCAGGGTAGCGACGCCACCAGCTGTCCCTTTTTGAGACACAGGGATGCTGGCAGCTTTGGCATTGGATTCCGCACTGGCGGCTTTGGCCGCTGCATCCGCTGCTGCTACATCTATTGCCTCCTGTTTTGCAGTGGAGACATCCAGTTTGGTGGCATAATCCCCGCCGGCAATAGCCGCAGCCTGATCCTTATAATACTTGGCGTTGTCGGTATCCTCACCAGGGCGAGTGCCAGTGCCACCAACGGCATAACTCTTGGCCAGAGCAGCCTGATCGGTGGAGAGAGCGGCAGATGCAGCGGCCCGTTCTTCTGCCTCTCCAATGCCCTGGGCGCTATTGGCTGCGGCAGTTGCAGAACTTGACGCCTCTCCAGCCTTTGTAGTGGCGGTCTGGGCACTGGCTGCCGCATTGGTCTCACTGGTCTTTGCGGCGGTTTTGCTGTCCCGTGCACTATTGGCACTTCCAGCCGCCGCAGATTCACTGGCTTTTGAGGCAATTTCGCTGGCTTTCGCCGCCTCTGCCGCGGCCTGAACCAATGTCTCGCTGGCCTTTGCCTTCTGCTCGCTTCCCTTCGCTGCCACAGCACTGGAAGCAGCCTCTTCCGCTTTGGCAGTGGCCATGTTTACCGCCTGGGCCAGGTTGGCTGCGCTTTGAGAAGCGGCATTTTTACTAGCCAGTGCTTCGGCCGCGCTGGCAGCTGCATCATTGGCTTTGGCTGTAGCGGTATCCGCTGAAGACTTGGCCGTATCCCGGGCCGCCTCTGCCTCCGTTTTAGCAGCTTCAGCCCCAGCTGCTGCCGCCTCCGCGCGATTGGTGTACCCCAGCAGGACAGCTTGGGCCTCCGGGTTTAGCTTCTCCAAGGTGACGCTGCCATCCTTGATGATGGCGGAGATGACCTTACCAGCAGTGGAAAAGGCCAGGGTGTCGCTGTCCTGGAAGGTGTAAGTGTCGATGAAGGCGGACAGGTCAGCCTCCTGGGTGGTGCCGTCCGAGAGGGTGAGAACCAACTTATTGTCCACCAATTGGACGTCCAGGGGGATCTTTTCGATGAGGGTGTCGATGGCAAAAGAGGTCCCATTCTCCCGGGTAAAGGTGAAGATGCCGGAATCCGGGTCAAAGGCCACCTCCTTGATGTGGATATTGGTGGTGGTCTTGTCTGCCTTAAAGTCCAGCAGGTTGTCGGTCTGGGCTTTGGTGTAACGGTCGCTGAGGGCCTGGGAGACGGTGGCGTTGACCGCCCCCTGGGCCCGGCTGATGGGCTTGTCGAGATCGCTGGTATTGTCAGCAAGGCCGAGGCCCACCTGGGACTTAGTGACCTGGTGGGGATTGGCGGCGTCAGCTTTGTGGGAGGCGAGGGCGGCGTGAAGCTGGTCGGAAAGGCCCTTGAGCTCGATGAGCAACGCCTGTACAGTGGAGCCGTCCATGCCGGGGACAGACGCCCCCAGGTCGGCCCCGCCCCCTGCCACCAGGGCGTCGATGAGCTGGTTGAACTTGCCCAGGGCGATGAGCATTTTGGGGATCAGGTCGAACCGGGCTTTGAGCTGGGCGGCGGTGATGCCCGCCGCGGATGGCTGGTCCGGCAGGCTGGCGATATCGCTGCCCGCCAACTCCCCCTGGGTGAATTTATAACTGGAAAGTGCCATAGCGTTCCTCCTAAAAGTGGTTAAAACTTCCCGCCCTCGGTGTATTCCAAGGTCAGGTCGTAGATGCCAAAGGGCTCCCCCGGGGCGTCGTTCTCCAGCCGGAGCATGACCTTGTCCACATACCGCAGGTCGATTTTGTGGTGGATGTTGCGGGGGCTGGTGTCGGTGGAAAAGGTAAATTTCTCAAAGTCGATGGAGTTGAAATCAAAATACCGGGCGCTGTTCTGGTCGTCGATGAGCAGCTTCCAGATGCCGTACACCTTGGCATAAACCTTTACGCTGGTCTGGCTGTGGGGGGCTAAGGTGACCGACAGGTAGGTAAACCACTTTTTGTTGTGGCGGATCTTACCGGAGAAATAGGGGGTGTCCCAATAGGCCCGGATGGCCGCCCCGTCATCGGTGTAGCTGGCAAGGTCCCTGGGGTCGGTGTAAAAGGCCTTGACCTGACCTTCCTCTGTGCCGAAGTACAGCTTCCCCCCGTGTACCCACAGGATCCGGGCGGGGATGTTGTCCCACAGGTAGGCTTCATACTGGTAGGCGCTGTAGGGCTCCCCTTTGGCATAGGTCTTTTGCAGCCCATCCAGCACATAGACGTGATCCCCCACCGCCAAAAGGTAACAGTCGTTGTACACACAGGCCACCGCGTCCTCCAGGCCGGGCTCGGAGAGGAGCTTGGAATCCAGCCGGTAGCTGCGGTTCTGGCTGTACTTCTCGCCGGTGACGTCCTCGGCGGTGATGGCGTACACCCCCCGGCGGGTGAGGAACAAAGGCTCCCGGCCCAAATAGGTGTGGGTGGCGGGGGCCAGGCTCCCCTCCCCCTGCAAGGTGCCCACAATGGGAAAGGCCGCCTTGCCGTTTAAGAGGGTGCCGGACCGGAGGATGACGTTGCGGCCGTCCTCCGAGGCGTCCTTGTGGGCGGCCAGCCGGTCGGCGATGACCGAATACCCCTTCACCGCGGAGGAATCCAGCCCCAGCACCGAATAGGAGAGATCCCCGAAGTAGCTGGGGTCGTTCTGTTCGCTGTACCAGTCCTGGTTGGGGTACTGGGGATTGCCGGAGACAAACAGCCGGTCGGCGGCCCCGTTGACCCCAAACAGGGTGGAGATGGTGCAGCGGTTGATCCGCTCCCGGTAGCCCTCCCGTTTTTTGCCGGCGGTGATGACCACGTTGTCCATCCCCAGCACCGGGGAGGCCCCGGGGGCGGAAGTAAAGGTGACCACCCCGGTGGTGCGGTTGACGGTGAAGTGGGTGCCCTCGGTGCGGTCAGCCCAGGTCCCGCCGGAGGTCAGTACCTGGACGGTGACCGGGCTGTCGTCCAAATCCCCGTCAGTGAGTTGGTAGGCGGTGACATTCGCCTCCCCCAAAAAAGAGTTTTTAAACCGGGTCCCCAGCAGGTTCACCGCTTCAAAGGCGGTGCCGCCCCCTTTGGGTGCCCGGGAGATCATCAGGGTGGGGACGTAGGCCAGATCCTCCACCGCCGCTAGGGCCTTCCCGTCATAGACCCGCAGCTTCTCCCCGTCCAGCAGGTAGAGCTTCTTTTGGAGGGTCCACCCCTGGCTGCGGGTGTCTGCCATCTGTCCCAGCTCGGTCTCCCCGTCGTATAAGCGGCCGCCCGCGTGGATCAGGTCCCGCCCCCCAAAGGAGTAGGCCCCATTGATCCGCCCAGGGTAGGTGCGGACGGTCTTGTAACCCATCCGCTTGCGGATCTGGCCGATGCCGTCCCGCACCATGTTCAGGCTGTCCGGGCTGCGGCTTTTGTCCACGCTGGTGGGGGTGTTGCGGAAATCCACCCCCCGGAAGGATTCGATGGTGGTCACCTGGCGACTGATCTCCGGCAGCTGCTTGTAGGAGAGGGGCACAAAACCGCTCACAGCTGGTACCTCCTTTGAAACTGGGGCGGATCGTCCCGGGTGAGGGCGGCGGCCATGGTGTTGTAGCTCTGGGAGAGGTAACCCACCTTGTATGCGTGGGCTTCGCTGGCCACCGCCGCATCCACCGCGCATTTGAGGGGCACCAGGCTCGCCGCAGCCTCCGCCACATCCAGTTCGGCATTGTCCGCCGCACCGGGAGCGGTTTCCCGGGGCAGCCGGTAATAGGTGACGGTACAAGGGGCCTGGAACTGGTATTCCCCTTCCCCGGTCTCCTCATAGGCCACAGGGGCCCCGTCCGCCTCCCTGGCCTCCTTCACCGCCCAGAAGCCGGGGGGAGCCTGCCACCTGCCCTGGGTCTCCTCCCGCCCAGTGAGGGGGAACTGGGCCGCCACATAGGCGAGGGCCGGGCCCAGCAGGTAGTCAAAGGCGTCGCTGAGGTCCGGGTCCGCTTTATTGGATCCGTTGATCTTCGCCTCCCCCAAATAGCGCAGGTACAGCTCCCGCGCCTGTCCCTTGGTCATGGGTCACTCCCCCTTAGATGTATTTGGCCTGTTCCAGCAGGTCGGCCACTGTCTTGGGGACTTCCACCGTCTCCCCCCGCTTGATGTAGTAAAAATACCCGTTGATCCCCACCGGCACAGTGGTCTCCCCTTTGTTGAGAGGGTCCTTTGGGATTTTGATGCGGATCTTGGGCTCCTTGGCCAGCCGTTCGCCGGTGGTCTTGGCCTCCTGTTCCAGCTGGGCCTCGGTGATGGGTTCGTTCTTTGCCATAACAAATTCCTCCTGTTTCAAAAAACGGGGGCAAAGGGTGTCCTTGTATCCCCTTGCCCCCTTTCTGTGGTCTGCTGGTATTTAGGCGCTGGCGGCGCACTCGATGCGGCACAGGGCCAGCTCCTGGAGCCGCTTGGCGGTGAAGAACAGCTTGTAGCCTGCGGTGGCCCGCTGGTCCAGCGGATCGGCGGTGCCGGCGGAGCCAAAGCCTTTGACGATCATCTTAGCGTTGGAGCCGCCCTCCAGGTCTACGATGCCGTAGGCGTCCTTGCCGATGATAATCACGCTGTGGACGTCCACCTTGCTCTCTGCCCCGCCTTTGGCCACCTTGGTGTTGGTGGTGGTGACAAACTTCACCCCGTGGAGCTTGCCCACCTCCCCCTTCATGATCTTTTCGCCCCCGTTGTACTTGGAGACGTCCTGCCACAGGGGGTCATTCATCAGGTCAAAGGCCACATCCGGGTCGATGATACCGATGTAATACTCCCCGCTGGCGGGTTTGGCGTCGGCCTTGCGCAGGGTGCGAACCGCCTTTTTGACATCATTTCCAGTGAGGACATCCTCGGCGGTGAGGGTGGAATTGCTGGTCTTGCCACCGGCATAGACCACGTTGGTGCCGTTTACGATTTCGTCCCGCACAATGGAATCCACGGTGAGGGCGGCAGCCTCCCCCAGCACCTGGGCCGATTCGGTGAGCACCGGGTCGATGCCCGCTAGATCTAGCTTGTCCGAGATGGCCACAAAGTCGCCGTACTGGTTGACCTTGGCGGTCACTGCGGTCACCGACAGGCTGGACCCTTCCGGGGTGGTGCCCTCGGTCAAGGGGGTGGTGGCCGGCGCCAGGGAGTTAAACCGGCGGAAGTTGACGGTGTCGCCCTCATTTTTGGGCAAAGGCTTCTTCTGGCCGTACTTGGCGTAGAAGAGGTTGGGGGTCAACCGGGACAGCAGGGTCCGGTTGTAAAAGGTTTTCTGTTCAGCGGTCAGGCCGCTGTAGGTGTTGGTTGCCATACTGCATCTCCTTTATCGGCTTTGCAGCCCCCCGCGGAGCGCCAGCTGCACCTGCCGTTCAAACTCCGCGTCGCTCATGGCGGCAAAGGAGTTGGCAGGCGGGGTCTCCCCGGTGTTCATAGCCCCGGGGGAGGCTTTTTGGTTGGCGGCCATCCGGCGGACGGCCTGGGTTTGGGTCTCCTCTTTGGTCTTGTCCATCAGCCTACCCAGGTTCTGGGAGAGGATCACCTGGAAGGCGGATTCCACATCCACCTGGGTCCGGCCGGTCTGGTGGCAGAAATCCACCAGTTCCAGCACCTCATCCCGCAAGGCGGCGTAGGCTTCCCCCCGCTGGGGGTCCGACTGGAGCCGTTCGTCCTGGTCCCGCAGCCGGTAGAGAGAGAGTTCCCGTTCCATCCCCTCCATCTGGGCGGAAAGGACTGGGTCGCTGCCCCTGGCTTTGGCCTGGAGCATCGTCTGATACCGGGTGAACTCCTCCCGGGTGCGGATGGGCTCCCCGGTGATGTCGTTAGTCCACCCCAGGCCGGATACAAAATTGTCCACCTCCCGGCTGGACATCTCCCGCAGACGGCGGGAAAATGCCTGGGTCTGGGTCAGTTCCTCCTGAGGCGGGGGCGCTTCTTCCTCCAGCTGTTCCTGGGCCGGATCTTCTTCGTTGGCAGCGGCGGCACTGCCCTCCATCCAGTCCCCCTCCGGCATATCCGGCAGGTTCAAGTCCTCCTGGATGGCATTGTCAGCCATATAGTCTTCCATAGTCGCTCCTTCTCCGGTTTGTGGGCGGGGTTCGGCCGGAACCGTTTGGCAGCCGCTAAAATGTTCTACAGCATGGGGTGTCTGACGGTGGCCACAATCTCCCCAAAATGGGAGCAGGCCGGGTTGCGGCAGGCGATTTCCTGCACAGTGTACACCTGGGTCTTGGTGTCGGGGGAATCATCCCCGGTCACCTGGATAGAACTCTTCTGGATGGTCCCGTCGATCTTACAATAGGGACACTGCACGGTTTACCACCCCCTCCCCCACCTGGGGCAGATTGCCCGCCGGTGGCTGGCCCTCCGCCTCGGGAAGCCCGCCATTCATGGGCGCCCCCTGCTGGGCCTGCTGCTCCTCCAGGAGGCGCTTCAATTGCTCCTTAAAGGGCATGACGTTCTGGGGGGCCAGCTCGATGTAGGCGGAAAGGGGGATGTGCCCCCCGTCGAACAGCTTGTCCAAGGTAGCCTGGGCCAGGCTCTCGCTGTACTCACTGGCGGCCCCGACATCGACCGACAGGGCCAGGGGGATGTCTGCGTACTGGGAGCCTAGGAACACCCCGCTCTCCTCCTGCCCCAAACTGTTGTGGTACCGCATGGGCCGGGGCAGGGTGTAGTAGCAGCGGAAGAACTCCTCCCAAATCTTACCTACCTGCTTCATGGCCCCGAAGAACCGCCGCTGGATGGACTGGATGGGCTGTTTCGCCTGGTTTTGCAGGGCGATGATGGCGGATGCCGCCATGGTGGAGGTGAAGGGCTCGCCGGTGGAGACCTCACTGACGCCGGAGGTCTGGCGCAGCAGGTCGGTCACCTTGTCCACCAGGTTGACCGCAAAACCGGAAAAGGCCGGCGGGTTCAGGTAGGAGAGGCCCGGCCCCCCTACATTGTGGTCCACGATGATCTCGCCGGGGGCGTTGGTGATCTCCTGGCGAAGGGCCCCCTCTTTGGCGATCATCTTGGGCCAGGCCAGATCCTGGGCGGAGAGGATGTTCATCCCCATGAGCCAGTTGACCGCCTTTTGGGTGGGGATCATCCCCGCCGCCTCCCCGATGCCGTAGATGCACTTCTTCCGCCGGACCCAGGGCATGACCACCACCGGGTACCGGGTGATCCTCTCCTGTGCCCCCTCCGGGGTCAGGGGAACGCCCTCCTGGAGCACCGCTGTCCGGGTGCCCCGGTCGAACTTCACCTCCCCGCCGTCTTTGTAGTAGCGAGTCAGCAGGGTGCATTTCTGGTGGAGCAGCTCCTTCGCCTCTTCCGCTGGGTACTCCCCAGCCTCGGCCTCATCCGGCTGGATCAGCTCAACCTCTTCCGGTTTGAGGCCTAGGCCCTTGGCCGTCTGCCGCACCGATTCCACCGTGGCCCGGCTGGCGATGAGGATATCCGGCTGTTTCTGCACCTCCCACACCTGGGGATTGCCAAAGAAGATGGCAAGGGGGTCGATGATCTCCCCCCGCAAACTCCCCTGGTAGGGGTACCGGCTGCCGCCGCTTTCCCCGCTGTCCCAGTAGTAGTGGAGGACGCCGGTTCCCAAGGTGGCTGCGTCGTCCAGGAACTCCTCGTTGAGGGCGTCCTGTTCCAGCTCCTCCCACAGGCAGGAGGCGTAGTTGGTGTAGGCGGTGGCGGCTTCCTCGGTGCGCTCGTCCGATTCCTCCGCCGGGGAGAAGACCATCTTCACCGTGGTGTTGTACACATTGGAGCGCTTGGTACGGATAAAAAACTCGATGAGGTTGAACACCGGCCGGGGCAGGTGGCGGGTGGCTTTGGTGGGCTTTGGCCACTGGTCCCCCTCTTTAAACCGGACATACTCCGGGAAGGATTCCGGGAACCCCATCTGCCGCTGGTATTGGAGACCCGCCTGGTACCACTCCCACAGCTTGGTGCCGGTCATTGTTCATCCCCTCCATACAGCCATTCGGTCAAAATCTTAGCGGGGTCTGCTGGCCGGGGCGGTTCGGTGGGCGCGGGCCGCCGGTGCAACCCCAGCAGGTAGCACAAGCCACAGGCACAGCCGGTGAGCAGGATATACAGGCCAGCGGCCAGCATTACAATCCATTCCATGTCAAATATCCTCCTGATTCCTCCGATTCATTCTCTTGCAGGGCGAAGGGCAGCGCTGTCTTTTCCTTCCTCGGCCTGGCCGCAGGCCTGGGCCTCCCGGCTACAAAATACCGGATGGCGTCAGGGGCGTGGGTCAGCTCGTGGGGCTCAGTCGCGCAGTCCCCCGGGCGGTTAGGGTCGTGCTGCAAGGCCGGCAGGGTGCGGATCAGGTTGGGACAGGTGGAGAACACCCGTAGGCCCGCCGTGGGTTCCCCCTGCTCGTCCAGCCCCGGCTTGAGCCATTCCTTCAGGTCCAGCCACCCGCTTTCCCGGGCAACCCCGGCCTGGGTCAGGTGGATTCCATGATCCCGGAACAGCTCGGCCACGCTCCGCCCGGTCTCCTGCCGCCGGTTCCACAGGTCCCGGGGGGCCAGGTATTGGTAGACCTCCGGGTCGTCCCGCTCTAGGATGGCCTTGGCCGCCTCTGACACAATGAGATCCGGCTGGTACACCTCCCGGTAGACCCAAGCCCGCCCCTGGGGGTCCACGGCGATCCAGTACCCGGCCAGCATATCCAAGCCGTAGTCCATCGCGAAGTACCGCCGCCACTCCTTGGGGATGGGGAAGGGCTCCACCACATGGATCGAACGGTCCCATTCGGTAAAAAACTGGCCCTCGAAGATGTCCCAATCCCCGTATAGGAGGGCTTTCTTATCCTTCTCCGCCAGGTTTTCCAACCGGCGCAGGTACTGGGGGTCCTTCTGCATAAGAAACCGGTTGTCCTGCACCCGGGAAGGGATAAAAAGCCTTGACCCCTCGGGGGTCTTTTGTACCTGCCCTGCCGGGCCCAGGTCGATGAACCGGGCCTTGACCCAGTAATGGCCCACCCCGCCCGGGTTGGTGCTGGATTTAATCCGTTTGGGGTAGTCGTTGGCCCCCCGCAGCCGGGAGATCAGGTAGAGATACATGCTCTCGGTGAAGTGGGTCAGCTCGTCAAAGCGGATGGTGTCGTACTCCGCTCCCTGGTACCGGTAAACGTCCTTTTCATTGTCGCAGTAGCCAAACTCGATGAGGGAGCCGTTTTTGAATTTCCACCGGTGGGAACTGCTGTTATAGCTGGCGATCTCCTTGGGATACAGCTCCAGGGAGACGAGGATCAGCGACCGCTCCAGGTCGGGAAAGGTCCGCCGCAGGATCAGCTGTTTGGAACCGGGATACCGCAGAGCATACAGCAAGGCGTCCACCAGCTGGCCGTAGCTTTTGCCACCCCCGGCAGCCCCGCCGAACAGCACCTCATCCGCCCCCGCCTCCAAAAACTCCCGCTGCTTTTGGGTGATGGTCAGCTCCATCTACTCCACCACCTTGATGTTTACCTCGAAAGGGGCCCCCTCCTGGTTCCCCATGTTGATATCCTGTTTCTCCACCCAGCCCTTAAAGTTGTTGGCCAGGCTGAATTTGGCACCCTGTACCCCTTCCCGGTCGAATAGCCGCTCCTCGGTGTACTGCTCCACCCGGCTTTTGGCCCGGGTCACCACCTCTTCAAAGCCGGCCTTGTGCTGATAGTTTAACAGGCTCGTCCGGCTGGCAAAGCCCAGCGCCAGGGCTAAGCCTGTGACCGTCGGCGGGTGGCCGTCTGCAATGACCGGCTGCCCGTATTTGTCATACACAGGGCAAAGTTCCCCCGTCTTGGGGTCCGGCAGCTCCAGCGGATGACCAGCGCACCACGCAAAATAGGCGTCCACCTTCTCCTGCATCTCTTCTGGATTTGTATAATAAGGCGTGGGTCCTCCTGCCACGATGTTTCATCCCCCTTTGCTTTGGTTTCATTCGGGCAATCCAGCCCGCTTACAGCATGTACAAATGGCCCAGGCAGGGCTCGAACCTGCTCCGCCAAACTGCGGACAGCCATTCCAGGCCATATGCGGCTCATCACCGCAAGTTGTTTTGATACCCGGTATACTCCGGGATGGGAAACCCCATTGGAGCCCATGACGGGGGTCGAACCCGCCCTTCCGGCGTGGGAAGCCAGTGTCCTGCCGCTGGACCACATGGGCATGGATACCGGTCTTTTCCCGGCTGCCAGGGCGGATTGGGTCCCCTCTGCCCAAGGGGTATGACAAAAAAGGAGGGCAGGGAATCTACTTCCCCACCCTCATGATACCAAGTTCGTGTTCCGATTCGTGCGATGATTTTTGAAGAACGATGTCTACCCCCATGCGTTGAAGTGCAAACAGGGTATTGTAATCCAGAATAAATGGCAGTCCATTGGCCATCCGATAAATCTTGTCGTTGCTTAAGCCCGTTTTCTTGCGGATTCTCCTCGCCGGGATACTGCTCATAATCTCGGCAATGTCGTCAAAAATCACCGGCATCCCTCCTTCCCCGCCTGCCTCCGGATAGAGGCCCACACCTGCTGGAACCACTTCCGCCACAGCAGGCAGTCCGCCCGGAAGCAGCGGGCACTTTCCGGGCATGTATTGCAAGGGGATTTCATGGCTATCCCTCCAAATCCATACGGCATCCACAGTTGGGGCAATACGGTTCAAAATCTGCATAATCGTTACCTCTATTTTTCCGAATATTCCGACCACAATTTCCACACACAATAGTTCCACTATGCTGCAATCTAATCCACCGCCCATGCCTCACCGGCTCAACGTCGGCGGCGGGCAAGCTTTCTAATCTGCTCCTGATATAATCACAGGCATCACTCCATCCCTCATGGTAAGCAGAATAGGTCTCTGGCCTTTTGGGGTCTTTATCATAGGGGTGTTCATCCTCCGCATAGTCTGCCATAACCACAGCCGCTTCCCGCTCAATGTACTCCTTAGCCATTATCGGCCCTCCTGTTCCATGCTTCGATTGCTTGTTTATCAACATCTTGCCATTTTTCCATCGGTAATTGCTTGAAAGTAACAGTTCGACATCCGCAAGTTTTGCACTGCACTACAGCTTGCCTACAATGTGCAATTTGCCTACTCGGGAAACCTTTTTTTAATTTAGCTTCTCCCCCACAAAACGGGCACGGTTTTAATTCATCCATTGTTTTCCCTCCGTTCTCCATAACTGCAAAAATCGTCGTCATCTGGTCTATAATCATATCCCGTTGAATACTCATCAGGCCAAACAGAATGAAGCTCACAACTTCCTTTTTTGTAATATTTACAGTCTTTGCACCTCACCACTTCCACCGCGTCCACGGCGGGGGCGCTATGAA
>UMHO01015687.1_pt1 | contig 12640 bp, 12 predicted proteins | sample 1965561 | NCBI WGS metagenome assembly UMHO01 (sample SAMEA4836102, study PRJEB28245) | human gut metagenome | biome: gut microbiome; material: fecal sample | place: Denmark | collected 2008 | reverse complement strand
ATCCGCATACAAGATATCCTAAGTTTGTAAAATATGTTGCAAACTCATCATATCGATCAATGTATTCTGTCATCCCATGAATGAGTTGTAAAACTGCTACTGGTTTACCTTCTGGCACCCAAACAGAACCATAGATTGTTCTACTCTCTTGATCATTTTTTAAAATTATTTTTTCTTTTTTCATTTGTTTTTCCTTTCTCTATTCGTCATTATTTACATGACAAATATGAAAGATAGTAAAAATGATAATATTTACAAAAAAAAGACCCCGAAGGATCTTTTATTGCCTGATTTCTTCTTCTACCCACTCAACAAACTGTTTTCCAAGATTTGTTAAACTTAGCCAGTATTCATATTGAGGAGTAAAATTTTTTGGAGCATGATCGTATAAAGCTGGGTGTTTATTATATTCATTGAGATCTTCTTCATGTTTTTTCTTCTCTTTCAGATATGATTCATCTGTGAATTCACGTTTCTCAATCTGAAAGCACCTTTCATAAATGCTGCATTTTCTGAAAATATCGCATAGTTCTGGCTCACATGTTTCACAGTACTGATGTCGTTTTAACTGATAATCGCAATTTGAAGTATTTTTTTCAAGAACAACAAAGTCTTTCACGAGTCCATATTTTCGATCAGGTTGTGAACTAGTACCGATCATAAGAGGATCCTTTACTTTTCTGCAATCCTCATACAGCCAACTGATATCTTCTGATTTCTTTTTTGATCTATCATAAAGAAGCTGGTGGAGTGTTAATACTACGTAATGTCTAGATTCTGAACAATAGGAATATGGTTGATTAGGATAAAGAATTCCAAAATCATATATGTCTTTCATAATACTTGGAAGGGTTCCTCCTCTAACATCTTTAACATCTCTGTTATCCATCCCTTTAAACATGAATTCAATTTTCTCCATTATTTTCATTGTTGTGAAATATCCGCCATGACTCTCATAAAAATCGCTACTATATGGAATTTTTTGTGATTTATATTTGTTATGATACCAATATCCAAAGACATCCATTTCCTCAGCAGATAAAGTCATATTTTTTGCCGCTTCAATGATCTGTGGGTTCTCTTCAAATAGAAAATCCGGGAAATTATAGTTATTTAGCGGTTCAGTAACATTTTCTTCATTCTCTTCATCTATACATAGCACATTTCTATGAATCTGCAATACAATATCTTTTCTCTCTTTTTGTGCTGCATGATAAAAGTCTAAGAGTTTACACAGTTGTTCTTCTTTTATTTGAGAAGGAGTACGCTCCCAATTTTGAATGGTATTAGTTGCCACATCCATGTATTCTGCTACCTGTTCCTGTGTCTTACCTGCATTTTTTCTTAATGCCTGTAGTATACTTTTGTTTTCACTCATTTTTATTTCTCCTTTTACACAAAATCCCAAATGCTGTTATCCGCAGTACTTTTAATTATTTGTGAAGCTTTATCTACTGTTCTTGGAGTTTCAATCGCTTTTGATTCGTGTCTTTCCTTTTTTGGACTTTCCTTTTTTTGATATTCTGTCCAGCCACTTACATGATCGCAATCTTTCATGTTCATTAATTGAAAGCAAAGTAACTCTGTAAGAATGTCATAACTGTCATTGAACGTAGGAATTTTAACGAATAAAACAGTTGTCTGGTCTTTCATCTGATTTAATTCTAGATCATCAGTACTCGTTAATTGTTCAATCATAGGAAGAGCAAAAATGGATAATTTTGCAGCAAGAGATGCTAAGATACGTCTTTGGTCTTTCCAATGATTGACTTGAAATACTTTCCATTGCTTTACAGCAATATGATCCATACTCTTCTTTTCCAGATTAAAAAAAAGATCATCTAAATAATGGTAGGTATTCATATCTATATCATTCATCTGAGCATGCAGCATCTTCATAATAGAAGCAAAATTTTGTTCTTTCTTTGGGCGCTCCATTTTTATATAACAGAGTAAGGCTGTTAACAGCGCAATTTCTGCTCTAGTCATAAATGTTTCTTCATTATTATTTCCCAATTTATTGATCAGATATCTCGCATAAGACATTGCTTCTGCTTCATTCCTACAATAATACAGAGGATTGTAATGATTCTCTTCTTTCATCTGCACAAGATCAAGAACTTTTACCTGATATCCTTCTTTTTTAAAGCCGGCAGCAGTATGTTCCATAATTCTCCCATTTGGATCATAAATAACAAAACTTTTGCCAATCCGCAGCACCATACTCTTTTTTTTCATCATTCGTTCCATTACATCTTCTGCAGAAAAAGTTTCATTCGTTATTCCTGCATCTACCATTTTTTCTAAAATATTTCCTTGATTCATTTTTATCTAGTCCTTTCTGTGTTTGTTTTTTTCTACGAAAATGATATCGAAATCCGATCGATTAGACCACCAAATATTAACATTTTTTCAAATTTATTTTTAAACTGATTTTTGATGTTACACATAATTATTTTGTGTGTAATACCAATTTTTCTTTTTATTTATACATTCAGTTCAATTCATCCATTATATAAAGACATAAAAATATTTGGTATTGCCATTATTTTTTTTATGTTTCACTTTAAATATGAGAGATTTGAAAGAAAAAATATCCATACAAAAAAAAAGGACCATCTCTGGTCCCTTAAAAATTATTTCATCAGCTGCGAAATATCGATCATTGTATTTCCATCGCCTGAAACAGTTGGAAGCTTTCCATCCCATTTCTTCAGATATTGCTGCACAAGAAGCTTATTGGTTAATCTCTTTTCCAAAATCTTATTAGACTCTGCTTCTGCTTTTGCATTAATGATCTTTGTTTCTGCATCTTTCTGAGCTTTTAGGCGATTCTGTTCTGCTGTTTCTACTCTTTTCTTTGCAACAGCTTCATCTGCAATTGCCTTTTCAATCTCACTGCCTGCGTTCATATCTTTGATAGTTAATTGCACAAGCTCAACACCTTCAGACTTCAACATTTTAGACAATGTTTTGGTAGATAAGTCATAGATCTCATTCTTCTTTGACCCTAAGACATCGATTACATTATACTGGGTTGCAACTGTTCCAATTGCTTTTTGAGCATAATTGCTAATGATATTCTTCTTTAAAGTATCAAGAGTCGTATAACGCTTATATACTTTGAATGCATCTTTCTGGTTTACGCGAAATTTCACATTGACTTGTGCTGTCACAAACTGGGCATCCTTTGTTTGGATATTGACCTTTTTGATCGTTCGTTCTTCAACCGTTGTTGGGATACAGTAGATCTGATCCAATGGTGTTTTGAATGCGATTCCTTCATTTAATGTTTTTTCACTGGTTCCACTAAGGATACTCCAGCGAATTCCTACATTATTTGAAGGAACTTTTACAATACAAAATGACAACAAGAATGCAATAAAAGGAACAAGAATCCAAACCGCTTTTTTCGAGAGATAAATACTTCTTTCCTCCCGGTCATATAATGTGATCCATGCGACCAATACTGTTAATACAATCGTGATAATTTGAAACATTCATTTTCTCCTTTCTTCATTTATTACAAATATGAGAGAAAATTTAAAAATAATTTTTCACATATAAAAAAGAGACCATTTCTGGTCCCTTAAAAATATTTTATTTACTTATTTTCAATTTGTTTTATCCAACGATCACCAATTTCCGTTAGTAAGGTAATATACATTCTTTGTTCATGTATAGTTAATTTACCATTTTTCATTTTTTTTTCAAATTGTTTGTATTCCTCAACCAAGTCACTATCTGTTCTTCTTTTATAAATACTTTCCATTCTTATTATCTCCTATTTCTGCAAAAATTTTAAAACTCATCCCATTCTTCATCAATGATCAATCCAAAAGCAGGATGATATTCTGCTTCGCATATGACGTGTTTTTCATAAATCCTATATCCTTTTTGCAAAACATATTTTACTGGAAATGGGCATTCAAACATATCTAAATCGCCGTCTTCAATTGCTTCATTTAATTTACATTCCGGGATTGCCATAATAGAGTGTCCACAGTCTGGAAAATAATAATTAAATTCTCTTAATTCTTCTGGCAAACCTTTGTAATTATCTTTTCGAACTCCTGAAAGCCCTTCAACACTTCTACGAATTGTGTTTGATTCAGCTTTTTCTTCTGACGCTTCATTGACTGAGTCATCATCAAAGATTGACCAAGCTAGTGTTCTACAGAAATCTCCGGACCAATCTGTAATTACAAAACAAAATGGAGTTGGGATATCCATTATGAATGGAAGCTTTGGATGACACTCTCCTAATTCTTTTCCAGTCAACTCTTTTTGAGCGTCATTAATCGCTTTCATAGCAAATGATAATCCAGTTTCGTCCTTACAACCTACTGTTGTCAACAACACAATATCTTCACCTTTAGCTTCTATCATGACTGTTGCAGAATAAAAGGATCCATCGGCCACAATGTGCAATTTTGTTTCGTCCATGAATGGAACTGTGTAATTACATGAAATACCTCTTTCGAATTTAATAAGCTCTCTTACTCGAATTCTTATTTCTTTTTCGACTTCATTCGAATATGATTTCCGCATATGCCCTGTCATCAGTGTATAATGATGTATATATTCCATTATTTATCTACCTTAACCCTTCTCATTTCTCGCTGTTCTTTTTTATATTGTTCAATAGCTTCAAGTGCATCTTCAGTATAGCAGAAGTCAAATTTTTTGGCAAAATTATTTACTGATCGATAATGAGCAACAGGTATTTCTACGCATCCCTTTTCACGATTATATCGGCTATTTATAATTTTTCTGGATGCATTGTAAATTTCGTTGTTTCTTCCACTCCAGTGTAATGCCAGAACTTTATTTTTGGAATCATATTCAATCCATCTTGTTCTTTCTTTTTCATAATCACCTGTAATTGCTTTTTCTGTAATTTCAGCATCGTGAATACAAATTGCATATCCATTTCTTAATAATTCATGGCCAATTTCAGCTGCTCGATCAGGATATTTTCCAGTTTCTTCATTCAAACGACGATACCAGCAGCAATCATCTTCATTCCATCTATAGCCTTTTGTCTTAGCCAAATCGATGAAATCCTGATTCTTCAGATAAAACAGACATATTTTATCAAGTTTCTTAACGATTTCTACAACGCCTTTATACTGCAAATCTTCTGGGGCAACAGCATCAATATCAATAATTCTTTCTCTGCGTTCCTTTTCTTTTTTAGTTCGTTCATATTTAGTTAAAAACTCTCTTTTGCTGTTGAATCGATCTAAATCTAACCAGAAAGAAGCTACTGTTTCGTTTTCAATCATTTCCTGTGCCGTCCTATTATTTTCAAATTCATTATAAAAATCCAATCGAATTGTATTTGCCCATGCCACTTGCTTTTCTGATCCTGTTAGTTCTGGGAATCCATATTCTTTTGACAGCACCTCAGAGTTTTTATTTTCTTCTACAATCTGTTGTTCTCTTTCTTTTTTCGCACATTGTGGACATAGATGAGAAAAAGCATAATCTATTTTTCGTTGCCTATCACGCATTTTTCCAATCACATTTACTACGCCATCGTGTCCACAAGCATAGGTTCCTTCATATTTTGCCATATTCAGATTCTTCCTTTCCAAAATGTCTTTCAGCGATTTCTACAAAAAACTGTTTTTCAACAATATCCATAATCATAATGAAATCTAAGTATCCGTCCGGATAAAGTTCGCTTTTATACATTCTAGCATATTTTACGAAACTTTCACATCTTTTCCCAGTTTTCTTTGATTCGGTATAATCCTGCCATATGAGGTTTAAGTCATCCTCACTCACTTTGTCAAAAAGCTTATATATGTTCATTAATGCATCACACCTTCCTATTTTTTAGAAGCATCTCATTGTAATTTTGCGGAATTCTTTCACAATTTTTCTCATATCTTAAATATGAAAGAAATTTTGAAGATATATTTTCACATATAAGAAAAAGAGACCATCTCTGGCCTCTTTACTCAAAACATTCCATCTCCTGCTCTAAGCGTATTTTTTTATCTAACATTTTGTTGATCACTGAATGAAAAATTTCATATCTCTTATCAATATGCATATCTTGCAATGTTTGCAGGTATTTAGAATTTTCAATTTTCATTGCATGCTGCTGGTACTGTTCTAATGTTGTTATATCCATTTGGTATGGAATCAATGTAGGTATGATATTTTCCTTTAGTCTAATGAAAATTCGAAATCCGCCCACGTCAATATCACTCCAGTGTTCCCAAGAAATCAAACTTTTTTCATCTATGGAATCATAAATCTTTTGGAAAAACATTCCTTTGATTGGACTGTAACACCCACCATGGAATACGACCAATGTATTAGGAGAATTCTTCTTAACTTGCATCACATAATTTGTTTTATTTTCAATGAATAGGACTCGTTGAATCTCATGCAATGTAATTTCTGTAATATGTTGTATGGTCTTTGAATTTATATATGCTCCAAATTGCTCCTTTGAATAATCGATCACACTTCCATCATCCAATTGAATCCTTAGATTTCCAGTGAATTCTATGATCTCAGGATAGTCTGAAATCCCATATTGCTGTAAAAGTTCTTTATCTGAATACTGAAATTCATCGTGATCCATTTTTTTGACCTTTCGCAGGATCGATAAAACCTTTGATCGTAATTCATGCTCAAAATATTTTGAATCACAAAATAATTCCTGACTCATCATTCTTGTCAAAACTTCTTTCTGATTGTTTGATAAAAAGATCAAGCATTTCATTAAATTCTTGTTTAAGTTTTCATCTGAAGAAAATGGTGCTAATATCTTTAATTTTTTATTCATTTCATTTTCCAAATTACATAAATACTTTCCAATGTCAGATTGCCGATTGATTTGATCTAAAGCTTCTTTTATTTGATAAGTGAATTCAAAGAGAATTGTTCTTTTATGTTTTTTATGCAACAGTTTGTAAGCCTGCAGCACAGCACCTTTATCTTGTTGCAGCCATATAGCATCAACTGAATTACCTTCTTCATATTTTACCCAGGAGAAATCAATGATCCTCTGTTCTTTTAAAGAAGACAATACATATAAATACTCTTGTTTATGTTCATAGTCTGAAATAGAAGCTTCGATAATGTTCTTTTTGCTTTTTGGTATGAAAATTCTTCTGGTTATTGTCCCGTCTCGGAACCATTTGCTGTTTTCATAAGCTTGGATTAGTGTATTTAAAATTTCTTTTTTATAATTCATCGTCAGCAAGCTCCCTTCCATCAAACATGGCAATATAGGAACGATTTTCCTCTTTGAATACTTTGATATTACTATCTACTTTATCAGCAAAATATTCAATATTACGATCTGGGGCAGAAAAAACAGCTTGCAGTCCAAATTTTCTAAGTAAATTAATACTTTCTCCAATTCTTTCAACATCCATTTTACTAAACGCTTCATCTAAGACAATGAGAGCGAAACGATCATTTTCGTATCCTTGATAAGACAAAGTCTTACAAATCTGAGCAAATGATGCCAACATAGCAATATAAAGTGGTGTTTGTGTTTCTCCACCAGATTTTTTAGACAAAGTTTTGGATAATAGCTGTGTTTCTCCATTTTCACTTTTGACCTTAAGATCAAATGATAAATATGTAGAAAAGTCCATCCATTTAGCAATAACTTTTGTCTGATTAACTTCTTCTTGTACAGACATATCTTCTCTTGAAGGCGTAATGGCATCAAACAGAATCTCCATTTCATTTTTGTATTTTTGATTAAATTGTTCTGATCCAAGATTCCATCCTGATCCATCTAATAACAGATCGTCCATATACATATCGTAATATATCTTATACTCTGGTTTTACAATACAGATAAATTCATATTGATCCATTCCAAAAGACACATTTTTTAAAGCATCATTTAATTCCTTGATCTGCCTTTTTACAGTTTGCAACTTATTTCGCATCTTACCAATAAAATCATAGCGAAACGTTTCATTAGCTTTTTCTTTTGCTTTTTCTATTTTTGATTCATATTCCTGAAGCTGAATTTTTTCTAACCTTTCCAATTCATGATCAAATTTTTGATTTGAATCATCTCTGGAGTTAAATGACATTTTATAAATCGTATTATATTCTTCTCTTTTCGCGATCAGATCCTGAAACAGTTCATTTGTATCTTTTTGTTTGTGATCATAACTATTACTTACTTGACCATAAAGGTCTTCTATTTTAATGGTCGGATCAAGATTCTGATCTATAAATTGTTTACCTTCTGATATGATAGCATCTGTCCAATTTTGATTTTTGATTATCTCTTCTTTCTTCGTGACTCTTTCAGATAATACAGGAATAATGTTTTCTTCTAATTGTCTGATTTTTTCATTATAGTTTTCTATTCCCTGTTCATTTTTTCCTTTTGTTATACTCTCTTTTTGAATCTTAGTACGAAAATCTGTAATTTCTTTTTCAAGAGTTTCACAAATACTTAAATCCAATTGATCAAGCTGATCCTGTTTTTCTTTTTTCTCATTGATAAGTCTTTTTAATTCCTCTTGTTTATTGATTGCTGTTGCATAGGAGGTCATCTCATTTTTGCTGAATTGATATTCCTCATACAATCCTTTTATATCCTTCAATAAATTGAGTTTCTTCTTCTTTTCATAAAGACACTGATCTTTTTCATGCAATAAAGAAATAGTTCTTTCTAAATTTAACTTAACTGCTTCTTTTCCAATATATGGTGTCTCATATCTTTTAGGATTTATTTTTCTTGTTACAAAAGATTTATAAAGAATAACATCCTTTGTAATAGAAATCGGATGTCGATTTAATTCTGTTATATTGGCACACATCCTGACATTTCCTAATAAAAAGTCGATATATTTTCGTGCAACCGGATGTTCTGTTCGGATTAATGTTGCTAATGAGTTTTCTTTCTGACTGATTTCAGATGTCATAAGTTTATCTTCATCAATCAATCCAATTCCGCTGATCTTGCACTCATTGCAGATATTTCTATAAATTGGCAATGCATCTTTATACACTTCTTTTGGAAGCAAAAGATATAGTTTTTGCTGCCCCAAATATCCCTCAATAGCATTTCGCCACTCTTCATTTGTGATTTCTAATAAATCTGACAAAATAAGGATTTTGATATCTTTGCGATATTTTTCTTTTAATTTTATTTCTAACTGCTGCTTAACCAACATAACATTCCTTGGAAATGGTTTGACATTTTCTTTGAGATTTGTTATTTTCTGATTCAGATCACGACATTCTTTTTCTAAATCAGTTAATTCAGATTCAGTTTTTACATAACTTTGTTGAATTATTGAAGAACACTGATTTGTATGATCCATGATGCTTAAAAATGACAGGCTATATACATCTTTCATCGTAAGATGTTTCATTTTTTGATATTCAGAAAGATAATCATATAAAGGAATATTTAATTGAGACGCTTCTGCGATCTTATCATACAAAGCCTCTCCATGCTGATGAACACTGGTAAAAGCTTTTCTAATTCCATTTTGTATAAAATTTATTTGACTGTCTATATTGTTTATTGAGCTTACGAGAGACTTTTTTGTCTGTGTAACATCTAATCCACGATATTCTAATTCTTTCTTTTGCATCACGCGCGACATACTTTCGATATGTTCATCTATTCTGATATTTTCTTTATTTAGATTTTCGCTATGTGTACAGTAACGTTTCAACAGGGATTCATTGTGCTTTTTTTCTTTTTTTAACTTTTCTAACTCTAATTCTTGAAGGACAAATTCCAAAGTTTTACACTCTTCATTCATTTTATGATATCTATCATTATATTCGTGAATAGCATTTAATTTCTCAATTTTGTGTTGGTTTAATTCACCTTCCTTTTTTAGTTCTGCATAGCTGCGAATATTATCCTGCAATTTTTCCATAGCTTCCATATCTTTAGAATCGTCCATTTGACACACATACTCTGTAATAAATTGCGGAATTGATGATTTGGGATCAAATGATAATGATTTATGGAATGTAGGGATATATTTGTTTAAGTTTAGATTTCCATACTTAATTCCTAATTGATTCAGATAGTCTTTATTTGTGTGATAAAAACGGAGCTTATCTTTATATTTTGCTTTTAATTGAGCAATTGTATAAACATAATTTTTATCATCAATAAACAACTTGTGACTTAAACTCTGACCTTCCATAATAAACCACTGTTTTTTGATCTCTCTATCACGATTAGAATAGCAATCAAAAGCACATCCAACGATCACTTTTTGCTTTCGTGCATGATCTTCAATTTCCATAGCAACATACGTTGTAAAATCATGATTCTCTCTTAAGATTCCTGAGCCTACATCTCCATATAAATATCCCTTTAAATTACGATCGGACTGATCATTTGCAGCTTTATTGAAATATGATCCTTTTGTATCAGCGGTAACGATCATTTCCAAAGCGTCAACAATTGTTGATTTTCCTGCACCAGTTCCTCCATATAAAAAAGTAATATCTTCAAATGGAATCATTACGTTTTCAAATGTTCCCCAATTAATCAAAAGTAGATTCTTTAATTTCTTCATTTCTTTTCTCCGTTTCTTCGATCAATGATCGATATTGTTCATTTGTTATGACTGTCAATATTGTTGGTAAAATACAAATCTGCGTTTCTGTATCTGTCCAGGATCCTGGTCCCTTTTCTATGATTCTATATTGTTGCAATTTTTTTAAAGTCATTTCCATAGTCGTTGCTGTAATTTTCTTTTTACTATCTTGACTTTGAGATAAACGCTCAGAAATATCAGCAATCTTTACCAGGTTATTTAAAGATAATGAGATCTTTTCTCTTAATTCTTCATAAAGCAAACGTAATACGATCAGACATTTTGTCTCAATCAAGTTAAAACGGACTTTATTATCTTTGAATTCGCTTACAAAGGCAATCACATCAATCATGTCATCTCTTTTTATATCCGCTCCCATGAAATGAAAATATTCCTGAAATAATTCTATATGCTCTTCTACGAATAAATAATCATGATTAAATTTGTAATTGTTATTTTCGAAATTTGGCTCCTTTTTCACAAGGTTTGTGACTGTTAATAACTTATTTGCAACTCTTTGAAATGTTTTTTGATCTTTATCCGACAATTGATAGAATTTTTCTTCAAACATTATTTCCCTCCTTCTTCACAAATTCGATGAATGGTATTTTTGCCCCATTATTATTGATCATCTCTTTCTTAATAATCACATCATATTCAGAATTTTTCTTAAATCCATCTTCTACGCATAATAAAAATTGTACAAAATCTTTTTTTGTTTCCATTTTTACATCTTTTGATGTAAATTTACTTTTTCCATCAAAATTATGTTGCAGATATTCCTGCTTTTGTTTTCTTTTCTTTAAGACTTTGCGTTTATATTCAGTGAATGCATCTTCCTTTGGTTTTGGCGCATTTGTATTCAATGGTTTTGAGTTTGACGGCTCCTTTTTCGAAGTGTCCACTTTTTTATATATTGATGTGCTATCAATGAAATTGCTTGTGTATAGGCTACATTCAGATCCTAATGCGCTGACCATATCTTCATTTGTTAGAATCCGATATAATATGCTTTTAATCCCTGAATCTTGGTTGTTTTTATAATGGATCAAGTCTGTCATTCGCGAAATATAATTATTCAGCTTACTGTCGATCTGTTCTATTAATAAATGAATTGTTTCATAAATACGAATCACATCATTCATCATTTGTATTGCATGTTGTATACCTTCTTCGTAGTTTTGATAGACATTCTGATTTATTCCTCGCGAGATGATGCAATCAATAATATCAGGATCATTGAGCCATTCAGTAAGCGTTTCTATGATAGTTTCTTTATATTTTGGAATAGAATCACGAGTTTTGATCGGATAATACAACTTATCAATGATTTCTTCTTGAAATCCTTTTTCATCTCCAAACATCGTGTGCAATAATTCATTTAAAGAACTTTCCTTTAGATCGTGATTAATATGCCAATTGATCCCATTTAGGCACTGCTTTAAATTTTTTTCCAATTCATGAGAATTATTATAAGCAATGGTCATTGCATGAAAATATTGCTCCGGATGTTTTTTTTGAGTCATCATTAACGCAGCATAGGTTGCATAGACTGGGCTATTATATTCTTGCATCATAGAACGTGTTGCAATTTCATATAATGAATCGATTAATTTTGCAGCATACTCTGGCAATGAAATATATTCCTCTGTACTATTTAACGCATATTCAACATCAAACCATTCATCTTTTTTCAATTTTTGGAACAGTAATAAAGATTTTTTTCGATTATCAAAAGTATTATTTAATTCCATACAAAAATCTTTGCTTTCTTCTATAAAATCGTATTCGCTTAACAAAGGAGATAAATAATCTGTCAGCATTTCTATATATTCTTTTTTTGTGATCGATATATTGTTCTCCATCGCATTCTTTAAAATAAACAATGCTTGTGCATACAATTCTTTTTTAGGAGAAGAGAGTACATTGAATAATGTATCAGGAATGGTTTGGAAAAGTAAATCCATATAATTTCTCCTTTCTTAGTAATATCTTCTTACTACAAATATGAAAGAAATCCAAGAAACAAAAAATCACATATAAAAAAAGAAGCTCATTTCTGAGCTCCC
>UMHO01012579.1_pt1 | contig 12799 bp, 10 predicted proteins | sample 1965561 | NCBI WGS metagenome assembly UMHO01 (sample SAMEA4836102, study PRJEB28245) | human gut metagenome | biome: gut microbiome; material: fecal sample | place: Denmark | collected 2008 | reverse complement strand
CGCAGTAGCGGAACTGGCATTCCGTTTGAGCGTAATTTGCATACGTGGAAATAGTAAAAATTCTGAAACTTAAGGTTATTCGCCGGATTAAGAAGTGATGGTTTTGGAAATAAGCTGTACTAATTTACTCAGAAATGGGAATACTTGAAATGCCTATTAGAATATGCTATAATGCCGATAGGCAAAAAGATACGAGTGTTCAAGGTGGCACAGCGCCCCCAGAGGTCGCAACTCTGGGGGCTTTCTATCCCGTTATGGGTGGATGGTTTAACCCCAAGGTTGGCTACCAGTTATTCGTTTACGTTCAACCATTTGCAGATGTAGTAGGTGACTACACTTGCTAAAACGGAGAGTAAAAAAGATATGAGTAATTCGTTCATGTGGTTCACCCCCTTTCTCTACCTGTCTAGGGGTGATAGAGTGATTTTTGTGGATTATTCTGAAATGAGAAAAGGAAACAAATGACAGAATATTGCATTAAAAAAAGGATATGCTATAATGAACGTGCAAAAGAAAAACCATCTATAAAACTAGCACAAACTGAAAACCCAGAGGATGCGCCCTCTGGGTTTTCAGTTCTTTCAAGAAGAACGTTTCATAGGCTAATTGCCTTTGTTTTTCCATACTGATCATTTGTATACTTGCCGTAATAACAGAAGACAAAAGTATATATTTTAAGAGTATATTTCAGTGCTTTCTTTATTCCATTCTTTGGCTCTTTCCCATTCCAGCTTTAGGTATATTCGCATGATTTCTGCGAAATCCTGAATATTGTCTTTGAATTTTTGATTTTCCTGACGTAAATCCTGAATTTTTTTTAAATAGTTATTTATTTGAGCAGTGCAGCTTTTTTCTTTTTCGGCGTTTGACATAGAGGCGTCAATAATATTGCAACTTTCGTACATATCGGAAGACGCTTTGCAGCTGTTGCAATGTAATATATTATTATGATAGTCTTCAATAAATGTTTGCCTTAAAAAGTAAGCAGGAGCATTTTCACAAATGTTTTTAATGAATTTGACGATATTTTCATTTTTTGACACATTGCTGGTTGGATTAAATAAATCAATATTAGTATCAGGGTGTTTGTCAGGACCAAAGTATAGGATGAGAAGATTACTTTTAGCACGAATAAGCTCTAAATTTTGTTTCCGTGCTGTATCATCTCCAGAAACTACAAAATCATTTACAGCAGTAATAAATTCAGATGTGACATTTCTTACGTTTTGGATCCATTCGACTCTTGCAGACCAAACAATATTTGCGCCAACTTGCATCATTGCTCGTTGATCTTCTTTGTTTTGGATGATATCTGTGATTTTTTCTTGAAAATTTTTTCTCTTTTTTTCTTGGAAACAATCATATATAAATTTGGGAAGGGTAACTATTATAGATGTTACAGCGGCTATAATGGCAGCATGAATTTCAGGACTCATTTTATCGTCTCCTTTACGTTTATTTTTAAAGTATTTTACCATATTTACAGATGAAAATCCAGAAAAAACAGAACATACTTTCGGGAAAATGTAGATGCTGTAATTGGTGTTTGCTTATAAGAGTCACAATTATCAGATAAGGGAAATACTATGAAAAATTTCATCATAAATAAAAGGCGATTTGCTCAAATGGATTTATGTTTTTTGGAGAAAAGCAAAAGGAGATAAGACGTATCTTATCTCCTTTAACAAGTTTATTTTTGAGTTAGTATATATAATATCCAAAATTTTCTTGACAGTTAAGATAAATTTGATTATTATATATACAAAGTTGCTGTTAAGGTGCTGGTCACACCTGAAACAGCTTGTGTATCTATCATCCGAACTGATAATACACACCGAAAAGATACACCGAAACTGTATCTTATGTTTCGGATTATAGCAATAAAAAATGAAATTGTCAATAAGGTGTTGTGTTTTTTTCGTGAAATGTCAATTTTTTTATTAAGAAAATTTTTATTGCTAAGAGCGAAACATTAGGGTGTGCGTGAAGGGAAACAGGTGATAGATACAGGTGTATTTGTCATCTGTTTTTTTGTGTAAGAAAGCAGGAAATAAGCGGTTTCTTTAGTAGGTGCTATTTGTAGCACCAAGAAAAAATAAGAAAGGAGGGAGTCGTTTTGCAGAAGATAAGCATAGAGGTACTGGAAAAAGCGATAAAGGAAAAACTTACCAGCGCAGAGCTGGATCTGCTTTTGTATGTTGCCCGTTTTCAGGATGAAGCCGGCAGAGCAAGTGGAATTTACTATAAAGACGTTTGTGAAAGCATCGGTATATCCTACCAAGGGTTTTATGACTGTAAAAGAAGCTTACAGAATAAGGGCTTGATTGATGCCAAAAAACGCAATTACTATGACTGGGATATTACAATCTTAAATAACTCTTTTTCCGGAAAAGAAAACTATGGACGTGGTTATGTGAGCGTGAGCTCCAAAATGGTGAAATCCGCATCCTTCCGGAAGCTGCGTGCAAATGCAAAAATGATGGCTCTCTACCTTCTCCGTGAATGGAACATTAACCGTAAGAAAGCGAAGCGTGACTCTTACGCTATCCTGAAGGAAAATTTCTTAAATAAATTTAAGGAATTAGGATTTACAAATCGTATGGCAAGAGCTTATTTAGGGGAATTAAAGCCATTTTTAAGCGTATATTTAGAAGATGGAAGGAAGTATTTCCTTACATTTAAGAAAAACGAAGTCTACAATGCCGGTGAAAGTGAAAATGAAGAAAAGAGGCTGCATGATTTTGATACAGCCTGCCGCCGGAATAAGGTAAAAGGAATAGAAGCAGAGCAGAAACAGGACATTTTAACAGTTTTGAGGCAGTACCATGTGAAAATTGTTAAGAAATTGGACTTTAACCTTAGCAGCATTGTAGAGCAGAGCCTAGAAATTCTAAATGGCAACAAGCAAAAAAAGAAATGGCGAAGGGAATTAAATCCAAAACTCATACATAAAATTATACAGGAAGAACTTTTTGTAAGAGCATAGGAAGATTTTGAGGCTTAGAATTGTCTAAGTCTATTTTCCGTTACAGAAAAAGAGCAATGAAAAGCTAAGATATACTTTTTTGAGAGCAGAGAAAGTGTATTTTAGCTTTTTTTCTTTTTTAGGATGGAAAAGAGAGAAAAAGTATTCAAGTTTTATGTTTATTTAAAAATTATATATTCAAGTTTTATGTCAGAAGTAAGAAAAAATATTCAAGTTCCATGGAAATTTTCTAAGAATACATTCAGATTTTGTGTGATGGAAAGTTCTTAAAAACCCAGTAAAATCAAGGGTTTGGGGCAAATATAATCACTTAACAAATCATATCTTTTCTTAAATTCTTTTTTAATAAACTATATCTTAGCTGGCAACCAAAAAAAAAACAGCCTATTCCTCCGGAACTAAGCAAGCGACAAACCCCCAGAAATTTAATTTAAAAATAACATTTTCTCCACAGAAGTAATAACACTCCCAAAAAAGAAAAAAATACTATAAGTCTATCATGTCTTGGTTAAATGCAACATCTTTTTATGGGGAAGTGAGTAGAATAGTAATGATAAACAAGTTGTAAGATGAAATTCTTAGTGAAGAAGAGTAAATTCCACCTTTTCCACCCATAGTAGAATTTACTTTTTCATTTTTGGAAGATTTGTTTTAAATAAAAGGTATATTGATTATAAAAAAAGCGTATGCTATAATGCCAATAGGCAAACGAGATGATTTGCATGGCAAACACAAACACCCGCAGAGTGCCAGCTCTGGGGTGTCTTCTAGGCTAATTGTCTTTTTTTCTTTTGTTTTACTGTCTATCTAATTATTTGCAAATATAATAGGCTATTATACTTGCTACGATAGATGAAAGGAATGAAATAATGACAAATACAAAATGCCCCGGAGCTTCGACTCTGGGGCATTTTGTTATTTAAATTTACGAAAGGAAACATTTAGGTAGTTTAGAAACGTATCTTTCACAATTAAAAGAAACAAAAGTATTTACAATGTTTCCTTTTTATGGTATAATATAAGTAAAATAACTGATACGAAATTGATAGAAAGAAGGTATATGGATGAAATTACAAAAAGTGTTGAAACAAAGCGCAGCTTTGGGATTAGCCGCATTATTAACAGCGGCAGCGCCGGTAAGTGTAAGTGCTGCCAGCTGGCAGCAAAACAGCACCGGCTGGTGGTGGCAGGAAGATGATAGTTCTTATCCCACAAGCACATGGAAAAGCATTTATGGGAAATGGTTCTATTTTGACTCTTACGGCTATATGTTAGGGGAAGGCTGGCATTGGATTGATGGAAAATGCTATTATATGTATTCTGGCGGTGACATGGCAGAGAATACATGGGTAGATGGAAGCTATGTGGATGCCTCCGGAGCATGGGTTCCTGATGCAGAGCCGGCACAATGGAGAAGCTATGCAGGTCGCTGGTGGTATACCTTCCCGGATGGCAGCTATCCGGAAAATGAATGGGCTGCAATCAACGGTGCATGGTACTATTTCGGCGAAGACGGCTGGATGCTGGATAAAGGCTGGCACTGGATTGACGGAAAATGTTACTATATGTATTCTGGCGGCGATATGGCAGAGAGCACATGGATAGGCGGAGATTATGTAAATGCTTCCGGAGAATGGGTAACTGATAAATGGGTTGCATCAGGAAACCAGTGGTGGTATCGGTATGCAGACGGCAGCTATCCGACAAACACATGGAAATACATAGATGGGGCATGGTATTACTTCGATGGTGCAGGCTGGATGTTAGGGGAAGGCTGGCATTGGATTGGAGACACCTGTTATTACATGTATGCTGACGGAAGAATGGCAGCGGATACATGGATTGATCATTACTATGTAGACGCCTCCGGCGCATGGATACCGGAAAAATGCAACCATGACTGGGAAGAAAAATATGAGGACATTGAACATCCGGAAGAAGGACACTATGAAAACGTTCTGATATCACCGGAAGAAGGACATTATGAAAAGGTACTGGTGAAAGACCAGTGGACCGAATATAAGCTGATAAAAGAAGCGGAATATGAAGACCGCTGGGTGGTAGACAAGGAAGCATGGACGGAAGAAGTGCATAATCCGGCAAAGGATAAATATGAATGGCATTTTATATGCAATGGATGTGAGAAAGACTTTATGAAGGACTATGATGCACTTGAAAAACATCAAGAAGAAGAAATGATGAACGGAAATCTTGCTTGTGGGGGGTATACCACAGATTATGTCCTTGTAGAAAAAGGATATGATATCATCGAGCATCCGGAAGAAGGACACTATGAACATGTGAAGATAGCAGACGCAGTATATAAAAGCATTTGGCATCCGGCAGAATACGAAGACCGCTGGATTGTAGACCAAGAAGCTGTGTATGAAGATAAGTGGGTGGTAGACAAGGAAGCATGGACGGAGCATAAACTGATCGGATACGTATGCAGCCATTGTGGAGAGTCAAAAGAAGCTGAAGAAGCAGTAGAAGAATAGACGTATAAAAAAGTTCCTGAAGTCTTACCTTCAGGAGCTTTTTTGATTTTAAAGATTTATTTATCTTCTTGATTTGACAGTTGCTCATTTAATACGGTTATTTGTTTTTTTAATTCTTTATTTTCATCAGTGAATTTTTTTTGAGTTTCTTCATGTTCTTTTTGTAAAGTTTCTAGTTGGTGTATCTTTTGTTCCATTTGCTTATAGTTGTATAAGAAGCTAGGAAAATATTTTTGAATAACGAGCTGTTCAATCTGCTTATATGTATTAGAAGTAGGAGAAATCATGCCCTGTTGTTGATAGAGTATACGATTTATACTTACAGTTCTTATATCATTCAATTTTAACACAGAATTATGTTTGATGAATGAGAACTCGCTACTTTTTAACAAGAACATGTCACTTTTGGATGTTGGAGAGTCTACTGGATGATAGACATCAGTATGTTTTGATGGATTGTAGGAGAAAATAGGAAGTACATATAATAATTTCTGTTTTACTCCAATGACAAGTCCTCTATGTTCATAAGACATTTCTGGTTGGAAATTTTTACCAAATTCAAATTGATATATTTGTCCTTTTTTTACAGTTCGATGCTGAAATTGTTTAGATTTGTTGTCAATCCAACGATAATCAGATTTGGAAAAGCGGTTGATTTCATCGTTGCTAATAGAACCAGTGATAATTGTTTCATTTGTTTTATATTGTGCTTTTAAATATTCTTTCAAATAACAGCGCTCCTTAGTTTTTATATAAAAAGGGTATGGCGCTAACCATACCCTACTCTGGTTCACCAGAGAGACCTCGTCGGTCAAATTATCCTCTTAATGGTGGCTTTGTCAGCCAAAAAACACTTATTAGAAAGTGTAAAAGAGTAACTTAAATATATTCACTCACTTATAGTATACACAATTTCTTAAAAAAATCTACTGGTAATTTATACAAAATTTAAAAGAATTACAGAAGGGACAAGACTCATAAGAAAGAAAAAATTGATATTTTAAGTGGGTGGTAGATAAGGAAGCATAAACTGATTGGATATGTATGCAGATATTGTGGAGAGTCAAAAAAAAGCTGAAGAAACCGTAGAAGAATAGATATCAAAAAAGTTCCTGAAGTATTATCTTCAGGAACTTTTTTGACTTCAAAGATTTAATGCAATTCGGAATGTTCATTCTATCACTACTGACCTTCATTTTTTCATTCTGTCGGTAGTGATTTAAGGCATAGAAAAACCACCCTCTGAAAACTTTGACAGGTTTAGGGTGGTATTTCTATCTCTTATAAATCCGGTCAACCCCTTGTGGGCGGTTGTTCCTTTAAACATATTATACGCTAGAGAAAGAAAAAATGCAATGGAATAGAAAAAAATTTTATAAAAAAGTCCTGAAGCTGTAATTTCAGGGCTTTTTTGTTGCCGAAAGAAAAAATAATCGGGAAAAATTAGATGTTTTAAAATGACATTTGATATTTTTTTACAAAATTCATTGTCATTTTCGGGTTTCAATGCTATTATTGAGATACAGAGGTATGCGACAAAAAGTATACCTTTTTTTCATGTCAATTTTTCTTTATTATTTTCTGATTTTAACGTAGGTCAATTATTAAAATCATAAACAATTCTTAAAAAATTTCCAGTAAAAGGTTCAACTCCCCTCCTTTTCTTATGGTGTACAAAAAGTATACATTTTGTAAAAAATTCAAGGAGGAAAGCAGCGTGAAAAACAAGAAGTTTGTTTCTTTTTTCTTAGTTGCTGCCGCTCTGCTTTATGCGAGCACCCCTGTTCTGGCTGCTTCAAAGGATAGTTTTAGTAAAACAATCAATTTTAAGGCGGAAAATGAACAGGAAAATATTCCTGACTTCGATAAAGAGATCATCAAAGACGGACAGAAATACACTCTGTCCGGTGTTAGTGTACGCACTTTGAAGAAAACACCTCAAAAAGAAGTCCAGTATTTAACAAAAGAAGTAGAAACAGTAGTGGGAGCACAGGAAGAATATGCCCCGCCGGAAGAATTACAAGACAATAATTTTCTTTATCACTTGTCACATGTTGAGCAAGAACCCATCTCTACTCCCGGCGAAGGACAATTAGTTACGGGTTTTGTTGACTACCAATACCCTATACAGCAATCCGATGTTCCCAAGACAAAAGCCATTTCTACAACAGATCCCGCCACCGGTGAGACCATACAGGTGACGGCTGAATTGAAAAATTTAGTACAACAGGGAGGTGGATGGAAACCCAATTACATTGATATTAAGTTTTATAACATGGATGCAGACTATTTTGAATGGAATGGTATACAGATAGAAGGCAATCAGGAACAACCGCTTCAGGGTTATGAACAGGAACTTTTAGCATCAGTCGGAGCGGATAGGAATACCAGTAGGGTAATCCGGACTTATTGGACTTCTGATGTATACACGGATGAAAATGGTGAGACCTGTCGGAATGCAAGGGCTGACATTGAACAGTATGTTAATTATTATAGGGCGAACTATGAAAAGAGACTGGATAAAAATGAAGTCCGCTATGTTGCCGCTTATCGGGCAGAACAGACAGTTGAAAGCCAGACATCCTTTATCTACGAAAGAGCTGCAACAGCAAAATACGAAAAAGATGACAATAAAATTGTGAAATACATTATGGCAGGAGCAGGAATTTTAATTTTTGTTGCCATAGTTGTTGCAATTCTTTATGTCATTGCCAAGAAAAAGAAGAAACAGGAGAAAAAATGAATAGTTTATATGTAAAAGGATTATCTGTTTTAACTGCTGGTGGAACAGGAGACTCCGATCCAATCAGTAAATTTTTTAATATTGTATTGGAATTGGTAGCTCCGATAAGTGACCAGATTACAGTTATTGCTACGATTGTTATGCTGGTATCAGGATTATTATTTATGATACCGCTTCCACAACAATTTAAACGAAAAGCAGGAGGCTTCCTTTTTTTCCTTTTTGTTGGAGGATTGATAGTGGCAGGTGCAGCACAGTATGCGGCATATATTGAGTCAAAAATGAGTTTTTAAGGTGCAAACCTTTCAAGGTGCTACAAATAGCACCTTGAATATAAGAGAAAAAGTATATGCAAAAGATTGATTTAAAAAAATTAAAAGATCAGATTGCTTCTATCCTGAAAAAAACGGAAAAAGAAAAAAGGGTGATGCAGCTTAACCGCATTTTAGCAGAAAAGGAAAATGTGAGAAAACTGCTTTTCGTAATAGATATTTTCTTTGCGGTATGCTTTAATTTCCTGATAAATACGCTTGTAGAACTATTTACAGAAGAAAATATATGGGGAATTTTAAAGATTTTTCCATTGCCGAAGGGAATAATAATTTTTTGGTGGTTATATCTGATTTTTCTGCTTTTTCTTCTTATATGCGATATCACATGGGCTTATAAAATAAAAGTATCTTTTTCAGAAGAAAATTTTAATGTTAATCAGAAAGGCTCTTCCCGTTTTACAACAGTCAAAGAATTGAAACAGCAATATCGGCAGATTGATGAACGGGAAGGGGAATATGATGGTCTTCCGGGATTTTTGATTTCCACTTATGAAGGAAAACATTTCATTGATGATGGAAATACAAATACAATCACAATCGGTATTACAAGAGCTGGTAAAGATAAAATCTATGTAGAACCGAATACAAATAATTATTCACGGGCAAAAATAAAGCCATCTATGGTGATTACAGCTTTAAAAGGTGAAGAATACAGGGCTGCTAAGAAAAGATTGGAAAAAAGAGGATACAAAACCCTGCTTTATAACCTGTCAAATCCGAAATACAGTATTAGCATTAACTATTTAGCAAACATGCTAAAGCTGTATAAGCAAGGGGATTATGCAACAGCAGAACTAATGGCATACTCCTATTCCTATTCGATTTTTTGTGCAGGAGAAAAAACAAAAGCAGAGAATGACTTTTTTACCGAAAATGCGGCAGCTTTATTTTCTGCTCTGATTATTGCTCATATTACAGATTGCTTAGAAGAAGATGAAAAGTATAACCATATTCGGAAACTAAAGTTCCAAGAAAAACAAGAAAAGTTTTTAGATTTACCAGAAGAAGAACAGGAACAGGCAAGGGAGAATTTAAAAAAATATCAAGGGGAAGACTATGTACTGGATGATACGGTTCATTATATTCCGGATGACGTGACATTTGAGAAAATTGAGAAATATGAAAAATGCGTAAATATATACAGCATTATCGTGATGTTTTCAGAGTTATCAAGGAAACGTGATGAAAACGGGATAAGTGAATTAGACCGATATTTTAATATGCGACCAGCTACCGATAGAGCAAAATTGAAATATTTATCCATAGATTTAGCTTCAGATCGTGCCAGTGGTGATATTTATTCTTCTATGGCAATTAAACTAACTAACTTTTCCAATGATGCAATTATAAAAATATCACTGGAAAATGAGCTGGACATGGAAGAACTTGGATTTGGGGAACAGCCGATTGCTCTTTTTATTGTTTTTCCGGATTATGACAGTTCGTTACATACACTTGCGTCTATTTTAATCAGACAATCGTATATTATGCTTTCTCGAATGTGTGATGAGTACATGACCTGTAAAAGACCGGTAAAGTATATTTTGAACGAATTTGGTAATATGCCACTGATTGAGGGTATGACAAATATGCTGACTGTTGGTCTGGGAAGGAATATTACCTTTGACCTTTATATACAGTCCATAAAACGTATTCAGAAGATTTATGGAGACAAAGATGCGGCAACAATCATAGCAAACTGTGGAAATCAGATTTACTTAATGGGAAATGACACAGAAACAGCGGAATATTTCAGTAAGATGTTAGGTGAGATAACTTATATAGACATACAGAGAAGTGGCAGCAAGTTAAGCTTAGATAAAACATTTACGGAAAGAACAGAAAAAAAACCGCTGATGTCTGCAAGTGATTTAAGGGAACTGAAAAAGGGACATAGTGTCGTAAGAAGGGCAATGAAACGTACAGATTTGGAAGGGAACGATATAAGACCACGTCCAATTTATAACTGTGCGGAAGACGGAACAAAGCTGAAATTCAGTTATGATTATTTGCAAGGGATTTTAGAAGATCCCCGTTCAATCCGGTTGTCAGAAATTGCGCCAAAAACAAAAGAAATTTCCAATATAGAAGAATATATTATGGATTTTGATAAGGTGATGAAGCGTTTAGAAGAAAATGTACCAGCTCCTAAAAAAAGAAAAAAAGAGCTGCCGAAAGTAAAAACGCTGGCTTCCTTATCACAAAGGCATTATGCGCTGTTAGAAAGTTATGCTATGGATGGAATTGGGGAGGATTATAAAGAAATTTTAAATTGGTCGCATAAGCTTCCTTTAGAAGAACTTTATCAAAAGATAGAAGGGTTGGAATTTATGAAAAAAGAGTCAAAAAAGACCATGTTATCAATATTAGAAGGTCGTATCAATGAGAAGTAAGAAAAAAAGGATATGTGGAATTGTAGCAATTTGCTTCATGATTTTTCTTTTTTCACAGGCAGTTTTGGCAATTCCATCTGAAGATGAAATAATCGATGTATTAAGCCATAATACAGAATATTTTCAACAGAACGATTGGTTTGGAGATATTATTCGAAGCTTGGGATGGTGGCTTGTTTCGGGTTTACGGACAATCTGTGTAACGGCGGAAGAGCTTTATCTGTATTGCTTTGAACTGCTTACCTTCTCCACCAGTGACAATATCCAGAATTTAATTTCTAGTATGCAGCCAATGTATCACGCTATTTTGCTTTTAAGTATTACTGCGGTAGGGTTAATGCTGATGCTGTTTAACAGCAAATTTCCGAATTTCCTAAGAAGTATTTTACTGACAGTTGCAGTCGTTACCTGTTCTTTCTATATTATATCGCAGTTAAATAAAGCTCTTTATGATACAGAAACAGATACCGGATTAGTGACATGGGCAATCGGAGAAAATCATACAGTGGCAAATGATGTGGTAAATGCAAACATCACAGACCTTTTGTATGTAGACCAAAAAGAAGAAAATGGTCTAATGAGCTTTAGTAAAGATAATATTGAAAATTATCACTATCCGGAGCTGACAGATGAAATGTTTAATAGCATTCGGGTGAGAGAAACATTGAACTATAAGGATGAACAACTGTCGGGAGCAGGAAAAGAGCTGTTAAAAAAACGGCTTAAAGTGACTGCGGATGCAACTTTTACACTCGGCGATGTAAAAAATGGATGGGGATGGAATTCAGAGGGTGATGATGATACTGGAAATGAGTTTTACTATCGTTATCATGTGAACTATCCCATTTGCATCTTAACATTGTTTGCATTCGCAGCGGTTTATCTTTCCATGTCTTGGGTTGTCGTAAAAATCATTAACGATCTTGTGATAGGGCAGGTGCTCAGTATTTTATATTCCGCAGATCTTACCGGTTCGAAAAAAACATGGATGATCTTAAATATTATGAAAGATGGGTATATTGCTTTATTTTTAACAGCATTATCTGTTCGTATTTATACATTATTTCAAGCATGGTTGAATGATTTATTTGTGGATCATGGTATCGTAAACGCAATTATCCTTGTACTTTTAGCATTTGCGATTATTTCCGGTCCATCCATCATTGAGAAAGTAACAGGACAAAATGTTGGATTGTCTGGTGGTCTAGGGATGATGTATGCAGCCAAACAGGCAATACATGGAGCTGCAAGTGTTCCGGGACATCTTGCATCAGCAGGAAAGACCTTAGCAAATGGTTTTGGCTGGGCGGCAGATAAAGCAGTGAAGCCTATGCCGGGTACACCTTCCTCTTTTTCATCTAATGGAACAGGTTTACCGGATAATGGAAAGGATATGCCGGGGCTTCCAAATTCTCCAAATAATCCATCTGGTGGAGGTGGCAGTGGTAGTGCATCCGTAAGAAATACCGGTGAAAATCAGTCTGCAAACAATCCGGAAGGATTACAGAAAGAAAATGGATTAGAAGCAGAAATGAAAAAAATGAGTAATGCTACATCAGCACAAGGGAAATATGACAGCATGATTAAAAGCATGAATGAAGCACCGTCAGAGTTACAGGATGACTCCATTGTAAAGAAGATGCAGGAAAATCTAAATAAGGAGAATACCGATAATTTGGATGAAAAACCAGAGCAATTAGATAGTGCAATGCAAAAAATGTCTCAAGGTACACAAGAGCTGGGAGAAAAGAATAACTTAAATATGGCAACATCTGATTTAGATAACATTATGAAAGAGATGCCGGGAAATCAGGGAGTATCCGGAGAAAAGAGCAGCTTAAATGAAG
>UMHO01015874.1_pt1 | contig 13051 bp, 14 predicted proteins | sample 1965561 | NCBI WGS metagenome assembly UMHO01 (sample SAMEA4836102, study PRJEB28245) | human gut metagenome | biome: gut microbiome; material: fecal sample | place: Denmark | collected 2008 | reverse complement strand
TTTTTTGTACAAGGTTTGAATTCCATAAAAGGAATAACGTGTGTGGAACCAGAAGGAAGTTTTTATGCGTGGGTTTATGTGGAAAAAGATTCTTGGAGTGCCGAAGAGATTGCTGAGGGATTATTGAAAGAACAAGGTTTGGTTAGTGTGCCCGGAACAGCTTATGGGGAGGATAAGCCATATTTGAGAATGTCGTTTGCTACAGATAAAAAAACATTAGTGAAAGCAATAGAGCGGATAAGAGAATTTATGAGAAATGAATGGTAAGTATGTGGGAGGAAATGTTCTATGAAGAATAGAAGTGTCAGAAAAATTGGGGGGGGGCGTGACTCGAATTTTGAATTATTCAGAATTGTACTCATGCTTTTGATTGTTTCCCATCATTATGTAGTTAATTCGGGGATTAGTCAACTTTATGATTTTAACAATATTACAGGAAATATGATTTTCTTGCAGTTGTTTGGCTTTGCGGGAAAGATAGGGATCAATTGTTTTGTGTTTATCACAGGATATTTTATGATTAAGTCGCAATTTAAGTTTGAAAAATTATTGAAGCTATATTTAGAAATAAAATTTTATAGATGGATATTGTATATAATTTTTGTGATTAGCGGGTTTGAAAGTTTTACTATTATGGGTATGATAAAACCTATTTTTAATATTGCATATGGAGTGCAATTAGGATTTACTGGAACATTTGTATTTTTATATATGTTGATTCCGTTTATTAATGCGATGTTGCTAAACTTGAATCAAAAATTACATTTGATTTTAATCGGAATATTAGTATTTTTATATACGATTATTTCTACATTTTTATTCCATGATACATATAGTAATCTAGGATGGATGATTACGACATATATTATTGCAGCATATGTAAGACTGTACCCATGTAAATGGTTTGAAAATAAAAAGTTATATATTTGGAGTACGATTCTTTCAGTTGCATTGTCGTGGGCAAGTATTTTAGTCGTAGACTTTGTTGGAAGTAAAGTGGGGTTTAAAAACTATTATCATATGGTAGCAAATGAACATAAGTTTTTGGCATTGGCATGTTCATTTTCGCTGTTTATGTTGTTTAAGAATGTTAAAATTAAGCAGAATAAAGTAATCAATACAATTGCAGCCTCTACATTTGGTGTTTTATTGATTCATGCAAACAGCGATGCAATGAGAAAGTTTTTGTGGCAGGATGTGTTACATAATGCAAGTTACTACAATTCACCATTTTTGATACTACATGCAATTTTGTCGGTGATTTTGGTATATGTAGTTTGTGTATGTATTGATCAGGTACGAATACATTTATTAGAAAAACCATTATTTTCTTATATAGAAAAGAGAAAAAATAAATAAATTTTGAAAGAAGTGATAAGGTTATGGAAAAGATACTGGTGACTAGATCGTCTATGCCTCCTATGGAAGAATACATAGATGAGATTAAAGAATTATGGGACAGCCATTGGCTGACGAATATGGGAGCAAAACACAGACAACTAGAGACAGAGTTAAAGGAATATTTGGGAGTAGAAGGTGTTTCCCTTTTTACAAATGGACATATGGCATTGGAGCTTGCAATTCAGGCGATGAATTTATCGGGTGAAGTGATTACAACACCATTTACATTTGCGTCAACAACACATGCGATTGTGAGAAATGGTCTAACACCGGTATTTTGTGATGTGGATCCGGAAGATTTCACAATAGATGTGAACCAGTTGGAAAGCCTGATAACAGATCGGACATCAGCCATTATTCCGGTTCATGTGTACGGAAGCATTTGTAACGTAGAAGAGATTGAGCGGATTGCGAAAAAATATGGACTGAAAGTAATTTATGATGCGGCACATACATTTGGAGTAAAGTATAAAGGGAAAGGGATAGGAGCATATGGAGATGCCTCGATGTTCAGTTTCCATGCAACAAAAGTATATAATTCTATTGAAGGTGGGGCAATCACATTCCATAACGAAGAGTTTGGCGAACAATTACAGAGACTTAAGAATTTTGGTATTCGAAGTGAAGAAGTAATTGATAGTATTGGAGCGAATGCAAAGATGAATGAGTTCCAGGCTGCAATGGGATTGTGCAATTTGAGACATGTTGAAGAGGAGATTGAAAAAAGACGCAAGGTATATGAAAAGTATGTAGAATTATTGTCTAATGTAGAAGGAATTCAATTACTGAAGCAGCAGGAAGATGTACAACCTAATTACGCATATTTTCCGGTTGTTTTTCATGAAAAGGAATTTGGAGCATCACGAAATGAAGTGTGTGAGGCATTAAAACAAGAAGAGATATACGCTCGCAAATATTTCTATCCATTGACAAACGAATTTGATTGTTTTCATGGAAAATATGATGTAAATGACACTCCGGTTGCACTTCATATTTCAAAACGAGTATTAACACTTCCGATGTATGCAGATTTGAGTATAGAAGATGTGGAGAGAATTTGTAATGTTATTTTAAAACTGAAGAAATAAAAGGAGAAGGATATGAGAACATATTTAGTAACAGGCGGAGCAGGATTTATTGGTTCAAATTATATTCATTATATGTTTAAAAAGTATGATAATGAGATTCGAATTATCAATGTGGACAAACTTACATATGCAGGAAATTTAGAAAATTTAAAATCAGTAGAGGACAGAGAAAACTATACATTTATTAAAGCAGATATTTGTGATTCAGAGACAATTCATAAAATTTTTGAAGAAAATGAAATTGACAGAGTCGTTCATTTTGCAGCAGAAAGTCATGTAGACAGAAGCATTCGTGATCCGGAGGTGTTTGTAAAGACAAATGTTTTAGGAACACTTGTTATGTTGAATGCTGCAAAAGCAGCTTGGGAATTACCGGATGGAACATTTAAGGAAGATAAGAAATTTTTGCATGTTTCCACAGATGAAGTATATGGTTCTTTGGAAGATGATGGAAGTTATTTCTATGAGACAACACCATATGATCCACATAGTCCATATTCTGCAAGTAAGGCATCTTCAGATATGCTTGTAAAATCTTATATGGATACTTATAAATTTCCGGCAAATATTACGAATTGTAGCAACAATTATGGTCCATATCAATTTCCGGAGAAGCTGATTCCATTGATCATTAATAATGCATTACAGGGAAAATCACTTCCGGTTTATGGCGATGGAAAGAATGTAAGAGACTGGCTGTATGTGGAGGATCATGCAAAAGGAATCGATATGGTTCAGGAAAAGGGAAGACTTTTTGAGACTTATAATATTGGTGGACATAATGAGAAACAAAATATTGAGATTATTCATATTATTTTAGATACACTTCAAGAAATGTTTCCAGAGGGAGATCCTAGAAAAGAACTTGTGAGTGAACAATTGATTACTTATGTAGAAGATCGTAAAGGTCATGACAGACGATATGCAATTGCTCCGGATAAGATTAAAAAAGAAGTAGGTTGGGTTCCGGATACGATGTTTGAAGAGGGAATCAAACTCACAATCAAATGGTTCTTTGAGAATGAAGATTGGATGAAAAATGTAACGAGTGGTGATTATCAAAAGTATTATGAGGAAATGTATCAATAGATAATCGTAAATGTAGAAGACAAAGGAGAAGGGTGCTGTATGAAAGGGATTATATTAGCAGGAGGTTCGGGAACAAGATTATATCCGCTTACGAAAGCGGTTTCCAAACAGATTATGCCGGTGTATGATAAACCGATGATTTATTATCCGCTGTCAGTTTTAATGTTAGCCGGTATTAATGAGATTTTGATCATCTCAACACCACGTGATTTGCCGGTTTTTCAAGAACTTTTAGGGACAGGAGAACAGATTGGATTGAAGCTTTCTTATGCAGTTCAGGAAGAACCGAAAGGACTTGCAGAGGCATTTATTATTGGGGAAGAGTTTATTGGAGATGACCGAGTAGCGCTTGTACTTGGAGATAACATTTTTTATGGACAGAATTTTTCAAATACTTTGAAGCGAGTGGCAGAACGGGAAGAAGGCGCTACTGTATTTGGGTATTATGTGAAAAATCCGGAAGATTATGGTGTGGCAGAATTTGATGAAGAGATGAATGTGATTTCTATTGAAGAAAAACCAGAACATCCAAAGTCCAATTATGCAATTCCAGGGTTATATTTTTATGATAATGATGTCGTTGAGATTGCAAAGACAATCACACCTTCTGCAAGAGGGGAATTGGAAATTACGAGTGTAAATAATGAGTATTTAAAACGTGGTAAGCTTAAAGTGCAACTGCTTGGCCGAGGATTTGCATGGCTGGATACCGGAAATCCAGATGCGTTGATGGAGGCTGCTAACTATATTGCAACAATTCAAAAAAGACAGGGATTGTATGTTTCATGTATTGAAGAGATTGCTTACAAACGCGGGTTTATTGATAAAGAGCAGTTGAAACACGTGGCTCAAGATTTACTGAAGACACCGTATGGAGAGTATCTGATGGAGATTGCAGAGGGGAAGTAGGAGTGAAAAAGAGATATAAGGGACATAAATTGACTATAAAAAATCTTTGTTTTACAGCAATACCTGCTATAGTTTTTCCGCTAATAGATATAATGCCAATAGATGAAATCTCAAAAATAGGTTTTACAGTAATTGCTATAGGGTTTGTTGGGTGGCAGGTGTTGAAAATTTCTTTGTGTGAAGAAAAGGAAATGCAGGATTTAGAGGAAAAGATATCAACTTATGAAAAATATCGTATATCACAGAAAATCCTCAATAGCTTGGCAGAAATAGGGCGGGTTAAAAGAAATTTATTAAAAAGAGAAGAACTGCGTGATTATCGAGCAGAAGTATTGTTATATAGTGCTCATGAGTATATAGAAGAAATATGTTCGAATATAAAATCTTTAATATCTAACATTACGGATATTGATTTAGACTCGCTTTCGATTTCCTTTATATATCAATATCCAGTCAATAATTCAAAATGGCAATGGATAACAAGAAAAAATAGTACTATTAACCGTGAACTTCATGATTTTGTGGTTGATGAGCATTCACATTCATATTTTAACTATATTATAACTAATAATTTTTCAGCCCATTTTGAACATAATAAAGAAAAATTAGTACGAGAAGGTCACTATTGGATAAGTGAAAGTGACAAACGATTTTCTATATTAGGTTCTATTGCAAGTTATAAAATGTCTTTTATTAAAAATGAGATTACTTTAGTAGTGGGATATATAGTTATATCTACATATGGAAGAACTTTTGTAGAAAAAGAATCAGAAGGAACGAAAGTTAATGAATTTAATGATTTATTAACTAATAAAATAATTCCATCATATAGAAGTCTTATTGAAACAGAGCTTGGCTTTATGGCTGAACGACATTGCAAGAAAGAAAATAGAAACTGTAATTGATGAAAATTAGGCTGGCTATGTGGAAGTGAATCTGCTAAAATAAGTGTATAAAAAATTTGGAGTGACATATAATATGAAATATAAAGAAACATACAGGGATTTGTGTCATGGAACAGATGAGAAAAGTGCAGAAAAGATAAAAAGAGAAGGATTTATTTCGAGTAAGGCAAAAGGAAATTGGTGTGGATCCGGAATCTATTTCTATGATATAAAATCAAAAGCATGGTGGTCAGCAGGCAGAACATGCAGAGATATACAAAAACGTACGGGAGAAAAGGTTTCGCCCAAAGTAGTTTTTGCAGATATTGTGGATTTGCCTGCAAATGAAATATTTGACTTGCGTGTACATAAAGATCTCTGTGAGTTTCAGAAGGAGATTCAGTCGTTACTTGAGGAAGCAAATGCAGGAATAAAAATCGATGGAATAGAAGATGAGACAGAAAGAATCATGGCATTAAGATCGATGTTTATAGACTATTATGCTAGAATTAAAAATGTAAAGCTGGTGATAGGTATATTTCGGCAAAGACCACAGGAAAAATATAATGTTGCTTTGGATTTTGCAAATGATCTTCAGATCGTATTTGGAGTAGAAACAATATATTGTGTGAAAGAACAGCGGATTCTTACGAACATTCATTAGGAGGTGGAAGCAATGAGACGAGTGTCATTAGAAGGCTTTATAGAGTTTGCAAAGAAAGAATACGGTTATGATATTTTGCTGGATGAAAATGCAGAAAGAGATACGTTTGAGAAAATTTTTGAGGCGGATTTTAATAGCTGGGAAGACTTTGTTTTAGAAGAAAAAACAATCCATTATCTGAATAATAGAATGAGTGTCTCTTGTGTTTTTTCGGATGAGTTTGTTGTGACAGATGATTTGGAGTTTGCAGCATAGAGAAGGAGTATTATGGATATTAAAAAATTAGAATCCTCACTAAAAATGGAGAAATTTTATTTTAGTCATTGTTCTGTTGAAAGAAAGGAAAACATTGAAGATAGTAACCCTAAGATGGATATAAAAAGATGCGTTTCAGAGGTTGAAAAACATACATATGATGTGAGATTAGAGGTCGATATTGATTCGGAAGATTTTGCTGTAAAAGTGATTGCGAATGCAAGATTTTTGTTTGAGTCGGATTTTTGTGAGCGTGAGAGTGACATTATAAAGAAGAATACAGTTGCAATTATGTTTCCTTTTGTAAGAAGCCAAATTAGTTTGTTGACTACACAGCCAGATATGGTTCCGATTGTGCTACCGCCTATCAATACAGCAAAGTTTGAAGAATAACTATGATTGCTGCGAAGTCGGATATGTTCCGGCTTCGCAGTAACTGATTATTTCTTTGAATTATTGGAGTTGTCTTTTGATGTTAAATAACTGTAAGTGTATTCATCCGTTTTTGTACTGATTTTATTATACTTTGGTGCGGATGAAAATTTTCTGAGAAGACTAATACCCTGGACTTTTGTTTCTTTAGAAGCATCAATTCCGCGTAAAATGGATTCATCTATATGATAGAAAACTTCTTTTTCAAAAACTTTTTTGCATTCTGTCAAAAAAGTATACAATTCCTCGTTTTTTCTTACAAACTCTGATGTTAATAGAGCATCAAATGCCTTTTGAGAAATAAGAACATTTGTAGAGTTTAAAAGCAACTGTCCTTGTATAAAGAGAGAATCTTTTGAAGAAAGTTCTTCTATGTTTAGTTTTGTTCGTGACAATAATACTCTTTGGGCAATCGGTCTTCGGTTTCCGCCTGAGGACGTACTGATACCAAGTGCCACACGGCACTTTATTTTTTTGTGAAAAGCAAACATATGATGAAAAGCAAGGAAAAACATTTCGCCGATTTCCGGGTTAGTCATGATGCAGTAACATGTTGACATAGGAATGGAAATTATCATTTCACCTGTATATTTCTTAATCAGTTCTTCTTCCCCATCTTCTTGCGAACCAGTGTACAAATCTAAAGAAACTTCACAGTGCCCTCCATTTTTAGAGGTTGATATATTGAAGATACCATGCAATAGATTTGACTCGGTCGAAATCGTGGAATAGGAATAAAAGTAATAGGTTCCGGGAAAACCTTTGAAAGCTAGTTCATCGGTGTTGTATGTAAAGGTGTTTCTTGAAATTGAGTTATTGACTTTATAGATTTTGTCATACATCTGAGAAATATCATCAAAAGAAGTTTCTTCTAATGAGGTGATAGAGCTTGGATCAACTTCTAATGCAGAACATATCTGAGCGAGATAAGGGAGTGATAACTTGGTGTTTCCGCTCAATAATTTGGATAAAGTGGTTTGCGAAATATCCGAAAGTTCGACTAATTGAGCCTGCGAAATATTTTTATGTTTCATAATGTTTTTAATTCTTGTAAGAACCAAAGTTTCAAAATTGTTGTAAGAGGAATGGGGTGTGTTCATATAATACATCTCCTTTGCTGATTATAGATTTGCTTTAAAATTATCATATCAATAAAACCATAAAAAGTAAATACAAAAATTCTAAAATCGAATATATTGATGCTTTTTCAAGGTTGGCATATGTAAATATTGAATGAAAATAATTGTTTTAATATGATTTTTGTACACTAAAATGCATATGAATTATGCGTTGTAACATAATAATAACATTCTTAAAATGAATGGACAAAAAATAGGATATGTGATAGAGTGAAAGAAAATGCTGGAAGAATATTCAATGTTTTTAGTACCGAAGAAGAGAAGGGGGAATACGCTATGAGAAAATTACTGGAAAATTGGATTAAAAATGTTCGGGAGTCCGCAAGGGAGCGACGGAAGATTTCTATTTATCAAGATATTGTATGGAAAGCGGCGTATGCGGGAAGTCCATTTTTGAAGCATTTTTTAGGACACCGCATTACGTTTGCGATTATGGCGATGTTACAATTTATTTCTTTTTTTACCACGTATGCCGGTGGGAGATTTTATCTAGAAGGGATTAATGAGCTGGCTCCGTTATTATTTGCGTGGGCGATACAAGGCGGACTCTTATATTATGCGAATATCTTTTCGGCAGCAGGAAATAAAAAGGTTAGATACGGCATTTTTTTGGCTGTTTTTACTGTGATTTCTATTGTGTTTTCATATACGGGAATGGCTGTTTCAAATTTACCGCCTGAACAAGAGTATTTAGCTGCTTATGAAGACTACTGTTCGGTGGCAGAAGGAGTTGAAAAGCAGCTGATTCAAGAAAACTCTACGTTGGAAGAGATTGATCAAAGTATTAATGATTTTTGGACAGATATGGAAAGTTGTATGTTGAAGGCAGATGCAGAGATTTCGGTTTTAGAGGGAACGATTGAAACCTTAAATGAATCGATTGAAAATGGAAATATTTCAAGTACAACACGAAATAGATGGAATGGTTCTACCACCTATACGGAAGAACCCGGAGAATTGGCGATTCAGGCATCTGAGGAAAAAATATCATATGAACAGAAGAAAAAAGAATTGGAAACAGCGAAACAAAATTTTGAAGGAATCAAACAAAGTGTTAATTTGGAACAGATACAAAATTATGTGAAGCGAGCAGAACAGGATGATACACAGCGAAATACAATGAATGAAAAGTTGAGCCGTTTAATCGATGCATATAATCAGGTGGCGAATTTATTAGGTGATGAGGTTTATCCGAATGATTACATAATATCTTTGGCTGAAAAATTTGATAAGAATCAACAAATAACAGAGATCCCTTTGAATGTGGAGGAAAATTACTTTGATGCGCAAACAGATAAAGATGATACAAATTTTATGGGTAAAACGATTGCCATGATTTCAGAGTTTCTTGCGCCGGATGTTGGGTCTGCTACAAAAGCGAGGGAAACTTTAAATAGTTTAAAAACTGTGGTTAGAAAAAATTACAATCAAATACAGGAAACCGTAAAAGAAGTTGCGCCAGATAAAATAGATATTTCATTGTTGAAGAAATCGAAAGAAAAGTTAGAACAATATGGAGACCCTAATACGCAAGCTTTGGCATACCTTGTGGATGCAAAGTATATAAAAAAGGTGCTGGGGATATTTGGTATGGCTGTGCTGATAGACGGGTTGACTTTCCTACTGGGAATATTTGGAAATAAAAGACCACTGTCATTGTTGTCCTCTAATACGAACAGGGACTTTATTGATAATGAGGAGCAGTTGTTCTCTATAGTGTTTATTTCTTTGGTTGGTGGAAAAGTGCCGGGTGACTTTTCTAAGTCTGGAACGGATAAAGAATTTAAGGAGCAATGCCATAGATATGTAAATGAGATAAAAGAAACTATTCGAGAATTTTTAAAAAAATTTCAAAATAGTCCGTGGACAGCAGAACTTGGATACGGACTTTGGGCAAAATATGGCGACTTAAAAACAGTATCGGGAGCAGTGCAGATTCTTTCTGTTTTACAGCAGTTGAACTATTTGGAATATTTGACACCGACTGATTTTGAGGTGTTAAAAGATAAGTTTACGGATAATATTGATGATAAGGAGCGATGTCCTAAGGAGACAAATAAGCCAGAATTGGATGACTATATTTGCATTTTAAGATATCGTGTAGAGGTGTACTTTCATCATAATATAGCAGAAATTGCGACGCAGTTTGGTAAATCTAATAACGATTAAAGAGAAAGTGGGGAGAAATATGATTTTTGAAATATTTATTTTAGTACTTGCAATTGTATTGGCTTCTGTGAGAGCGAGTGTTTGCTCGCAGCATAGAAACATTGCAGATAGAGCACTGAAAAGAAAATTGGTAGATAATGTAGTGAATATTCTTCTTTTCCTCGCTGTTTTCTTCTTGATGTATATGGAATATTCTGCTTGTTTTACGGTATCTACATTTTGTACTTTGAGTATTTTATTGTGTTTGTTTTTGCGTAGGAAAAAGATTTTGGAAAGAGCAAAAAGAATGTACGATAAAATGTTAGAAGGAATTGCCTTTTCAGCCGGAATTAAAAAGACGTTACAGCGTATGTTGAAGAATAGAAATTTGTCCGGGAGTATGAGAAAAAAAGAAGAAAAGAACACTGAATTACATAAACAGCAAATATACAGAGAGTATATTCTTTTGACTCTTGTTTTGTTTTCGAAGAGGTTTATTATTGCGAATCTTATGATAGTATTTCTAGGACATGTTTTAGCAATTATTGAACCACAACGTTTTTCGTTATTTGTAGAACAAATGAAATTTCTGCCTCACTATATTCCAAGAGTATTGATACTGATTAATAACATGGGACTTATATTTAGTATTTGGAAATTTCATTGTAATTATAAAGAAATTGAGCAAGAGATGACGGAAAATGAAAGGTATATTAAACTGCGAAAACGTTTGGACAGTAAGGAACATGAAATTTAGTGATAAAATAGTACTAGTTATATGACCGTTAATCGGTTACAATCATCTCATAGAATTCCTCTGTATATGGAGGAGTTATATGGGGTGAAAAAACAGTTAAAGGAACTTACATCGAAGATAATTTCATGTTTGGAGCAGTTATGATGGACGATGAGAACTGAAAGGGACTTTTGGAGAGAGTGTTGCAGATTCCAATTGACCATATGGAAATCTGCAAAGAAAAAAAGCATCGTCTATCATCCGGAGTACAAAGGCGTCAGGTTAGATGTCTACGCGAAGTTCCAAAAGAGCTGGTAACACTTCTGAACTATATACAGAGAAGATATTGATGGAAGTGAGAGGGACTTTCATGACCCGTATGTGAAGAGATTTCAGAAGTTTATTCATGAGGTCAAGTCAAAAGATGGAGGAACGCTTTATGGTTTTTAAAGAGATGCTAAGAGATGAGTGTGCGGAAGGTCATTCAGAAGGTCGTGTGGAGGAAAGCAAGGAGACGTTGCTTTTATATTTGCAAAATCTTGGAACAGTTCTGTAGTCACTTTGTGCTCGTATTCAGAAGGAAGAAGGCTTTGAAGTGTTGAAGCAATGGACACAACTGGCATTTCAATCAAAATCTGTGGGAGAGTTTGAAGAAAAAATTTCATTGTGAAATCAAAGCTATTTCTGGTAAAACCGGATTCAATCTTGAGTGGCTTTAGCCGTTGTGGCTGAGGCTGCTTTGGAAGAAACAAGTCAATGTCGTTTTGGTCAGATATTCAGAAAAAGCAGAGGAATTCCATAGTGATTAGAATGAAAATGGAGCTGGTTATTAGCGGAAGAATTTGCTAGAATATGTTTGTATAAAACAGTTAAATGAAAAGTGAATATATAATACAGAGAGAATTACCTTTTTGCTCTGTGAAATTAAGTGGAAAATGAAATTGTTTGTAAGCGCTTAAAAGATTTTAGTATTAAAGGAAAGGGTGAATAATTTGAAAACGAGCACTAAAAATGTTTTAATTGCTTCTGTGGCAACGATAATAGGTGGAGCAATGGGGGCAACTGCAACATACACACATACTATAAAAAACGAGAATAATAATTCGACGATAGTTAATATTGATGGGAAATCTTTTGATAGAACGAGTGATGAATATGAGGTGTTTGTCAAGAAAATAGTAGCAGACAATGAAAACCTTCAGGAAGAAATTCAAAAGCTAAAAAAGGATATTGAAGAAAGTAAAAAGAATCAGGGAACTTTAAGTAACCAAAATCAAATTGAAACAGATGGAGAGAAAAAAGCTCTACTGGATGTAGCTAAGACAATAAATGCTTGCAGTGATTATGAAGAGCGAAAAGTGGAACCAATGTCTTTGCGAGGCGAGGATTATAGTAATGGATTTATTTTACATTCTTATAGTAGTGGTAAAGAAGAAGGAGTGGAATTTAAACTGGGGAAAAAATATCGAACAATGTCATTTGATATAGGTCATTTGGATGAGTCGGATAAGAAGGGAACGTTTGTTTTAACGTATTATTTAGATGGACAGGTACAGGAGGAAATAAGTACTGAACCAGAAATGCCTGTGCAGCACTTCGAGATTGATTTACGGAATGCAGATATTATTAAATTTAATTGGTCTAATACAAAAGGGTATGCAAAATATGGTGTTGCAAATGTTATGGTAGAATGATGAGCTTGTTATATGACCACTAATCTGCTACAATCATCTCATAGAATTCCTCTGCGTATGGAGGAGTCATATGGGAAGAAAAAAACAGTTAAAGGAACTCACGATCAAAGATAATTTCATGTTTGGCGCAGTCATGATGGATGAGGAGAACTGCAAGGGACTTTTAGAGAGAGTATTACAGATTCCAATTGATCATGTGGAAATCAGCAAGGAAAAGAGTATCGTCTATCATCCAGAATACAAAGGTGTGCGGCTCGATGTGTATGCGAAAGATGAAAAACAAACTCGTTACAATGTAGAGATGCAGGTGCAGAAAAAACCGGCACTTGGGAAACGAAGTCGTTATTATCAGAGCCAAATGGACATGGAGCTGCTGCTGGCAGGGGAGGATTATGCAGAACTTCCGAATACATATGTGATATTTATCTGTGATTTTGATCCGTTTGGAGAAAAGAAATATCAGTATACATTTCAAATTGCATGTAGGGAATCTTCAGAAGTGAATTTGGAGGACGGTCGAACAATTATATTTTTGAGTACACATGGAAAGAATGAAAGTGAAGTTCCGGAAGAACTGGTAACACTTCTGCATTACATACGAGAAGATGTTGA
>UMHO01020547.1_pt1 | contig 13189 bp, 13 predicted proteins | sample 1965561 | NCBI WGS metagenome assembly UMHO01 (sample SAMEA4836102, study PRJEB28245) | human gut metagenome | biome: gut microbiome; material: fecal sample | place: Denmark | collected 2008 | reverse complement strand
TAATAATTTATTTTTTACATGTAGTTTGATTGAGTATATGGGTAGAAAGGTAAAAAGGACAAGAAGAGAGGTAGTAGAATTTCTTGGGAAGCAACGGGTGAAGCGTATTTATGAATATGCAGATGTCTTTCATTGCGAGCCTATAGAGAAGGTGGCCGATAAATTTATAGAAGAAAGTAAAATGACACCAGGAACATTTGACAATGAAAAGAAATGTAGATATTTAGTTCCTGATTATTGGGGTATAGGAGAGGTATATGAACGGTTAATAGAAGATTCATATACAGACAATGAGATTGTGAAAGGAATTTGGGAAGTTTATCATTCTTGGATTGATGAACATATCTCAGATTACAATACAGATTTTTACTATCAGCCGAGAGATTATATTGCGGCATGTTATGAGGAAGGAGTGGTGTTGTAATGAAAAAGAAAGGAGAGCTAAGCTTATGGGAATGGGGGTAAAGGTGAAAGTCTGGGGAGATTATGCTCTGTTTTCACGTCCGGAACTAAAGGTGGAAAGATATTCTTATGATGTGATGACTCCATCAGCAGCACGAGGAATTTTGGAAGCGATTTATTGGCATCCTGGTCTGAAGTGGGTGATTGATAAAATCTATGTAAAAAATCCCATTTGTTTTACCAGTGTTCGAAGAAACGAGGTGAAGAGTAAAATCTCTGCAAGCAATGTTTTATCAGTATATAATGGGGCGAATAAGCCGATTTATATCAGTAGTAAAGAAGAGATTGTACAGCGAGCTTCTATAATTCTGACAAATGTGGAATACGTGATTGAAGCACATTTTGAAATGACGGAAAATGCAAATGAGACAGATAATCCAGGGAAATTCAAAGATATTATGATGAGACGTCTGCGAAGGGGAGAATGTTACCATATGCCATACTTTGGCTGCAGGGAGTTCCCTGCACATTTTTCCTTATGTGAAGAGGAAGAAATACAAACAGCATTTGACGATGTTCCGGAAAAAGACTTAGGTTTGATGTTATTTGACATGGATTATACAGACAAAGCGAATATAAGTCCTATGTTTTTCCGTGCAGTTATGAAACGGGGCATAATTGATTTACGGAATTGTGAGGTGATACGATGATTTTGCCAGCACTTGTAAAACATTATGAAAATTTGGCGGAAGAAGGGAAAGTATCAAGACCTGGTTGGTGCAGTGCGAAAGTAGCTTATCAGATTGACTTATCTAGAGAGGGAGAAATAAAAGGAATTATTAGTTTGAGAGAGGAGGAAGAAAGAGGAAAGAAAAAGGTAATAGTTCCTAAAACTTTATCGGTTCCTGAGATGGTAACGCGGTCTTCTGGCGTTTCTGCCAATTTTTTATGTGACAATGCAAAATATTTGCTTGGAATTAGTCAGGAAAGCGATGAAAAAAATAGAAAAAGAGCAGAAGAATGTTTTCATGCAGCCAAAGAAAGGCACCTTTCTTTATTGGAGCACGCAGAAGGAGTTATGGCGAGAGCAATCTGTATGTTTTTTGAAAAATGGCAACCGGAGAAGGCTATGGAACATCAGGAAATCAGAGAAAAGTGGGAAGAGATTACAGCCGGAGGTAATCTGATTTTTGGGATGGGGATAGAGTTTGCCCAGCATGATGAGGAAATGAAAGAGCTATGGAATAACCGCAAGCTAGAAAATAATGGTGACATACAAGGTGTCTGTTTGGTAACCGGGGAACAGACAGAACTTGCGAGAATTCACAGAGGAATAAAAGGTGTGCCGGGAGCACAGTCAAGCGGTGCAGCCTTAGTTTCTTTTAATGCACCTTCGTTTGAATCCTATGGAAAAGAACAAAGTTATAATGCGCCGGTGGGAAAATATGCGGAATTTGCTTACACAACAGCATTGAATTATTTGTTATCAGATAGAAAGTATTCTCTTCAAATTGGAGATACAATGGTTGTTTTTTGGGCAGAAAGTGGAAAAACGGATTATCAGGATACATTTTTAGAATGTATGGATCCCCCGACAGATAATCAAGAAGAATTGAAAAAACTGTTTGAAAGAATACGAGACGGAAAGCCAATAGAAATTCATGGAAATGAATTAAATTCTGAGCAAAAATTTTATATTTTAGGATTAGCACCAAATGCTGCAAGATTATCAGTTCGCTTTTTTTACGAAAATTCATTTGAAAAAATTTTAAAAAATATTTTAGTGCATTATAGAAGGATGGAAATTATAAGACCGAAATGGGAAGAAAAGCAATACTTAGGCGTGCGAGATATGCTGTTTGAAACAGTAAATAAAAAATCGACAGATAAGAAACCAATATCGAATATGGCTACAATGACTTTTCGTGCGATTTTATCAGGAGACAAATACCCTGCGAGGTTGTATTCAGATACATTGATTCGGATCAGGGCAGAGCAGGATGAGGGAAAACTCAATTGGAGACGAATTGCAATTATAAAAACATATTTGATACGTAACTGTAATTGGAAGGAAGGAGAGAATTATATGGGGTTAAATGAGGAAAGCAACGATATTTCATATGTGCTTGGAAGATTATTTTCTGTACTGGAGTCAATACAAGCGGATGCAAATCAAGGAATTCAGGCGACAATTCGGGATCGTTATTTCAATTCAGCATGTGGAACGCCGGCAGCAGTATTTCCTATTTTGATTAAGTTAAAGAATAGTCATATGAAAAAGTTAGGACGAGAAAAAGAAGGTGCAAAAAATTATTATGAAAAACTTTTTACAGATATCATGTGGAAAATAGATGCCCAAGAAGGTTTTCCAAAGCGATTATCACTAGAAGAACAAGGAAAATTTGCAATCGGATATTATCATCAAACACAGAAAAAATATGAGAAAAGGGAGGAAAAGTAAATGGGTGAAGTGATTAAGAACAGATATGAATTTGTAGTTTTATTTGATGTAGAGAACGGAAATCCAAATGGAGATCCAGATGCAGGAAATATGCCAAGAGTTGATCCGGAGAGTGGACTTGGGTTGGTAACAGATGTGTGTCTAAAGAGAAAGATTCGGAATTACATTGAGACTTTGAAAGAAGAGGATGATGGATATAAAATTTATATAAAGGATGATATTCCATTAAACAGAAGTGACCGTGAAGCGTGTAAAAGTCTTGGAATTGAGGAAACAGATGATAAAAAGGTAACAGAATCTTTAAAGAAATTAAAGAAAAGTGATGCAGATGCAGACGTGAAGATTCGAGATTATATGTGTCGGAATTTTTATGATATTAGAACATTTGGAGCGGTCATGACTACATTTGTAAAAGCTGCTTTGAATTGCGGGCAAGTGAGGGGACCTGTACAGATTGGTTTTGCAAGAAGTGTTGATCCGATTGTTTCTCAAGAGGTTACTATTACAAGAGTAGCAATCACAACAGAAAAAGATGCAGAGAGTAAAAGTACCGAGATGGGAAGAAAGAGTATAGTTCCTTACGGATTATATCGCGCAGAAGGTTATGTGTCTGCGAATCTGGCACGGAAAGTGACTGGATTTTCAGAAGAAGATCTTGATTTATTGTGGGAAGCAATTATCAATATGTTTGAACATGATCATTCTGCAGCAAGAGGAAATATGGCGGTTCGAGAACTGATTGTATTTAAACATAGTAAAGAGTTGGGAGATTGTCCAGCTTATAAACTGTTTGATTCTGTTGAGGTAAGGAGAAAAGAGGAGGTAGAATATCCAAGAAGTTATAAGGATTATATTGTTGAGGTGCATGAGGAAAATATACCGGATTCAGTAGAAATGAAAAGGATGATTTGATGGGATATGCAGAAGATAATTATTTGATGCTATCAGGGATTCAACATTTTAAATTTTGCAGAAGACAATGGGCCTTGATTCATATTGAACAGCAATGGGCAGAAAATGTGCATACAGTTGTAGGCGAATTGATGCATAAAAAGGCACATGATCCATGCATCGTAGAAAAAAGAAAAGATTTACTTGTGGCAAGGTCACTTCCGGTTGCTTCAAGAGTCCTTGGAGTCAGTGGAGAATGTGATGTTGTTGAATTTCACAGATGTGAAGATGGAATAAAACTACATGGACATAGAGGGCTATTTTCCGTTTATCCGATTGAATATAAAAAGGGAAAGCCCAAAGTTACGGAGGAAGATAGACTACAGCTTGCGGCACAGGTATTGTGTTTGGAGGAAATGTTTTCTACAAAAATTTCAGAGGGAGCTTTGTTTTATGGAGAAACAAGAAGACGTGAGGTTGTAGAGATTACAGAAGATTTGCGGCAAGAAGTCATAGATATGTTTCAAGAAATGCATCAATATTTCGATAAGAAATATACACCGAAAGTGAAATATAGTAAAGCGTGTAACGCATGTTCTCTCAGAGATACTTGTTTACCTAAACTTGGGAAGTCGGGTTCTGTGCGGACATATATTACTCAGATGCTGAAGGAGGAAGAGGAATGAAAAAGTTATTAAATACATTATATGTGACTTCTGAGAACAGTTATCTGGCATTGGATGGAGAAAATATTGTGATTCTTGAAGATAGCAGTGAAGTAGGACGTCTGCCTCTGCATAATTTAGAGGGAATTGTTTCCTTCGGGTATAAAGGTACAAGTCCTGCGCTTATGGGAGCATGTGCAGATCACAATATTTCTCTGTGTTACGTCACACCTCAGGGGAAATTTTTGGCAAGAGTAACGGGAAAAGTAAAAGGAAACGTTATATTAAGAGAACAACAATATGATAGTGCAAAAGATAAAGAACTAAGTCTAGAAATAGCAAAGAATTGCATTTTAGGGAAAGTATACAATGCAAGATGGGTATTGGAACGTGCGATTCGGGATCATAGCCTTCAAATTGATATAGAACGAGTAAAAATAGCATCGGAGTATTTGAAGAATTCACTGAGTTACATTCAAAATAGCCAATCGAAGGATCAGTTAAGAGGATATGAAGGTGAAGCAGCAAGTATTTACTTTGGAGTGTTTGATCAATTGATATTACAGCAGAAAAAGGAATTTAAATTTGAAGGTAGAAACAAAAGGCCGCCTTTGGATAATGTAAATGCATTATTATCTTTTGTGTATACGTTGTTGACAAATCAGATTGTATCAGCTTTGGAAAGTGTTGGATTGGATCCATATGTCGGTTATCTCCATACAGATCGTCCAGGCAGGGCATCGTTGGCATTAGATTTAGTTGAAGAACTAAGAGCAGTACTGGCAGATAGGTTTGTTTTATCACTAATTAATAAAAGGATAATTTCAGGTAAAAATTTTGTGGTAAAAGAAAATGGAGCGGTATTAATGGATGATGATTTGAGAAGGAAATTGCTGACAGAATGGCAGAATAAAAAGAAAGAAACACTGACTCATCCATATCTTAAAGAAAAGATAGAATGGGGAATGGTTCCTTATGTACAAGCCATGCTTTTAGCAAGGTATTTGAGAGGAGATTTAGATGGTTATCCGGTGTTCCTTTGGAAATGAGGCGAAATGGAATGTTAGTGTTGATTACATATGATGTGAATACAGAAACAGCGGCAGGGAAAAGAAGATTGCGTCAGGTAGCAAAGCAATGTGTAAATTATGGAAGAAGAGTACAAAATTCTGTATTTGAGTGTATCTTAGATAATGCGCAATGTGTTATGCTCAAGGCAAAGCTGACAGATATCATTGATGAAGAGATTGATAGTCTGAGATTTTATTACCTGGGAAACCAATATAAAACGAAAGTAGAACATGTTGGCGTAGACAGAGGTGTTGCTGCTGATGGAATTCTTATTATGTAACAGGAGTGCGAATAGCAAGTATACATAAAAATGCAGGGGGATTCGCACCAGAAAAAATGTACAAAAAGTAGCTAAGAAAGTGAGAATTAGGAACAAATGATAAGAAAAAAAGAATGATATTGATAAAATTTGGGAATATTTAACGTAATACAAGGCCTAAAATTGGGGAAAATTGCAGTCGCTCCCCTTGTGGGAGCGTGGATTGAAATCGGAAGTGGCATATTTTTGCTGATGTTGTAACTTGGTCGCTCCCCTTGTGGGAGCGTGGATTGAAATATCACAACGTGGATGTGCCACGCTCCGCGCGTTCCGTCGCTCCCCTTGTGGGAGCGTGGATTGAAATGCAAGTTGTATTTGTAAAAGCAAAGAAAGTCTATGTCGCTCCCCTTGTGGGAGCGTGGATTGAAATATCTCCATGCACCGTTTTGAGAACTTCCACATTGTCGCTCCCCTTGTGGGAGCGTGGATTGAAATGCAGATCCTGAAACGATTAAGGAAGAACTTGCTAACGTCGCTCCCCTTGTGGGAGCGTGGATTGAAATAACAGAAAGTGAATGGAACGAAATACAGACAATGTCGCTCCCCTTGTGGGAGCGTGGATTGAAATAAAAACAGTACAGGCGTATCTCCCAAGGCAGAGGCCCGTCGCTCCCCTTGTGGGAGCGTGGATTGAAATTGCTGTAATAGTTCTTGCTTTTGTGCAAGTAATGTCGCTCCCCTTGTGGGAGCGTGGATTGAAATAAGAGTAGCGTTCAGCAATTCAAGCTCCTGTACGGTCGCTCCCCTTGTGGGAGCGTGGATTGAAATCCCCTGGTACCCGCCGTTTGATGCTGCAACATAGTCGCTCCCCTTGTGGGAGCGTGGATTGAAATTAAATTCCACGACTCCTCCGTCTCCAGTGTATAAAGTCGCTCCCCTTGTGGGAGCGTGGATTGAAATACTTCCAACTGTTGCACAGTAGCCAATGCATTCCGTCGCTCCCCTTGTGGGAGCGTGGATTGAAATTGTTAGACATATAGTGGAATTGCTGCTCTAAAATTGTCGCTCCCCTTGTGGGAGCGTGGATTGAAATTAGGTAAGGAGCCTAGCGAATTACCATTACTCTATCGTCGCTCCCCTTGTGGGAGCGTGGATTGAAATGTATATTATTAAGACCAAACAAGAACATATTGGCGTCGCTCCCCTTGTGGGAGCGTGGATTGAAATACTGTATAGCAGTCTATTACCTCTCTTGACCCAGTCGCTCCCCTTGTGGGAGCGTGGATTGAAATAATGATTTTTTAGGAGGAATGAATATGTTTAAAGTCGCTCCCCTTGTGGGAGCGTGGATTGAAATTACCGCTGGTTTGAGGTTTCCACCTTGAATCCGTAAGTCGCTCCCCTTGTGGGAGCGTGGATTGAAATAAATGTGAACCGTACTTGCAAATCAATACAGTGGGTCGCTCCCCTTGTGGGAGCGTGGATTGAAATACCTTATACTTGCATTATACACGCATTGCGTGGTCGCTCCCCTTGTGGGAGCGTGGATTGAAATCCGTCACTGTAGCAATCGTAAAAATTGTCTACTGTCGCTCCCCTTGTGGGAGCGTGGATTGAAATTGTACTATGCGCAGTACAGAAATTTTGGATTTGGGTCGCTCCCCTTGTGGGAGCGTGGATTGAAATTGCATAAAATATATTTTGTTCATGCCCGCAACACGGTCGCTCCCCTTGTGGGAGCGTGGATTGAAATATATCTGCGTACTCAATTAGTATTGTTCTGTCCGTCGCTCCCCTTGTGGGAGCGTGGATTGAAATGTCAAAAGCCCAGTCGTTTAAATATTTTTCATTGTCGCTCCCCTTGTGGGAGCGTGGATTGAAATAATTAAATCGAATTGTCAACACCGAAATTTAAAGTCGCTCCCCTTGTGGGAGCGTGGATTGAAATTTTTCTGTCTCTCCACTTTGCGAATCCGCAATATGTCGCTCCCCTTGTGGGAGCGTGGATTGAAATTTTCCTGCATGTCAAATGTATTATTTGCATCACGTCGCTCCCCTTGTGGGAGCGTGGATTGAAATTTAAGACAATTGCTACTATTTAAATCCTCGAGCGGTCGCTCCCCTTGTGGGAGCGTGGATTGAAATTTTTTAACTGCCTCGTCCAAGTTCATTCCGGTTCTTGTCGCTCCCCTTGTGGGAGCGTGGATTGAAATCTCTGTAAGCTTCTTGATTCTCCACATCGGATTGTCGCTCCCCTTGTGGGAGCGTGGATTGAAATCCATGCAAAATCAGAGTTGTTAGTAATGGTTTGTATGTCGCTCCCCTTGTGGGAGCGTGGATTGAAATAGCGATACGGAAAATATTGTCCTATATGCGGACAAGTCGCTCCCCTTGTGGGAGCGTGGATTGAAATATTTAAAAAAATTTTATCTCTTTCAGACATAGAGTCGCTCCCCTTGTGGGAGCGTGGATTGAAATCGGACTGGACAACGGGCTTTGCAGTCCTGACAGCCGTCGCTCCCCTTGTGGGAGCGTGGATTGAAATTTGTAGAGAGAAATGTATTTCTACGGCTTTTGGGTCGCTCCCCTTGTGGGAGCGTGGATTGAAATATCCATCCATTCAATAATACGTTCGATCAGTGAACCGTCGCTCCCCTTGTGGGAGCGTGGATTGAAATTCATAGCGACTTGGAACGCTCAACGGTGGCATTGTCGCTCCCCTTGTGGGAGCGTGGATTGAAATTTCTCACGCACTCTTGATATCTCCAAAGATATTCCGTCGCTCCCCTTGTGGGAGCGTGGATTGAAATTTTGTCGAAGTAAAACATCCTACTGCCACAGCAAACGTCGCTCCCCTTGTGGGAGCGTGGATTGAAATATAATCCGCTGGATTGATGATTTTGAAATCCCAGTGTCGCTCCCCTTGTGGGAGCGTGGATTGAAATTCCAGCTAAAAACCCTAGCATTGTAAGTATCACCATGTCGCTCCCCTTGTGGGAGCGTGGATTGAAATGAATACAAAGTTATCGAACAGACGGAACAGGTTGGTCGCTCCCCTTGTGGGAGCGTGGATTGAAATTGCCAACATGTCCGCCTGACTCGCAAGCCATCCCGTCGCTCCCCTTGTGGGAGCGTGGATTGAAATACCTCTCTAATATCTATGTGTTGCTGTTTGTACTGTCGCTCCCCTTGTGGGAGCGTGGATTGAAATTGTTGTTTTAATCGGTTTCTTCGCTGTATCCCGGTCGCTCCCCTTGTGGGAGCGTGGATTGAAATTGCAGAAATCTGCTGCCAAAGCTCCTTGTGCGCTGTCGCTCCCCTTGTGGGAGCGTGGATTGAAATTTCCATAGCTACACACCTCCTATCAAAATTATCGTCGCTCCCCTTGTGGGAGCGTGGATTGAAATCGGCGTATCCATTTGCATGATCTGACCAGTCATATCGTCGCTCCCCTTGTGGGAGCGTGGATTGAAATTGTTATGAGAGTGAGATTGGATGAGGCAGCAGGGTCGCTCCCCTTGTGGGAGCGTGGATTGAAATAGACATAATGTCACCGGAGGCGGATAATAATCCGTCGCTCCCCTTGTGGGAGCGTGGATTGAAATGTATTCCACAAGACGTTCTCGAAAACCCACTCTTTGTCGCTCCCCTTGTGGGAGCGTGGATTGAAATATCCGGTTTTTTGTCCTTGTCCCCGTACCACTGCGTCGCTCCCCTTGTGGGAGCGTGGATTGAAATAATCTCAGCTTGCTGATGTTGTGATTAAAAAAGAAGTCGCTCCCCTTGTGGGAGCGTGGATTGAAATATAGTATACTTGTACTGCATCGATTACCTGTCCATGTCGCCCCCTTGTGGGAGCGTGGATTGAAATTCTATACGGTTGAGTAATTTTTGTAATGTCATGGTCGCTCCCCTTGTGGGAGCGTGGATTGAAATATTTAAGTCTAAAAAAATGCACATTTTCGAACCGTCGCTCCCCTTGTGGGAGCGTGGATTGAAATCTAATCAAATCGGCGTATACTTTCGCAATGTAAGTCGCTCCCCTTGTGGGAGCGTGGATTGAAATATTGCGCTTGTTTGGATATTAAAAACCTCTGTTGCGTCGCTCCCCTTGTGGGAGCGTGGATTGAAATATAATACTCGGCATTGGCAGATGTCTGTAAGTAGTCGCTCCCCTTGCGGGAGCGTAAATTCAAATTAGATATTAATACAGAGGATATTTTGAGAAGATTGGATAGAATTATTGCATGATATGGAGAACCAAATGAATTTTGTTTTGATGTGATGTAAACATGTTTACTTCTCGGAGATATGTTGGATGAATGTGTGGAGCGCTTTCCATTTTAGATAATTGGTGATTTGAACGAAAAATATTGTAGCGGATGGAGTACGATTCAAATTACACTAGCTATCTATCGATCAATCTGCTACAATCATCTTATAGTGTGAGCTGAGAAATCAGCATAGCTGATTGTATATAGTAGGAAAATCCTGTGGGGTAAGGTCTAGCCAACCGCACGTACCGAGCCCTTGGAGTCAAAGCAGTAACGTTAGATTTAAGCGTAGGACAGGGAGTTACAGAGCCGAAGCGAAAGTGAAGTGATCTGGGAAATGATTGTGAGGTCAGAAATGATAGATATGCTTATTAGTACAAGCAACGACAAGTTATTTTATAAAATTTTATCCGTACAAAACAGTGTGGACAACAATATGGATTGTCAATGGAATTATACAAAGCATATCAAAAAGGGGCATTGAGCCGTTTGTTATCTCATTTGTAATCATGTTAATGCCATATATTGTGCAAGCGATTATTAAAGGACTAGATGGATTAGATGATAGGTGGAGAGTAAAGCAGTGCCTGGAAAAAGAAAGAAAAAGAGAAATATTCAAAAGTATATAGAAGATTACCTACAGAAAAACTTGAAGAAAAGGTAACAAAGAAAAATAGGGGGTACACGAAAGATGAGTGATAGCATTACCTTACATGAAATTTTAAGTCAATATCGGAAGAGCGATCTGGTGGAGATTGCAAAGCTTCATCATTTACATGGATATTCGCAATATAAAAAGGCGCAGATGGTTGAATTTTTGTGTCGTGCACTTCTTGATGCAGATGTGATGAGGAAATATTTTATGTATTTGAACGAAGCGGAGCTAGAATTATTGGATTCCGGCGAGAGTCAGGTTTGGATTGAATCAAACGAACATCAGTATGATTATTTGGCGGAAGGCGCCTATATCGGAATCGGTTATGACTGGGATGGAGGAGTTGTTTGTGTACCGGAAGAGGTGCGGAAGGCATATTTGAAAAATTGTGATACGATCTGGAAGCAAAGTCTTAACACGGATAAAAAGCTGTTAATGTATTTGAATGTATTGTCGGAACTATATGGTATGTGCTCAATTGAACAAGTGATAAATTTGTATGTGAGAGATGGCGGAAGTAAGAAGGAACTATTTGAAGTTATTTCTTTTTGTGAAGCGATACCGGAGAATAAAAAGTATTTTGAATTAAGAGGAGAGAAGTTGATTTTAAAACTTTGGACCGACGGAAATATGTATAAGGAGCTTCAAAAAAGACAAGGAGGCTGTCCGTTTTATGAGCCGACGAAGGAAGAAATTGAACATTTGGGGACGAAAGGCTATCTTCCATTTAACAAATATATGCTGGAACTGAAGGATTTCTTTATAAAAGAAGGACATGAAGAAGAGCGCGAGGCAGAATTGCTTTGTAAAACCATTCAGATGATTATCCGCACCGGTGGTACATATGAGCATATTCGGGATGTGCTGGAAGTAGGATTTATGGACTTTGATTATGTTTCAACGAATGAAAAGCTGCGGAGACAGCTATTGCAGAGAATCGACAATGTATGGGAGCATACGAATACCGTGATGAGGCGTGGGCATATGATAAAAGAAATGGTTGCGGAAGAACCGAAGAGTAATATTATTGCATTCCCGGGAAATAAAAGATAGGGATTTTTTGGGAAAATTTTACAAAAGTTTTCGTAATCACCTTGTACATTATACACCGATATGCTATTCTGAAAAAAATGTAACAGTTCAGCTATAACAGCTCAAATTAGCTGATTTGTTATAGAAAATCGGTAATGGAGTGCAATTATATGAAAATTCAAGAAAAGATGAGAAAGCCGATGTTGGAGGCGAAATATTTGAATGTAGAAAATACAGACAGATACCGTCCAATTATCCGGCTTTTTTATTTGAAATATGAAAAATTAAAATATTGGATGTATCAGGAAGAGGTTTACGAAGAGCTGAAAGAGGATCCCTATTTTTCTGAGTATACGCCGGAACAGTGTCAGCAGGACCTGTCGGCGTTGACATCCTGGGGAAATCTGGTCACGATTCAGGATACGAGAAAAGTGACAACGATTGAGGAGTTTAAAAATAAGAAATTTCGCTACCAGCTTTCAGAGGCAGCCGTTGAGATTGAGCGAATGGTCATCCGTATTGAAAACCTGTTTATCGAAGGCTCCTCATTGGAGCCTACTTTATTGGAGAGACTTCGGATCAATCTTGGCAAATTTGGGGGAATGGCTTTAGAAGAAGGAGAAAAATTATATGGCTGGTGGAATGATTTGAACAATGATTTTATTCGTCTGAATCAGAATTATCAGGATTATATGAGAGAGTTGAATAGTGTAAAAGCGGAAGAGATGATGAAGACGAAAGAATTTCTTGTGTTTAAGGACAGATTGATCGAGTACCTTCGTTCGTTTGTAAAAAGTCTGCAGATTAATGTGACCGCGATTGAGCAGCAACTTCGAAATATGGACGAAGAGGTTGTAAAAAGTGTATTGGAAAAGGTGACGGCATATGAACTGTCTATTCCCCGAATGGATGTGGAAATCGATGAGCAGATGATTTATGACAAGATGAAAGGACGTTGGGAGAGCATTTCGGAATGGTTTTCCGGGAAAGATGGAGTGGAGTCGGAAGCAGGAAAAGTGTTTGACACGACAAATGAGATTATCCGAAAGATTACAAGATATGCAACGCGTATCAGTGAGATGAGCAATCAGGGTTCAAACCGTCGGGAGGAATATAAGAAACTGGCAGAGATGTTTGGCAAATGCAGGGATATCAAGGAAGCGCACAGGTTGTCGGCGGTTGTGTTTGGGATTGAAAAGCCGCTTCACCTTAAAGGAGAACTGCGAAGGGACACAGACAGCATCAACAGTGGGGTGTATGAGGAAGCCCCACATATTGTGACGGTGACTCCGAGAGTGCGTACATATCGGGAAAAGGCGAAACGAAGTGGGATTGTTGACCGTTCAAAGGAGAAAGAGGAGATGCGTCTTTTGATGATACGGCGGCTGGAAGAGGAGCGCATGTTATTAAAAAGCTATATTCACGATGGAAAACTGGAGTTTGCGAGTCTTCCGGTGATAGAACCGCATGTGCGGGATA
>UMHO01006441.1_pt1 | contig 13214 bp, 11 predicted proteins | sample 1965561 | NCBI WGS metagenome assembly UMHO01 (sample SAMEA4836102, study PRJEB28245) | human gut metagenome | biome: gut microbiome; material: fecal sample | place: Denmark | collected 2008 | reverse complement strand
TACCGTGACCGGACTTACACCGGCAAGTGTAGTCCAGCTTTGCAGGACACACGCAAAAAACAAGGGGCAAAAACGCCTGTTTTTCGCCCCATTTTTCGCTCGATTTTCGCTCAAAAACCACAACATCTTGTGGTATAACCGTCTTATTTCCTATTATCACCACAATACGTCATCAGAATCACTGTCTCGACTGTGTTTTCGTTGAGCAACCGAATTGCTTCGCCTTCAAAACCTTCATAATACACCGGAAATGCCAGATCAATCTGCCTGATGATGCGCCCATCATCCATCTTTTCCGGGTATAACTCAATTGCATCAATAAACAACTGCATAAATTCCTTCTTTTCAATATCTGTCATTTCTGCATACAGTATATCAAACTTCTGCAGAATTTGATACAGTTGTTTTTCACTAATTTGTCTTCCATACGCTGCCTTAATCTTTTCCTCCACATCGGCAATCTCATTCTCAAAACCAGAGATCCTGTCATAAAGATTATCCAGACGGTCCTGCATGTCCTGTAACTTTCTTGCATAATGCTTATCGCCTGCATCCAAAGCATCCAGCATCACAAGCAGTTTATTCTTTGCCCCGACAACCTGTTGTAACTGCCCCTTCAGCTGATCCCTTTCCTCTTCCAGATTTGAGACATCCACCTTTTCCTGCAATCTTTCTCCAATATACTCATGAAACCTTTCATCAGCAATCATCCCCCTGATGAACCACTCCACCTCTGCATTGATCTCATTCTGATTCAGTGAGGGCTTGAAATCACAGAAATGTTCTTCATCAATCTTTCGCCTGTGCTGACATCTATAATAGAAATCATCCTTATATTCACCAGATTTCTTATTCTTCCTTCGCCTCACAGTTCCCGCCATTCCAGCACCACACACCGGACATTTCAAAAGCCCCGACAAAATATGCTCATGTTCAAGACTATGTGTCTTGTTCCACTTAACCCCCGTCCTCTTCCTTTTTTCTCTCGCCGCTTCCCACGTCTCTTCATCCACAATCGCCTCATGCAGTCCATCCGCCAGCAGGTAATCATCTGTCTTCACCCGCCGGTATTCATCCCTCGTTCCCTTCACCTTCTCTGTAACATTCTTCCCGTAAGCAATCTTCCCTGTATAAACCGGATTATCCAGAATCTTCATGATCAGCCCTCTGGCAAAATAATTCAGTTCATGCCCACGTACCTTTTTCTTCGTATAACCTCTCTGGTTCAGATAATTGCAGATAGCATCTGCTCCCATATCCGTATGCACAAACTTGTCATAAATGATCCGCACAATCTCTGCTTCTTCCTCATTCACCACTAGTGTACTGTTCCTGGAATCCAGATCATACCCGAAAGGAGCCTGTCCACCATTCCATTTTCCCTCTCTGGCCTTCTGCTTTCTTCCTTCCATTGTCTGAACCAGAATATTCTCCCTTTCAATCTCAGCCACTGCCGACAGCACCGTGATGGTCAGCTTTCCGGAATCCTTAGAGGAATCAATCCCGTCTTCCACACAGATCAGATTCACGCCATAATCCTGAATAAACTGCAGGGAATTTAAAACATCCGCCGCATTCCTTCCAAAACGTGACAGCTTAAACACCAGAATAAATGCCACCCCGTCACGTTCCTCGGATACATCCTGCAGCATCCTCTGAAACTCCGGCCTGCCTGTGATGCTCTTTCCGGATTTTCCGGCATCACAGTATTCCCTGACCACTTCCATTTCCTGGAACTCTGCAAACTTCATTAGCCTTTCTTTCTGAGCCTCCAGACTATAGCCGTCCACCTGCATTGCCGTAGAAACACGGACATAAATATAACATTTCTTTTTCACACTGCACTCTCCTTCCTGTACTCCACATTCTCATCTATCATCCGGAAATGCTTCAAAGCATCCAGAATCAACGCTTCCTTTTCCATCGGACAGACCGGCACATGATTCTTATTTTTCGCCGGCTTATTATAAGCCTTTCCCACATCCAGACCATACTTCCGTTTTACCTGTGCAATATATAAGGAAGAAATATTCATTCCATACTTTTCTTTCACATATGTCCTGATTTCCGCATAAGTTGCTTTTGCCTCAGAAACAGTCACCCGATGCTCCGTACAGTCTACTTCAAATGTCACCACTTCATCCGGTTCATCATTCTCTGCCCTTTTCCCTTCGTCCTCATAATAAACCGGAAAACGAAACACAATCCTTTTCAGAATCCTGCCGTCTTCCCTCTCATCCTGGAAGACATCAATCCTTTCAATGAACTGCCTGCACAGCTCCCTGCGTTCCTCACAGTTCATTCTCTCAAACAGCAGGTCAAAGTTATCAAGAATCTTCTGTATATTATCAGAAGAACGAACACCTTTCTTCAAAGCCTCCATCCGCTTTTTCAGCTTCCGTATCCTTTCCTCCAGAATCTCGATTCTGTCATAAACCTCGTCAATCTTTGACTGAACAGCCTCGTATTCATCGTCATAATTTTCTGCAAGAACATCCAGATTATCCAGTTCCGTCCCCAGCTTATATTTCAGATGCTCCTGGCTGTGCAGTTCTTTTCTGGTCATTTTCAGATCCGCTTCACAGGCATCCAATGAACTCCTGTCTCCAACCGTATTCATAACCGCCTGACGGAACTCCTGCGTCTCTGTCGCCTTTCCCACAATTTCCATCACAGCCCTGTCCAGTTTGTCCTGATTGTACGTCCGCCTGCAGCTGCAGACATGACCTTCACTCTTACGTGTGTTCCTGCATCCATAGGAATAAACAATCTTATAATAACCGCCATGATTCTTGTTCTTTCGTTTATTCTTTTTAGTGACCATTCCTGTCCCACACTCCGGACATTTCACAAGCCCGGATAAAAGACTGATCCGCCCCGGATCATCTACTTTCTTCTGCTGTTTTCGCAGCCTCTTCCGTTTCTCCTGCACCTGCATCCAGATATCTTCCGGAATGATTGCCTCGTGCTTTCCCCTGACGGAAATAATCTCTTTTGGATTTCTCTTGATCTCCTCAGAATTTGTCCGTCTGTTATATACGATCATTCCATAATAAACAGGATTTCCAAGCACCGAAAAAACAAAATTCGAAGTAATAACTTTATCCTCTCCCTTCACAACACGCTTATAACCATTCTCATTCAGCCAGCCAACAACCGTATTCAGCTTCATGTCCGGCTCCAGATACTTCTGATAAATCAGTCTCACAAGATCTGCAGCTTCCGGAACCACCACCAGTTCCTTATTCGCACTCACATATCCATATGGAACGCCTCCGCCAGGCCATCCGCCACTCATCAGTTTCTGCATCCTTGCTGCCATAAACTGCACAGTAATATTCTCATGTTCCATTTCTGCCACAGCAGACAGGATAGCAAGTGTCAGCCTTCCGCCCTGTGTGGAACTGTCAATGGCATCCTCAACACAGACCAGATCCACATCAAAGTCCATCAACAGCTGCACAGACTTCAAAATATCTGCCGCATTTCTTCCAAAGCGGGATAACTTAAACACCAGAACACAGGAGATCTCATCTTTCTCACAGGAAATGTCATCCATCATTTCCATAAAAGCCGGTCTGCCCTTGATGCTCATTCCGGATCTGCCTGCATCACAGTATTCCCTGACCACTTCCATTTCTTTATAGTCCGCATACTTCCGAAGGCGCTCTGTCTGTGCCTCCAGACTGTATCCCTCTGTCTGAGCAGCTGTAGAAACACGGGTATATATGTAACATTTCTTTCTCAAATCTTCACCTCATTTCGGTTGCCCATCGTCATACGGTTGCCATACATAAAATATATCGGAATCACCAATCTGCGCCAACTCGCAGAACGACCAAAAAACTGCCCCAAAATCCACCTTCCCCTATGCGGTTTCCATAGCACAAAAAGACCGGCAGCCCCAAAAGACCACCGGCACACTCGATCACTTCCCCTGCAGCTGTGCATTTCTCTCCTCAATTTCCCCCAGAACCACATCCCCGTACTTCTGGATCATCCTTGCCAGAAACTCTGCACACTTTTCCATGTTTAACCTGGCCTGTTTCTCCGTCAGTCTGCCGGTATCGATCAATTCAATTTTTCCCATAGCCAGAAACCACCTCCTACTGTTCCAAGGAGTCCTGGTTTCTGATTTTTTGGCTTTCCGGACAAAAAAATAAACCTGCTGCCATCTGCAGATCTCTCCACAGACAGCAACAGGTTTTCCCTGATGCATTTATTTACTTTACCATCCCTTCAATACCATCGGTCATACGGATTTCCGCGCACCTTCTTTGTTTCTGATGCCTTCTCAATACTCTTCTCAGCCTCTTCCCTCGTTGCAAACAGCCTGTGAGCCTTCACCTGTATTCCGCCTCCCGAATCTGTAAAACGGACCAGGAACATCCCGCCAGAACACCTGCGGATCTCCACTTCTCTCACATACCTGTTTGATTCCACAATATATGCAGTATCTCCGACTTTCATAAAATCACACTCCTGCACTCAAAACATCCTTCATCCTCACCAGAACCGGAAGCACCTGCCCCTCAGCAAATCTCCGGTCAAAAGAACCATTGGAAAAATGATCCTCTCTCAGCAGCATTGTCAGTAATGCTGTACAAAGCTCATAATCCGCACCCGAAATTCGTTTCAGTTCCTCATTACAGTCAATCGGCTCCGTAATCATATAATCCCCATAATTTGTTTTCAGATCCCCCATTGTCTTTAACAGATCTGCATACAGATTCTCTTTTGGATTCTTTAATTCCAATATTTCCTGGATTTTTTGTATTTTCTCTGCCTTTGTCAATATTATACACCGTCCTTGTACGATCGAATGTATGTTCTTAAATTTTAGCACATTCTATATATTTTTTCCATCCCCCATGCTACATTTTATCAAAAAAAGCCTGATATTCGTTACTGTTCAGAGGTCAATGTCATTTAGTTAATTTTCAAGGTTAGATCTTATACATGAGGTCTAACCTCTTTTTTAGTTTTTCCCTAAATAGGGGTTGACACTTCAACTCAAATGTGCGGCCGCTCTCACTACTGATTGGTTTTTAGAAGTAGTGAGAGCGGCCCTTGTAGTTAAAGAAGCATCTGCACGATGCAAATACAACTACACCATCGGTTTTCTCAAGTCCAGCTAACCCCTGAACAGTAACAAGCCTTTGACATTACATTCCCTACTCCACACCTTTTGAGCATTTTTTGTTCCTATTATCTCTTATTCCTCCCATTAATATTCACCCCATTCCAACTCAAAAGAGTTTGCAACACCCAATTATTCTTCAATATCTTCTGGAAAAATTGTTGTCAATGTTTCTCTCGTAAACACACCTATTTTATTCACTCGAACAGATTGATTTCTAACCGATTTCTCATACAAGTTACGTGCATATCGACCATTGCCAAAGTATGGCCTTGTTTTAGCCTCAATAAAAAGTCTTTGAAGCTTTTCTTCGGTTCCCTCTGCGAGTATATAATGGTTATCAACATACATCTGTTTTATTATTTCAATCAACTCTTCTGGAGAATAATCAGAAAACTCAATATTTGTAGGAAATCTTGATGATAACCCAGAATTCATTTCAAAGAACCTACGCATTTCTTTAGTATATCCCGCCAATATTACAACAATTTCATCACGATAATCTTCCATGTATTTGACAATAGTGTCAATGGCTTCCCGACCATAATCATTCTCACTGCAATTCGCCAACGAATAGGCCTCATCAATAAATAACACGCCACCTCTCGCACAATCCAGTACTTCAATAGTTTTTTCCGCTGTTTGCCCCACATAGCCAGCAACTAACGATGAACGATCTACCTCAACAAGCTTATTAGATGGCAATACTTCCATTTCGAATAAGATTTTGGCAACTATCCTAGCGATAGTCGTTTTTCCAGTTCCTGGATTCCCTGTAAAAACCATGTGCATTGTTTGAGAATTTGGACTGGTAAGTCCTAATGCGGCACGTGCTTTATTGACCTTGAGCAATGAGTAAATGCTTCTAATATGCTCCTTTACTTCATCCAGGCCAATAATTTTTGAGAATTCGTTTTCTAAATCGAAATCCGAATTTCCCTTCTCGTCCAACTCAAAGTCTTGCTTGGTTAGCACATACTTTTCTTCTTTGCATACATTTGAGATTCCTTTAGTAGAGATGCGTTGAGAATGCCTAAATATTGCCTTTTCCACAATGTTTCTTGCAAGTCTTCCATTCCCCTGTGCTGTTCTGCTATTCGAATTCTGTTTCTGTTCGAATTTTAATCTTAGTGATTCTATACAATCATCTGCAATGGAATAATTCTTTTCTTGTGATATCTTTTGCGCAATTTCTAATAATTCCTCTGCTGAATAGTCTGGAAAAAACACATTGTAATTAAATCTTGATTTCAATCCTGGGTTGCTCTTAAGAAAAACTCCCATTTCCTTTGAGTATCCAGCTAAAATAACAACCAAGTCACTTCGTGCATCTTCCATTCCCTTTACGAGTGTATCAACTGCCTCTATGCCAAAAGAATCTTCTGGATTCTGGATAAGTGAATACGCTTCATCAATAAATAGCACTCCACCTATAGCCTTTTCAATTACTTCTTTTGTTTTTATTGATGTCTGACCTACATATCCTGCCACGAGATCGGCTCTCGATACTTCCACCAATTGTCCTGTTGAAAGAACTCCCAATCCCTTCATATATTTAGCCACAATTCTAGCAATTGTTGTTTTTCCAGTACCAGGGTTGCCTGTAAAAATCATATGATAAGAAATATCTGTATTTATTGCGTTAGTTTTTTCAAACTCAATATGATTTTTCAAACTAGTAATAAAATCTTTCACTTCGGACAATCCAATTGCGTTATGTAATTTTTTGTCTGCTTCTTCAATATCTAATTTAGGATCAAAATTATGGATTTCAAAATCTCCTGGCATAAGCGTATATAATTCTTGATGCGAAAGTTCTCTTCCAACAGTAGCAAGAGCTGCTGAATGATTAATAATTGCTTTTTCAACAGTGTTTCGAACCATTCTTCCATTTCCACTATCTTTTTTATTTCCTTTTTGAACCGCTGCATAGTACTGCCGCAAAGGCTTAATACACTCTTGAGAAATCACATATTTCTTTTTTTCTGCCAGGATTGATGCAATTTCAATCATTTCTTCCGGAGAATAATCTGGAAATTCAACCTGATAATTAAATCGGGATTTTAATCCAGAATTCACATTTAAAAACTCTTGTATCTCTTTTGTGTATCCTGCAAATATTACAACCAAATTATCCCTATAGTCTTCCATGTATTTGACAAGAACATCAACAGCCTCAATACCAAAAAAATCTTCTTTATTGCGCACTAGTGAATATGCTTCATCAACAAACAGCACCCCACCTTTTGCTGATTTAATAACCGATGCTGTCTTAATTGCCGTCTGCCCCATATATTGCGCAACAAGATCAGCTCTTGACACTTCTACCAAGTGGCCACTTGACAAGCACCCTAATGCTTTCAAATACTTTGCAACAATTCTAGCAATCGTAGTCTTTCCAGTTCCCGGATTACCAGAAAAAATCATATGTAGAGACATACTTGATGAATCAATCTTATTTCTTTTATTAAATTCAATATGCTCCCTCAGTTTCCACACAAATTGCTTTACACTATCTAATCCAATAATTTGATTTAATTCTGTCTCCAATTTCTCCAATTCTACTGCAGAATTCTCACTTTCCAATTTGGTGAGCCTTATTTCATTTCCCCAAACAGCCGAATCAATGATTCGGATATTTACAGTATCTCCTCTGGCATAATCTCCTTTTAAATAATGCTCTACAACTTGTGAATAAATCTTACTATGAATAAACTCATTGATATCATGTACGCCATGTTTTAATGATATAGATTCAACTATTTGTCCAGACAGATCCGAAAAATCAATCGATATATCTTCTCGTTTTTTTAAGTCTTGTACACAATCTTCCAGAAATGCATCTGTTATCGTACAATATGCATCTGTAGAAAGTTCCTTGGTATTGGCTATATCAGTAATTGTATCAACAAATTGGCGCGGGAAAATATGATACATACAATCTTGTGATTTGTTAGAAATAAAAACGATGTATTTATTATTTGCATTTATGCTATCACTTGTCCCCATTTCATAAGAACCGGTAGCTTCAACAAGTTTCCCATTTTTCCACGCAAACCTTTTATCAATCTTTATACTTCCATTTATTCCCAAATTTGATATATAACTCAGGGCTTGGGAACATGCACGGTCAAAATTATCAATTAATACTATGGATGACTTTCCATAGAAAGCCTTGTACAAATCAGGAAGAAGCAGTTTTTCTGTGGTCTCATTATTATCGTATTGCGAAAAATCCAATCTATATATCGAAGATTCTTTTATGAGTTTCTTGATTGTCATCAACTTTGCTATTACCTTAATAGCATACTTTCTCCCTGATCCCTCTGGCCCAAAGACAAAAATCATATTCCGGAACGATTTTTTCGTACTCTGTAGATACGGTCTATGAAATCCCAAGCACAGTGATTTTAAGTATTCCGATTGATCTATAATATATTCATTTGCTTCTCTTTCAATATAGTGAAAGAGATCATCGACATTTTCTTTTACCTCTGATTTTTCTTTACTCTTTTTTGTCTTTCCACCCTTGATATTATCATCAATAATTTTATTTCTACCTTTTATCTTATTTGCAGTTGCTTCTACAATTTTAGCCCCATAAAAAAACTCCATAAAAGACATTCGTGTTCACATCCTTCCGCTTTTAACTAATTATACCCTAGCCCAAAAAATCCTTCAATAATATTCGTATTAATTCCACTCCAAATGGCCTGAATTTGTAGAATATTATGGTAAAAACATGAAAAATATGATATAATAATTTGCTAGTAAATACACAGGAGGAATATTGGTATGGGGCAGTTTCAAACCCAAAGTCAATGGGAAAATGAACAAGAACAAGATATATTTTTGGAAGACAATTCTTCCTCCCAAACAAATACACCGAATAACAAGAACTCCCGTCTGATTTATTTGATAATTGGGATTGTATTTGTCATTGCCATCGTCACCGTATTTTTAGTATACAATTTTGCTCGTCCTATTGAAGGCACTTGGGTTAGACAGGCTGACGACAACTACGGTGCAGAAGGAATGACCATCGAAGTAATCAAGAATGGTTCTTTCTATGAAGGTAAAGTCACATCTGATTCCAATGATTCCTCCAAATTTAAAGAAGGACAAATCAAATGGTTTCAACTTAGAAAAGTAGGATTCGGTCTTTATGAATGTTATGACCTATGCCAATATGAAGAAACAAATACCTTTGGCTATGATGACGTCACCAGCACACTTACTGTTATGTCTGGGGGAAAATCATTAACTCTTGACTCTCCAAAACACTCCGCCGGTGCTCATCAAATATGGATAAAACAAAAATAGGGAGGCTATTATGAAGCGATTTGAATCTTTAGAAGAGCAAGAACATAATATAAAGTCTGAAGAGACCTCACTTTCTTCAGAAAAAAAAAGCATACCTTTTTTACCAATTATCATTTCGCTTATCGCTCTAATAATCGTGATTGTAATCTGCGTGAAACTATTTACTCCCCCAAAACCCAGTTCCCAACCGTCATCCAATAAGGCATATGAAATTGAAGTAGACGGCAAAAAGTATTCCGCTGATACTATCGAAGAACTAAATGAAATGGTTGGATTTGATGTTACATTCTTGTTTAATAATACCAAAGAAAAGACCACCAAAGTTGAAGCAAAACTGTATGAAAACGGCGAACTTGCAAATATCGAAACCGAATATGGTACATACAAATTTGGCATAACCGATGCAGCACTTCTTAAACGCGCACCTGCCCAAGGCGGAGAAACCATGTATCAGATCACTTATGTTATTGAAAATGTGGATTTTGATTCTGGAACCGGTTCAGGAGTTTCTTTATTCCCGGAAGATTTAACAGTAACAGATTCTGACGGGAACAAATGCAGTACTTTTAACAGCTATTACAACGATGAAATGGTAAATGCGTATGATACAACCGCACCTGGCAAGAGAACAGAAAAAAAGGCTGTCTATAAAGTAAACAATCAAGAATGTGACTATCTTGAAGTATACTTTGCTGCACGAGGTGTTACGTGTAAAGTGGAAATCAATAATCTCAAAGAATTCTGTGATGAAAACAAAGTGCAACAGGTAGATATTGGTACTGCCTTTACTATCAGCAATAATTCTGGAAAAGCAATACTTACCGTGGATGGAGCAAGAATCGACAATAGTTTCTTAACTACACCGTCCTCAGATGTAGATATTCTCATCGTCGATTTTGACATAGATAATATTAGCTATGATGCTTATGGTTCTGGCTCAGGCATTGATGGTTCTTGGGCACTATCTTATATAATTGATGCCAAAGACGATAATAATTACATTGTAAGTCTTACAGATAACTCCTCCAAATCCGGAGACGGCAAATATTCCTTCTTTGATTCCATAAAACCTGGCGCAAAAGGTCGTCTGGCTTTGCCTTATGAAATCGAGAAAGGCACAAAGTTTATCACCCTTGATTTTAGGAACGGAACAACTATTAAAATTGAACCCTAATTCGTTACTGTTCAGAGGTATGCATAAGTCATTGTAAAAAATGACGAATTTTATTTTTTTATTTTGTGGATAATCATTTTCAGCAGGAAAAACTGTGTTTATAGTTTTTTCTGCTGCTCTTTTTATGAACAGTTATACACCGGGTTCTGGTTTTAAGTCCTCTTTTTTTGAAGTCTCAAGATTTACATTAATACTGCTTTCTCCAGTCATGCATACAGATTGTACAAATGCCAGAGAAAATGGAAAGAGCTGTTATGTATATGTCTGTGCAACACCTGACGGAAAAGCTCTTTATTTTGCACGCAGAAAAAAGGGGCACGAACTGATATTCATCTTTACACAGTAATGAACACCAAGCTTTTCACTTATACTTGCTTAATTTCTATATCATACTTCTCATGTAATTCATAAAAATATTGATTCTCCCAATAATTTTTATCCTCCCACATGATATAAGCAAACACCCCTACAAATATAATCACTGTGAGTAATAGGCAAATAACAACATCATACAAACCCATTTTGATTCCAAGTATCTTAAACAACTTTAATCGTTCCTTCCTTTTTATATTTTGATTTCTCTTGTGCATTACAGCCTTATTAACACTTGGACATCATAAAAAAGATTCTCTTATCATTAATCATCTCTCTTCCATTCTAGACTCTCAGCAACAGGGTATGTGGAGTCATCCAATCAACAACAGCACATATCAAATGTGGATGATTCATGAAGTGTTAAAATGTATTGATACATATAAAAATGCATTTGATTAACAATTACATTCATTTTAATATAGAGGCAGAAAATCGCCCTTCTGCCTCTATCATTCATTTATACTTTACAAAAAATATCTATAAAAAAAGAGGCTTCACACCACGAACCAACTCGCAATGCAAAGCCCATCACTCACTTATTATATTCTCGTCGCAAAATCCAGCGAGATCCACCCATTCCGCTCTTTCTCATATGCTTTCAGCAGCCCCCACTTTGACGCTCCGACACCATCAGCCTCAGCAACAATAGTAAAACAGCCAGCACCCGTATATTTTCCAATCTTCTTCTGATCCGTCCCCGGCTTCTTCCGGATATTCAGATCTGGAATCTCCACACGAACCAGATACGGACGAAACACCTTTTCAGGCTTCTTATTCACGAAACTGTACACTGCCTTTCCATTCTCATCAAACACCGAAAATCCCGGATGCTCATCCGCACATGTCTTTGCATTATACAGCACCTTAAATGCTCCCACCTGACTTTCCGCATCCTGCCAATTCTTCCGTACACGGTACCAAATCTCTTTTTCAGTCTTCACACCATCAAATCTTGTCAGGCCATACTTCTCAATAATAACACAGATCTTCTGCACATAAAAACTGTCCGTTGCATAACCGCCATCCTTAATAATCTGAACAGACTTCCGGTAATCTTTTTCTCCAGCCAGCCCCTCATATCTCTTTTTCTTCCCGTTCATTGCTCCCAGCAGATAAGCAGAATGATCCGCAATAGACTGCTCTACACAGGCATACTTCCGAAAATCCGCAGTTACCGTGTACAGCTTTCCAGTTCCATCATCCTCCTGCGTTTTCTTCCGGTACTTACTGATTCCATCCCAGACACTTCCGCCCCAGCTATTCCCAGACAGCATACATTTCATTCCAAAGCAGTTATTTGCCTGCTGCGCCAGCTCCGTCCTGCCATAACCTGATTCCAGAATAAACTGTGCCGCAGACACAGATGCCAGAATCCCACTGGTTTTCATATCCTCTGCACACAGCACCCCAATCCGCTCCGTTGCCTTCTCATCGGAAAACCCCAGAAACACAGAAGCCTGCGTTCCTTCAGCTTTCCCAGACATAGCAGCCTTCACAGCTTTCCTGAATCCATCCATCGTATAAGGCAGTCCCAGACCTTTCCACAGATGCTCCGGATCTCCATGATTTGTAGCAATTCCCCTTGTGTGTCCCTCTCTATGGGAAATCACCACACCATCTGCCAGCGGATCCAGACCAAACTTCTTACAAAGCATGGTAAACAATTCCACCGCTGCTTCATACGTCCGCACTGCAGATGCCCTTGCCTTCGCCAGATCGGAGCAGGTAAAACCAGATCCGCTGGTATACCGGATACAGGAAGGCTCACACATCTCCACACCAATATGCGTATTATTTCCACTTCCCTTACTGCCGGAGCCACAGTGCCATCCCCTGTGGTTCCATGGCAATGCCTGATACACCGTTCCATCATTCCCATCAATGAAACCATGCACACATGCACTTCCAAAAGAAGCGCGATTCCAGGAATCAAGAAAGACCTGTGCCTTCGGCTGTGGGCATCCAACTGAATGAAGCATCAGGCCTTTTACCGTAATCTTTCTCCCTGCAGTATAGCAGGGATTCTTTGTCAGAAAACTCTCAATCAGTCTCATTCCCCATCACTTCCTTCCCCTCTGTCATGCAGCTGTTCCAGCACATCTTTCATCTTCTGCGGGATCGGAAGCCCCAGATGCCCTGCATTCTCCAAAAGGCTCACACCCTCATTGGAAATATAGAAAAAGATCACCGCTGTCCTCAGCA
>UMHO01016509.1_pt1 | contig 13677 bp, 10 predicted proteins | sample 1965561 | NCBI WGS metagenome assembly UMHO01 (sample SAMEA4836102, study PRJEB28245) | human gut metagenome | biome: gut microbiome; material: fecal sample | place: Denmark | collected 2008 | reverse complement strand
ATCATTGCATCTATGATCTCATTGTTGGCGGTATTGCTGATTATAGAAGGAATTGCGGGAGCATTGAACTACAATAGAATTGTTGCGGATGCGGATCAGACGTTGGAGATTTTAGAAGAAAATAACGGAAAATTTCCGGATGTTCCACCTCCTGAGAAACCGAGTGAAAAAAAGAAAGAGGGCAGAATGTCATCTGAGCTTCCATATGAATCCAGATATTTTTCGGTACTGCTTGACAGTGAAGGGGAAGTGCTCACAACAGATACAGGAAAGATTGCCAGAATTGATACTTCTGATGCGGTAGAGTATGCGAAACAAGTCTTAAAGAGTGGAAAAGAACGAGGATTTTTGGAGGGGTATCGATATGTTGTAGTGAATTCCGATTCCGAAGTGAGAGTGATTTTTCTGGATTGCAGCAGAAATCTTTCTACGTTTCAGAATTTTATTGTCACAGCAGTCGTGGTCTCCACCGCTGGTCTTTTGGCAGTACTTATCTTGATGATATTTCTGTCGGCACGGATTGTAAAGCCGTTCTCGGAAAACTATGAAAAGCAGAAACGTTTTATCACAGATGCCGGACACGAGTTGAAGACACCGCTCACGATCATAGATGCGGATGCGGAAGTATTGGAGATAGATTTCGGAGAAAATGAGTGGTTGAGTGATATCCAAAGCCAGACAAGGCGCCTTGCAGACCTTACAAATAACCTGATTTTGTTATCGAGAATGGAAGAGGAGCGGACGAAAGAATTGATGGTGGATTTTCCGTTGTCGGATATAGCAGAAGAGACTGTCGGGACATTTCAGGCGCTGGCAAAGACACAAAATAAGGTATTGGAGAGTAATATCACACCAATGATTGCAATGAAAGGAGATGAGAAGGCTATCCGACGCCTGATCACCATTCTTTTGGACAATGCAGTGAAATACGCAAAGGAGAATGGACGTATATCGGTGACATTGGAAAAGCAGAAAAAACGGATTCGTTTGTCTGTATTTAACACGACAGAACAGATTTCCAAAGAGCATATGGAGCATTTGTTTGATCGATTCTATCGAACAGACAGGTCAAGAAATTCCGAGACAGGAGGATATGGGCTGGGGCTCTCCATTGCAGCCGCTACAGTGGAAGCACATAGAGGGAAGATTACAGCGACAACGGAAGATGAAAAATCATTGCTGATCACAGCTATATTTCCGATTTCATAAAACGAGAGTTTGTTTGCAAAAATGCAGACAGGCTCTTTTTTTGTCTGTGAAAGCGTTTTGAAAAAGAAGTTAAATATTTTTAAGTTTGTTTAAGGTTCGCTGTTTATAGTATGTTTAACGAAATGAGAGAGGAGTAATGATTATGGCTTATCAAGCAACTTTTAAACGTTATGAATTAAAATATCTGCTGACACGGCAGGAAAAGCAAAATGTGTTGAAAAGTATGGCAGAACATATGAAGCTGGATGATTATGGGCGAACAACCATCCGGAATATTTATTTCGATACAGACACATACCAGCTGATTCGTCATTCTTTGGAAAAACCGGTTTATAAAGAAAAATTACGTGTTCGCAGCTATCAGCCGGTAGGACCGGACGATCCGGTGTTTGTAGAATTAAAGAAGAAATATAAATCGGTTGTCTACAAACGAAGATTGGTATTGCCGGAGGCGCAGGTGATGAAGTGCTTTGAACACGGAAAACCACTTCCGATTCATTCACAGATCGGGGAGGAGATAGCATATTTTTGGGATTATTATGAAACGCTTCATCCGACCGTATTTCTTACCTATGAAAGGGAAGCGTACTATGCGCTGGATGGAAGCGATTTTCGAGTGACATTTGATGAAAATATCCTTTATCGGGAGGAAGATATTTCACTTGGAAGTAAGATATATGGCACACCGATATTAGGAGAGAATCAGACACTGATGGAGATCAAGACATCGGGTGGGATACCACTTTGGATGAGCGAGACACTTACAAAAAATACATTATTTAAAACATCTTTTTCGAAATACGGAACTGCATATCAGCAGATGATGGATGAAAAAGTACAGAGAGGAGTTCAATATGCTTAATAATATGTTTCAGGGGATTTTTGATACGGATATGACAACGGTGATTGCGGTGCCGGATTTTCTGCTTTGTGTAGGATGTGCGCTGGTGATTGGATTAATTTTGGCAGGAGCCTATATGTATGGGACACGATATACAAAGAGTTTTGTTGCAACACTTGCGGTACTGCCGGCGATTGTCTGTGTTGTCATCATGATGGTAAATGGAAATGTCGGAGCCGGAGTTGCGGTGGCAGGGGCATTCAGTCTGGTTCGTTTCCGGTCGGTACCGGGATCCGCAAAAGAGATCGGAGCTATTTTCCTTGCAATGGGAACCGGTCTGGTAGCAGGGATGGGATATCTTGGATATGCATTTCTCGTTGCAGTAATTTTAGGAGGAGTGACCTTACTATATAATAAGGTGGATTTTGGAGCAGGGAAAAAAGCTGCATTATATAAGACATTACATATTACGATTCCGGAAAATTTGGACTACACAGGTGTATTTGACAAAATCTTAAAACAATATACAAAAACGTATGAGGTGGTGCAGGTAAAGACAACCAACATGGGAAGTTTGTTTAAGCTTACCTATAATATTATATTGAAAAATGCGGACGAAGAAAAGGCATTGATTGACGCACTTCGGTGCAGAAATGGAAACCTTGAGATTTCCGTATCGAAACAGGAGACAATTATTGGTGAACTATAGGAGGATGCATATGAAAAGAAAGGTAGTATTAGCATTTTTACTGACTGGAGCACTGGTTCTTTCCGGATGCAGCAAGACAAATAACAGTAACGAAACATCATCTGGCAGTACGAGCACGGATTCATCAGCACAAGGTATCGATGTCTCAAACATGTTCTCAGACAGAGATAAAGAGATTGGATATGATGAAGAAAACAGTACAGTGATCAAACTTTCCGATGATAGTACGACATGTGATTCCGATGCGGTCCAGATATCCGGAAACACAGTGACGATCATCGACGAGGGAACTTATATTCTCTCAGGAACGCTGACCGATGGTATGGTGATCGTAGATGCGGAAGATACCGATAAAGTCCAGCTTGTGTTAAATGGAGTGGATATTACAAGTGAAGAATCTGCAGCTATTTATGTCCGTGAGGCAGATAAGGTGTTTATCACGACGGCGAGTGATTCCAAAAATACACTCACGAATGGAGGTACATACACTGCAATTGACGACAACAATATCGACGCTGCGATTTTTTCAAAATCAGATCTGACGTTAAACGGCGCCGGTTCTCTGACAATTACAGCAAAGGCGGGACACGGTGTCGTGTCAAAGGATGACCTTGTACTTACCAGCGGAACATATCAGATTGACGCGGCATCACATGGACTATCCGGAAAAGACAGTGTCCGCATCGCCAGCGGAAGTTATACAATTGTATCCGGAAAAGATGGAATTCATGCGGAAAATGCAGATGACACCAGCCTTGGATTTGTCTATCTGGCAGACGGAACGTTTGATATCACATCTGACGGTGATGGAATCAGCGCAGGAAATTGGCTTCAGGCAGATGGTGGTGTCTACACGGTCAAAGCAGGAGGCGGCAGTGAAAATGTTCAGAAAAGTGACGGAGAATGGCAGTTTGGACCTGGACAGAAGACAGAGAGTACCGATACGACAGAGGAAGATACTGTCAGCATGAAAGCAATCAAGGCGGCAGGAGAACTGATTCTGAAAGGCGGAAAGTATTCTTTGGACAGCGCGGATGACACGATTCATTCCAATGCAAATGTCACAATCAGTGATGGGGAATTTACACTTGCTTCCGGTGATGACGGAATTCATGCAGATTCAGCCACAACAATTTCCGGAGGAACTGTTGATATTACAGAAAGTTATGAGGGAATTGAAGGACTCAGCATTGATATTACAGGCGGTGATATTACTGTGACGGCAAGTGATGATGGATTGAATGCGGCAGGCGGCAATGACAGCAGTGGATTTGAAGGACCTGGAGGAGACCAGTTTGCGGCAGAAGATGGTGCGTATATTCAAATATCCGGAGGTACGCTAAAAGTAAATGCCAGCGGTGATGGAATTGATTCTAATGGGGACATTACCGTTTCAGGCGGTGAAACTTATGTGTCAGGTCCGACAAATGATGGAAACAGTGCGTTGGATTACAACGGAACAGGAACAGTCACGGGAGGAATCTTTATTGCTGCCGGTTCATCCGGAATGGCGGAGAATTTCGGAGATTCTTCTACACAGGGAGTTATGATGGTCACAGTGAATTCTCAGGCAGCAGGAAGTGCGGTTTCTCTTTCTGACAGCAGCGGAAATGAACTTGTGTCATGGACTCCGGAGAAAGAATACACTTCTGTTATCATCAGCTGTCCGGAAATTACAACAGGACAGGAGTATACGTTAACAACAGGAAGCGATACGACACAGATTACGATGGACAGTATTGTCTATGGCTCAGGAAGTGGAATGGGAGGCAACCCAGGAAATGGCGGAGGTCCGGGAAACGGTGGAGATATGGGACAGAAACCAGATGACGGCAATGGAACGGGCAAAGGCCCGGGAGACGGCGGAAACATGGGAACGCCTCCGGAAAAAAGTTAATAATTATAATAAAGAAGGAAGGTGATAGAAATGCAAAACAGACGAGTTGCTTTGATACCGGCTTATCAGCCAAATTCGGATATGGCACAGCTGGTGCAGGAGATCAAAGATACGGGATTTCAAATTGTTGTGGTAGACGATGGAAGTTCACCCGAGAAGGAAGAGGTGTTTCGAATGGCTGCGAAAAATGCAGTCATTCTGAAACATAATGAGAATCGGGGAAAAGGACGGGCATTGAAGACCGGACTGGATTATATTTATTCGAAGTTTTCGGCAGACTGTGTTGTAGTTACAGTAGATGCAGATGGTCAACACAAGCCAAATGATGTGGAAAGAGTCTGCAAAGAAGCAGAAAATCATGCAGGCTGTTTGATACTTGGAAGCAGGAAAATGAAGGGCGATATTCCACTGCGGAGCAGATTCGGCAACACAGTGACTCGTCTGGTCTATCAGCTTTTTACAAAAATTCGGGTATATGACACACAGACAGGACTTCGAGCTTTTGAAGGAGCACTGATTCCAAAGTTTTTGGGAATCGTGGGAGAACGCTATGAATATGAAATGAATGTGCTGTTAGAATGCTCAGGATGCCATATTCCAATCAAAGAGGTCTCGATTGAGACGGTGTATTTAGATAATAATTCGTCTTCCCATTTTGATACACTAAAAGATTCTTATCGCATCTATAAGGAAATTCTGAAATTCTCAGCGGCGTCGTTTGGAAGCTTTTTGATTGATTACGGAATGTACAGCCTGTTGACTGCGATAACGGCGACCGGATTTGCAAATGGTGGTGCGGTAGCCTTTTCAAACATAGGGGCAAGAATAGTAAGCGCAGTATTTAATTATATGGTCAATCGCAATATGGTGTTTCAAAGCAAAGAAAATCCGGTAAAATCGGCGCTGAAGTATTTTACACTTGCAGTTGGAATTCTGGTCGGAAACACAATTATGCTGGAGATACTGGTCGATGCAATCGGAATGAACCATTATGTCGGTAAACTGTGTACCGAATTTATATTTTTCTTTGCAAGCTGGTTTGTACAAAGTCATTTTATTTTTCAAAAGAAGGAGGAATAGTATGCATCGATTCAAAAAACATTGGTGGGGAATGATTAGCAGTGTCATTTTGATTGCATTTACCGGATATATGCTCATGGATACATTTCTGCTTACAAAAGTCTATGTCGTTGCCAATGATAAAAAGGAAAACAAAAGTGATAATGATACGGAAAATGAGCAGCAGGAAGCTGTTTCGACAGGGACAACGTACAGTGACGACAACATACAGATTACGCTGACAGAATATCGGGAAAATGACACCACCGTTTATGTGGCAGATGTTGTGCTCTCCTCACCGGAATATTTGCAGACAGCATTCGCGCAGAGCAGTTATGGGCGAAATGTGACAGAGAAAACATCTGAGATGGCACAAGATGCGGGCGCGATTTTGGCAATCAACGGAGACTATTATGGAGCACAGGAGAAGGGATATGTGATCCGTGATGGCGTATTGTATCGGGATACGGCAAAAACAGACCAGCAAAATCTGGTAATCTATGAAGATGGGACAATGAAAATTATCTCGGAAGATGAGGTGACGGCAGAAGAATTGCTGGAAGAAGGGGCGAAGGAAGTACTTTCTTTTGGTCCGGCGCTGATCACAGATGGCGAGATTGCAGTGACGGAGTCCGATGAAGTCGGAAAAGCGATGGCGAGCAATCCGAGGACTGCGATTGGAATGATTGATGATTTACATTATGTGTTTGTAGTTTCAGATGGGCGAACAGAAGAAAGTGAGGGATTGTCACTTTTAGAACTGGCACAATTTATGGATTCCCTCGGGGTAAAAACAGCTTATAATCTGGATGGTGGAGGATCTTCCACAATGTACTTTAACGGGGAGGTCATCAATCAACCGACCACAAATGGGAAAAGTATTCAGGAGAGGAGCGTGAGTGACATTGTCTACATCGGCTATTAAAACAGGATTACAATATTTTACGGCAGCTCTGTTGTGCGCTCTGTTTGGAGCGGTCTATGAATTGTTCAGTCACAGTGTATTTTCCTATTATATGTTATACGCATTCATGATTCCTCTGGCGGGCGGAGCATTGTTATTTTTTCTGATGGGGTATTTTCAGTGGAAGATTCCCGGGAAAGTTTCTCGAAGCCTATGGCAGTTTGGAATTGCAGCATTGACTGTTGGCTGTCTGCTGCAGGGTGTTTTGGAAATCTACGGCACGACCAACCGGCTTATGATTGTTTATTGGGTGACAGGAGGAGCATTTCTTATCGGAGGAGCAGCTGCATATTTTACAGGCAGCAGACGACGTATAGAGTAACGGATAAAAAGGAGTGGTATTTTGACCTTAGAACAATATTATGGTGAAAAACTGCAGATGCTGCGAAACGGGCAGCAATATCTATCAGATATGATCGCGGAATATCCGGTGAAAAAGACGGCGGACGGGATTCAGCCGATTCTTTATATAAATTCTCGAATCAAAGCGCCGGAAAGCCTGATACCGAAATTGCAGAAAAAAGGACTGCAGGCGGATTGTGATACGGCGCTGAGAAAGATACACGACATCATCGGAGTCCGGGTGATCTGTTCTTTCGGGGAAGAGGTATATCGGGTTGCACAATGGATTTCCAACAGAGATCATGTGGAAGTGATAGAACGTAAAGATTATATTGCCTATCCGAAACCGAATGGTTACCGAAGTCTTCATTTGATTGTAAAGTTTACAGAAAAAGGAATGGAACAGATTACCGCCGAGATACAGATTCGGACAATTGCCCATGATTTTTGGGCTGTGCTGGAGCACCAGATGAAGTATAAAAAAAGTGTAGAGCATGAGACTGTAATTAAAAGTGAGTTGAAACGATGCGCAGATGAAATCGCATCACTTGACGTGTCCATGCAGACCATTCGGGAGCTTTTACGGGAGTGGGAAAGTCACAAATAATTTTTTGCACTAATTATTTTTTATGCAGTTGCTATAAATGGATATACCTCTGGACTATGCAAATGTTGAAAGAAATGGTAAACTAGGGAGTGTTGATCAAGTGAGCTAATTACATAAAGACTTTATTTTAGGTGATTTTTGCGGACGCGGAAGTAATGATTATTGCTATTTTAAAGGCAATTCGCGTTCTTAAAAATATTAGCTGTGAAGCAATGACTAGACAAGTCATTGCTTCCGTTTTCAATTGAAGGTTAGAGAAGACTAAGGAATATAAGGAGGGAGTAACAAATGAAGTTAAGTGAATTATCAATAGGAAGCACTGCAACCATACTTCGTGTGGGAGGGGCAGGCGCACTGCGCCAGCATTTTTTGGACATGGGGCTGATACAGGGAACGGAGGTCACTGTCGTAAAATACGCACCGATGGGAGATCCGGTGGAATTGCGTATCCACGGTTATGAACTGACGATTCGATTAGCAGATGCAGAAAATATCGAGACCAGTGAGCCGCATAAGCCAAAAACATTGAAAAAGAAAGTGGCAAAGCCGGAGAAACACCATCCGGGATACGGTGAGGGAGGAAAATTCCATGATAGAAATCACGAAAATCCTCTTTCGGACAGTGAGACACTCACATTTGCCCTTGTAGGAAATCAAAACTGTGGAAAGACCACATTGTTTAACCAGTTAACCGGCGCCAAACAACATGTCGGAAATTTTCCGGGTGTGACGGTGGATCGAAAAGATGGCGTAATCAAAGGACATGACAATACACTGATCACAGACTTGCCGGGAATTTACTCTATGTCTCCATATAGCAGCGAGGAGATTGTGACAAGAGAGTTTGTCATCCATGAGAAGCCAAAGGGAATCATCAATATTGTAGATGCGACGAATATCGAGCGAAATCTTTATCTGACCATGCAGCTTTTAGAACTGGGGATCCCAATGGTTGTCGCCTTGAACATGATGGATGAGCTGCGGGAAAATGATGGATCTGTACTTGTCAATGAGATGGAGGAAGAGCTGGGAGTTCCGGTTATCCCGATTTCAGCGGCAAAAGGAGAAGGAATCGAAGAACTGATTCGGCACGCAATTCATGTGGCGAAATATCAGGAACAGCCTTTGGAGACCGACTTTTGTAAGCGGGAGGAAGGTATCCACAGAGGAATCCATGCGGTGATGCATCTGATTGAAGATCATGCGGAAAAAGTGAGGATTCCGGTGCGCTTTGCGGCGAGCAAGGTGATGGAAGGTGACACGAAAATTTTGGAACAACTGAAGCTGACAGTGAATGAGCAGCATCTTTTGGAAGAGATTGCAAAACAGACAGAGGAAGAGACCGGCATGGACCGTGCGGCCGCGGTTGCCCAGATGCGTTTTGATTATATCGAGGATATCTGCAGCGAGACTGTCATCAAACCCAAGGAAAGCAAGGAGAGGGTAAGAAGCAGAAAAGCAGATGAGTTCCTGACCGGAAAATATACAGGAATTCCGGCATTTATCGGAATCATGGGAGTTGTGTTCTGGCTTACGTTCAATGTGATCGGCGCGTTTTTACAGGGGCTTTTAGAATCTGGAATCACAGCTTTGACAGATCTTGCGGACAAGGCAATGCAGGCGGCAAATGTCAATAGTGTGGTACATTCTCTTGTGATCGACGGAATTTTTAGCGGTGTCGGCGGAGTCTTAAGCTTCCTGCCGATCATTGTGACACTCTTTTTCTTCTTATCAATTTTGGAGGATAGTGGATATATGGCACGTGTAGCATTTATCATGGATAAATTACTTCGAAAACTTGGACTTTCCGGAAGAAGTATTGTGCCGATGCTGATTGGATTCGGGTGTACGGTCCCGGGTGTTATGGCGAGCCGTACATTGCCATCAGAGCGAGACCGTAAAATGACGATTCTGCTGACGCCGTTTATGAGCTGTACGGCAAAGCTTCCAATCTATGCATTTTTTACTGCAGCATTTTTCCCAAAGCATGGAGCTTTGGTGATGATTGCACTGTATGTGTTCGGAATTGTGATGGGAATCGTTATGGCGCTGATTTTCAAAAAGACAGCGTTTAAAGGAGAGGCAGTGCCGTTCGTCATGGAACTTCCAAACTATCGTATGCCGGGAGCAAAGAATGTGGGACATTTGTTATGGGATAAGGCAAAAGACTTCTTGCAGAGAGCATTTACGGTTATCTTCATTGCGACGATCGTCATCTGGTTTTTGCAAAACTTTGATACAGGGCTGAACATGGTATCCGATTCACAACATAGTATTCTGGCGCTTGTCGCAGGAGCGCTTGCTCCAATCTTTGCTCCGGTTGGATTTGGAGACTGGAGAATTGTGACAGCGTTGATCTCAGGATTTCTCGCTAAAGAAAGCGTGGTCTCATCGCTTACGGTGTTGTTTGGAAGCACAGTGACTTTGCAGGGAAGCCTGACGACAGTCGGCGCAGCTGCACTCTTAGTATTCTGTCTGCTTTATACACCGTGCGTTGCTGCAATCGCATCTGTAAAACGTGAACTTGGCGGGAAATGGGCGGTGGCTATGGTCATCGGACAATGCGTAATCGCATGGATCATGGCGTTTGTGGTATATCACATTGGAATGCTGTTTTAGTGGTAAACGACAGGGAAGAAGTGCAGTATAGAAAGAATTAACCGATAAGGACTTGTAAATCAAACAAAGCTCTTATATAATAAATCTATTCATTAAAAAGTAGGAGGATATTTTTGTGAAGAACGAAACGGTCATCGTCCTTGACTTTGGGGGACAATACAATCAATTAATTGCAAGACGTGTCAGAGAATGTAATGTATATTGCGAAATATATTCTTACAAGAAAAATCTGGAAGAAATTAAAGCGATGAATCCAAAAGGAATCATTTTGACAGGCGGACCTAACAGTGCGTATGAGGCAGATTCACCGACATACGACAAAGAATTGTTCGAGCTTGGAATACCGGTGCTTGGAATCTGTTACGGTTCCCAGCTGATGATGCACCTATTGGGTGGAACAGTAGAGAAGGCTCCGGTTCGCGAGTATGGAAAGATTGAAGTGACAGTGGATACAACATCCCAATTGTTTACAGATATTTCCGAGAAGACAATCTGTTGGATGAGCCATAACGACTATATTTCAAAAGCAGCACCGGAATTTGATATCATTGCGCACACGGCAGACTGTCCAGTGGCAGCAGTACAGAACGTAGAGAAAAAATTATATGCAACACAATTCCATCCGGAAGTACTTCACACACAGGAAGGAAAGAAGATGCTTTCTAACTTCGTATATAATGTATGTGGCTGCTCAGGTGACTGGAAGATGGATTCTTTCGTGGAAAACTCAATCAAAGCAATCCGCGAGAAAGTAGGAGACGGAAAAGTGCTCTGCGCACTGTCTGGTGGTGTGGATTCCTCTGTGGCAGCAGTTATGCTTTCAAAGGCAGTCGGCTCACAGCTTACCTGTGTGTTCGTAGATCACGGACTTCTCCGCAAAAACGAAGGAGATGAAGTAGAGGCGATTTTCGGACCGGAAGGAAACTACGAGTTGAACTTTATCCGCGTCAATGCACAGGAGCGTTTTTATGCAAAATTAAAAGGCGTGGAAGATCCGGAAGCAAAACGTAAAATCATCGGAGAAGAGTTCATTCGTGTATTTGAAGAAGAGGCGAAAAAAATCGGAGCAGTAGATTTCCTTGTACAGGGAACGATTTATCCGGATATCGTAGAGAGCGGACTTGGCGGTGAATCAGCAGTCATCAAATCTCACCACAACGTAGGTGGACTTCCTGACTACGTAGATTTCAAAGAGATCATCGAACCACTTCGCGATCTCTTCAAAGACGAAGTGCGTAAAGCCGGATTGGAACTTGGAATTCCGGAATACCTTGTATTCAGACAACCATTCCCAGGACCGGGACTCGGTGTTCGTATCATTGGAGAAGTCAATGCGGAGAAAGTGAAGATCGTACAAGATGCAGATGCAATCTACCGTGAGGAGTTGGAAAAAGCAGGCGTGGCAAAAGATATCGGACAATACTTTGCAGCGTTGACAAACATGCGCTCTGTAGGCTGCATGGGTGATGAGAGAACATACGATTACGCAGTTGCGCTTAGAGCGGTTACAACGGTGGACTTTATGACAGCGGAATCTGCAGAGATTCCTTGGGAAGTGCTTGGAAAAGTTATGAACCGAATTGTGAATGAAGTGGATCATGTGAATCGAGTACTGTATGATATTACAAGTAAACCACCGGGAACGATAGAGTTTGAATAAGTTGGAGTATCGAAAAAATCCAGTATTTATGCGGGTTTGCGGCACTTTCAAAAGTCTTTTGATAACAAATTGATAACAGTTGCATAAGAGCCATTATTCTTATAATCCGGTGGTTTTATGGTTAGAGAATGATTGACAGGCGGTTGTGTAACAAATAAATTCATATTATAAACTAAGCCCTTAGCTGTGGGTATGAAACTCATGGCTAAGGGCTTTTTGTCGTTAAAAAATAAGTGCTTTTATCATATTTATTATTGCGATTGTAAACGGTAAAAATTTACTCAGAATATCAATAGTTTTTTGTGCATTGCTTTTTTGGGGAGAACCCTTAGATAGTTGATAGAGAAATGCCTCCAAAGTGTCTTTGTCGAAATCGGATAGGCGGTTCTCATTTTGGATAAATTTTTCAATTTCCGTTTCAATATTTAAGTATTGGTTTTGTTGAATAGACAATTGATTGTTGTTTCCATTAATATATGTGTTATTTATATTTCCATAAGTAGTTAATTGTGAATCAATACGTTTAATTACAGATTTACAATCCCGGTAGAGGGTATGTGGAAATAAGTCGTCAACTTGTTGCAAATGACTCTGATTAACATACAGTAATTCGATTTTGTAACAAATACCGTTGTATTCAAAACGGTCTGAAAACAAGTTTTTTATTGCATTTAGTTTACCATTTTGCCAAAACAAATATGGTATAAGCAGATAATCAATACCATTGATATTTTGAATATAAAATTGAATTTGTTTGTTTGAATAATCAATTTTCAAATCTCTCTTTCGAAGAAAAGTTATCAATATATAAAGCAAAAGCAAAATTAGTCCGCCAACTAATAAAACTAGTAGTGGTAAAAGATTAAAGAAATTCATTTGTTTTCTTCTCAATTATTTTATTTTTTGACCATGCTTATTAAAGCGTCACTAAGTTCCTGTGATGGCACTTTTGCCCACACTTGAGTGGTATCGAACTTTGGATAGTGGTAACGCCAGTCATCGTATTCTTCTTTGCTGATTTCTTCGGAAGATAACTTATCCGCCTGTTCTTTCCAAGCATAGAGCATTCTCAGTAGTTCGTGAGCGTCTTTTCCTTTATCCTTGTTGACTTTCAGACAGACCTCTCCGTCTGCTTCGCTGACAGTCAGACCATATAAATCTTCAAGGGTAAATAAAGTGTGCATCAGCCCGATATAGCTGTCAATGTCGGGTACATCGAGGGCGTGAGGGGAAACATCAAGTGCCTGTGCCAGTGCGGCAGTAAGTTCCGCTTTCGGTTTTCTTGTTCCTGTTTCATATTGTGCTAAACGTACATCGGCACTTCGCTCAGGAAAGCCAACAATCGTACCAAGATATTTTTGTGTCATTCCACGCAGAATGCGGAAAAAATGTATTCTCTCTCCAATCGCCATAATCATCGCTCCTTGTATATGTAGTGTAATCAGTATAGCAGATATGTTTAGGCGAAGTCAAGATAATACAAAACAAAAAAGTTTAATATTTTTCCGAAAACCACTTGACACAAACAAATATGCTTAGTATAATAGATTCGAAATTAAACAAATAAGTTTAGAGAAAGAGGAGGGCAATCTATGGAGAACAAATTTATTCGTGCTGAAGAAGTGGCACAGGAACTAAGCGTATCAAAGCCTTATGCCTATAAGTTAATCCGACAGCTGAATGAGGAACTGAAAGCCAAAGGTTTTATTACGATTACAGGGCGTGTAAACCGCCAGTATTTTTATGAAAGGCTCTACGGAGCAGGAAAGG
>UMHO01009176.1_pt1 | contig 13760 bp, 13 predicted proteins | sample 1965561 | NCBI WGS metagenome assembly UMHO01 (sample SAMEA4836102, study PRJEB28245) | human gut metagenome | biome: gut microbiome; material: fecal sample | place: Denmark | collected 2008 | reverse complement strand
TTATAAGCAGGATATTTTCTTCCTGCTTTTATAATACGAAAAAAGCCAGATCAAACATATCTGACTTTTATCATTAAATATTAGAATGCATCTGTCTTTTCATCTTCAAGTAGAAAAATATCTTCTACCGAAACCCTAAAGAAACGAGATATCTTCATCGCCAATTCTAATGTAGGATTATACTTGTTATTTTCAATCGCAATGATTGTCTGACGAGTTACACGTAAAATTTTCGCAAATATTCCCTATGTTATTTTTCTTTCTTTGGATAATAATTTGCCAAAAACTCTTTTTTATACTCTTCAAAAGTATCGTTTAAAATAGCTTCACGTGCTTCTTCTGTCAAACGGATAATAAAACGAAGATTGTGCATAGATGCAAGATTAAAATATTGACGTTTATCTTCCTGGTTTTGTGATTTCCACAATTCTCTTAATTTTCCTCTTGTCCATCCTGCCTGACAAGTTGGACAATCACAATGCTCATCAATCAGTTCTTCACTATCTCGAAATTTCGCAAGATTAAATGTTCCATACTTCGTATACAGCTTTCCATGTCTTGCCTCACGTGTTGGGGCAACGCAATCAAACGTATCGGCTCCCATCTCTGTACCAATCAAAATATCATCCGGATGCGAAAGCCCAAGTAAATGACGAGGTTTTCCTTCTGGAAGTTCTTCATTACACCAGCGTAAAATTTCTCCAAGACTTTCCTTTAAGAAAGCTCCGCCCAATCCATATCCGTCAAAATCCATCTTCGCAAATTTTTTACAGGTAGAGCGTCGCAAGTCTTCCCATCTTCCACCCTGAATGACACCATACAAAGATTGACGATAACCTAAATCATCACGATGTTTTTTATGTTCCTCCAGGCTTCTCTGTGCCCATCTTTCTGTTCGAGCCAATGCTTCCACGTTATATTCATAACTATCCGCAAGAGAAGTTAATTCATCATAAGCCATGTGAATATCTGCCCCTATACGACATTGTATCTGCATAGATTCTTCAGGTCCTATAAAATCATCTTCTCCCGTAAAAGGATCACGGAATTGTACACCATCTTCACTAACATGTGCCAAACGATCCTCTTCTTTCGCATTGGTAACATTCAGTTCACGTTTCATACTGACAACTTTTCCACATCCAGAACCAAGTGACATAACTTGAAATCCACCTGAATCTGTCAATGTTGGACCATCCCATCCTGACCAGCTGGATAATCCGCCTTTTTTCGCAATTTCCGGGGAAATATTACGCAAGTGATAACCATTGCTTAACATTGCCTGTGCATTGATACTTTTTAAATCCTCCATAGAAACAAAACGAACTTCCCCATGTGTTCCAACACACATAAATGCAGGTGTTTTAATATCTCCATGTGGTGTATGTATAATTCCAGCACGCCCAAGCTTACCCGGAATTTTTTTCGTTATTTCAAAACTAAATGTATTGTTATTTTTATATTCTGTCATATTTCTTTCAACCTCTTCAAATTTATAATTTTTAAAAATCAAATGATTAGAAACAAGCAAGCCAAAGACACGTATTATAAAATAATACGTGCTGTAATTTACAAATAAAAACTTTGAAATTCTCGTTCTTTCTACATAACAAAAATCTTAATATAAAATTTGACATGCAGTATTATAACATAAATAAAGAAGAAAACGAAATAAAAAAGAAGTATATGGTTTCTATGTAATCATATACTTCATTTGGGAAACATATTCTGATAACGTTTTGCTAAATAGGTATCTGTATATTTATTATCCAAAAAGATTTCTACTGCATTATGTGCTTCCATTTGCAGATGTCTATGATATGCTCTGCCTAATGCCATTGTGGAAAGAACAATATCAAAGAAAAGAAATGCAGATAAAACGACTGTTAATAACTTACCAAGACGTATAGGAATCTTTTCAATATGACAAGATAAAAAAGGATAAATTTTCTGTATCCAAACAACCGCGATAATTCCCCAAAACAGACAAAACAAAAGATTGATTCGTCCATTTATATTGAATGCTATATCACTGTAATCCCAAAATCTAACACCAAAGAATACCTCTGTAAAAACACTGCATACATATTCATAAAGTCCCCCTGCCAATGCGCCTGTAAGAAAAATAAACAAATCTTTTTTTCCTTGCAGTTTATGCAGTAAAATCGTTAATAAAACACAGCCAAACCCCCATACAACAGAAAATTGGCCATATAAAAGACTGCTTCGACTCATTAGTTTTCCCATAGCAAAATAACACCATACAATTTCGATACATGCACCAATAAAAGAAGAAATTAAAAATATCCAAATAAGTTTATATAAGTTATATCCCTGGGCAAATTTTTTTACATCCATATACCTCTCTCCTTTATAAAACTATGATATCTAAAATAAATTAACTTTTTATGAACATTTTATAATTTCTTACAAAACAAAGCAACCTCTCCACATAAGAAAGTCTGCTTATGCTACTTTAAACAAAATAGATTTTCAAATATGAAGAAATCATAATCATCTTTCTTTATTTTTCGTAATCTCCACCTTCTACACCTAAATATTCCTCCAAAGTTACATTTAATTTCCAAATTTCTGTAGCTTTTTCTCCAATATAACGTATATGCCAAGGTTCTGCCATATAACCGCTGATTTCTTCTTTTCCTTTTTGATAGCGAACAATAAACCCATAAAGATGTGCATTTTCTTCTATCCAATTTGCTTCCGGCTGTGTTTCTATCAAATTACCATCATTAGACAGTAAATCAAACGCAAGTCCACTTTGGTGTTCAGAATATCCTGCCCTTGCGGAAAATGTATCTGCTTCTTTTTTACCATAAGCATTTACATAAGACTCATAAAGATTTTTCTGATATTCATAGCTTCGATATCCACTATAATGATTGCTTACATTAAGACCTTCCTTCTGCATATCCTGAATCATCTTTTGCAATTGCTGTTTTGCCTCAGGATTTTCCATAGGTGCATAATCTTTAGGTAGTGGATGTTTTTTATTCACAATCAAAATCCCATTCACATATGTTGGTTCTATTTGTACAGAATCGTATTTCTTTTCTTGTACGATCACAGTACTGGTTGTCGTTTCCTTATTTCCACTTGTATCCACTGCTGTAACAATCATAGAATATTTTCCAGGTTTGGATACATTGATTTCATCCGTTTGAAATTGTAACTTATAGTCACTTACATCACTCACCTTAAAATGTTTATCATAAGCATAGTTTTTCTCTCCTAAAGGAACATAAATTTCCTTATCCGCTCTTGTAAATACTGGTTTTTTTGTATCTTCAACAACAATTTGCAGTTTATTCTTATACTTCAAAAATCCATTTTTATAAGTTACCTTTACATCATATGTTCCTGCTGATGGATAGTTTTTCCCCTTCTCTTTTTCTATTTCCTCAATCTCAAACGAAGAAAGAATAGATGAATCTGTTGTATCTAATATTTGATTAGCAGTAATTTGTATAGGACTTCCATATTCAAAAGTTAACTTCTTTGTTTTTAAAGAAATAGAATTTAACAAATAAAAAAGAATCCCCATACAACATACGATTAACAGAATCAAAACCATGATGACAATTTTTTTCTTTTTCATAATATCCTGCTCCTTAAAGAAATAAAGTACAATATTTTTACAACTCTTCTATTTATGTAATTAGTATGCCATACTTTTAAAAAGGATTCTACTGTTTTTTTCTTTACATTACCATACTACCCTGCTGCTTTTTATAAAAAGAAATTTATCAAAGATTATAATAAAAAATGATGCCTGTCTGTATCTTATACAAACCCGTCGCATCATTTTTCATACCCTTCTCTTAAATTTAATTTCTAGAACATTTTTCCGCATCAATTGCTAATACAAGCATCAAAGCATTTAACGCATCTTGTGGATTTGATACATCAATTACATACGTATCTGTCCAATTTAGTAACTGTTTTGATATAGCAGCAACATGATTTCCACTTTGACTTAAAATTTTATAATCCCACTCAAGAAAATTACCTTCTACATGCCAGCCATTGTAATCAATATTATATCTAGGTGTAAAAAAGCTAAACTCTTTATGAATACACCCTCGATAAGTATTCCCTATATATATTTCAAATTTAGGAAGAAAACTAAAAACAACTTCTTTCACCATACCAATTTCAGTTCCATTTTTATCAAAGATTTTTAAACAATGTCCCCATGATAATTGTCCCTTTACTGTATAAACGACATTCCCTTCCTCATCATAAATATCGTAGCTGTCAAACCATGAGAAAAATCGCTGTTTAAATAAGAGTTTCATTTCTTATACCTCCCATTCTCGTCTTATATAAATTATATACTTATAAATCTATATTCAGTATGACATATTCGAAAAAGATATGCTATATCTAACAGGGATCTATGAACAAATAAAAATCCTATTTTCTACACATAAAGAAGAAGTGACATTTCTTGCAATGAAAAATATCAATACGATGGAAGAATTAGAATTCAACCCGGAGGAAACAAATACACAAAAACATTTGCTTGAAAATAAACGTAAATATGTCTATGGAAAGATCAAGCGCTGTCGCAATGCTGACTCTAAGGCGTTGCTTCAACAAGATGTAGAAACCATGACAGCACAAATCAAAAAATTACGAAAGGAGGTGTTGCTCTATGAGAGAATCAAAAAACGTTCCTTTAAAATAAAAAAAAGAAATGTTACAAATAATGAATGATCAGCAAAAAAATCAAAAAATCGACAAAGGATATAGAAATGGAAATAGATAACTGATAGAATAAAGAAAAGTGTTTTAAGGAGAGTTATGTAATGATATTGTTTGTTGATGAAACAGAATGTGAGGATTACTTTATAGTTGCAGGGTTGTTGACGGAATCCAAAGCAAAAACAGATGCAACATTTAAAAAATTCAAAAAGAAGATAAAGAACTTCCCTATTTCTCCAAAAGATAAAGAGAAAATCTTTACAGAGTTTAAATCCGTAATATTAGATAAAAAATATCAAAGGATAAAAGTGTGTATGCTTGAACATATAAACACAATGGATTATTCCATCTATTATGCTGTTTACAAGAAAAAAAACAATTCGTTTTATCAGCAAGAAAAAGAAAATGTCTATATTTCTTTATTAAACAAAATTGTTTCACATATTGATAGTGAAATAGATATAATTTTTGATACATTTAATAAAGCTGATTTTGAGTTAAAAATAATTGAATCAATAAAACAAAACAATAATGTTTTAACAATTGTCCAACGAGATTCACGATTAGAATATGGTTTGCAATTTATAGATAATATATGCAGTATCATACGTCATCATGTTTACGAAAAAGACAGTACGCTATATTATCTTCTAACAAACTATAATACCATCAAGTAGTATTCTGACTTTAGTTGACATAAAGTAGAATTAATGGTATATTAAATTTAGAAAGAGAGTATACTCTTATAGGTATGGTTTTCTTGCCTCTTGTGGCGGGATGTGCAGATTGATGCGGAGCCATACCTTTTTCTATATTAATTTTATATAATATTTAATCTTAAAGGGACTGTGACAGATAGTCAAAAGCCATAAGATAAAAAATACACCTAAATTCATAAGGAAGGAGGTGTATTTTTTGGTATAATTTATATCTGATAATTACTCAAATTAACCAAACAAACGATACCGCATATCAGCTGTATATGCTACTGGCTTTCGCTAAAGATGGCTACGCTTCCTTACGCTGGCTGGAAAAGCTTTACCGTTATGATGTCCTCTAACGCAGCATTGCCAATGGCTGCGTTCTCAGCTACAAGAGCTTTGAACGCTTCATCAACAACACGCTGAAATGATCAATAGAAACCATCGCAAAGGAGATCTATCTGTATGTACAGGATAAAAAAGCATTTGAAGAACAGATCCTTTATTTTGACCAAACAAGATTTGAAGGCAGTGCCGATAAGATGATTTTCTACTGAAGTAAATGCTACCTTCATGCATATGAAATATGATTATTATAATCATACGAATGTATTCAAGCTCGGATATAATGTGCAGAAAAAATATACGACATCAAATAGAGGAAGAAGTGCAAGAATTGTACCAGCCTTGGAGAAGATGCATACAGAGATAGATGAGTATATAAAAAGTGAAGAAGGAATGGATAGGGATATGAAAACAGAAGTTAAAAAGGCTATTTTAAGGATAGTTGTTTTCAAAGTATCAAAAAGCAGGAAGAATTATAGAAAAAGGCTGTGATTTTCGGAGAAATTTTTTCTCTTACTCGTCACAGCCCCTTCTATTTCCTTATATAAGCAATAGATTCATATGGTTCTAATTCCAAATGATTTTTAATTTTCTTCTCTGGATAATTTGACAACAATAATTCAAAACCTTGAATATCCTCTAATTCCACCATTGTTTTTTCTCCATAAAAGTTATTTAAAACCAGCACTTCTTCATTTCCTAGTTTTCTTTTATATGCATATACACTTGGATGAGAGGATAAATATGGTTCAAAACTTCCTTCGCTGATAACCTTTAATTGCTTTCTTAACTGAATTAGTTTTTGATAATGATAAAATATAGAATCTTTATCTTCTAATGCATTTTCTACATTGATTTCTTTATAATTATACGTTACTGGAATCCATGGTGTATGCTCAGAAAATTCTGCATTTTTTTGAGCGTTCCACTGCATTGGTGTACGTGCATTATCACGTGATTTCTCAAATAAAATTTTATAGATTTCATCATCCTTTTTACCTTCTTGTTTTAAGATATGATAATAGTTTTTACTTTCTACATCACGATATTGTTCCATAGATGTGAAATAGGCATTTGTCATTCCAATTTCCTCACCTTGGTATATATAAGGTGTCCCCTGCATCAAGTGTAGTGCAGTTGCCAGCATTTTTCCAGATTGCTTATGATATTTTTTATCATCCCCAAAACGGGTAATGCTTCTTGGCTGATCATGACAATTCCAAAACAATGCATTCCATCCTTTTTTCTCCTGCATTCCCAGCTGCCATTTATAAAACAAATCTTTTAATTCCATAAAATCAAACGGCATCGATGTCCATTTTTGCTTATCTTTGTAATCTACTTTCAGATGATGAAAATTAAAGACCATCGACAGCTCATGTTCATCTTCGCCAGAATATTTCTGACAGTTTTCAATTGTTGTAGAGCTCATTTCTCCAACAGTAATAAAGTCTTTATCTCCAAACGTATGTTCATTCAAATATTTTAAATATTCATGTATTCTTGGACCATCTGTATAAAAACGACGTCCATCTCCTATATCATCATTTTCAAATACATCTGGCTTTGAAATAAGATTCACAACATCAAATCGAAATCCGCGTACACCTTTTTCTATCCAGAAATTAACAATATCACATACTTCTTTTTTCACATCATCGTTAAACCAGTTTAAATCTGCCTGGGTTTTATCAAATAAATGTAAATAATATTCATCAAATTTTTCAACATATTCCCATACAGGGCCACCAAATTTACTTACCCAATTCGTTGGCATTCCCCCATTTACAGGCTTTTTAAAATAATAATAGTTTTTATATTTTTCATCGCCTGCCATTGCTTTTTTAAACCATTCATGTTCTGTTGATGTATGATTAAACACCATATCAAACATCAAATAAATATTACGTTTTTTTGCCTCTGCAATTAATTCTTCCAGATCTTCCATTGTCCCATAACTTGGATCGATTCTTCGATAATCTGCAACATCATAGCCGTTATCTTTTTGTGGAGATACAAAGAATGGACATATCCAAAGATAATCAACACCCAGCATCTGTAAATAATCTAATTTCTGTGTAATTCCTTTTAAGTCTCCCAAACCATCCTGATTAGAATCCTTAAATGATTTTGGATAAATCTGATAAACGACTTTGTCTTTGAAACTTCTCATATACCCTCCACAACAGGATTTCCTGCATTAATCTTATCAATATCTATTAGTTTTACATCCTGACCACTTGTAAACACAATAGGAGATACCAAAGATTTTCCTGCTTTTTTAATACATTCAATATCAACTTCTGCTAGTACATCTCCTGCCTGTACCTTATCCCCTTGTTTAACAAGAGAATGAAAACCTTCTCCATTTAATTCAACGGTATCCATACCAATATGAATCAATACTTCCACACCATCGCTATTTCTTAAACCATAAGCATGTCCTGTAGGAAATGTCATTACAACTTCTCCATCAAATGGTGCAATCACTTTCGAGTCATTTATTTCAACTGCAAATCCCTGCCCCATCAAACCTTGTGAAAACACCTGATCTTCTACATCACTTAATGCCATTACTTTTCCACTCATAGGAGATACAAAACGATCCTTTGAACAAATCGCTACGTTTTCTTTTCCAAAGCGGTCTTCATTACTTAATTTTTTCTTTCCAATTATCATCGTTAACACAAATGGTACAATTATGGCAACAAGCATTGCAATCGCAAAATATAACATATACTGTGGAAAAATAGATAAGATACCAGGAATTCCCCCTACACCAATAGATGTTGCCTGTACCCCCATACCTACAGATATCATAGCTGCAATTCCAGAACCAATCATTCCGCAAATAAATGGGAATCCATATTTTAAGTTCACACCAAACAAAGCCGGCTCTGTGACACCTAAATAACAGGAAATACATGCTGGAATAGAAACCTGCTGTGCTCGTTCATTTTTCTTTTGCAGAACAATCATCGCAAGAACTGCAGATCCCTGGGCAATATTTGATAAAGCAATCATAGGCCATAAATTTGTACCCCCAAAACTAGATACTAACTGTGTATCGATTGCATTTGTCATATGATGCAATCCAGTGATAACTAGCGGAGCATACACAAATCCAAAGATTGCCGCAAACAGCCATTTTACATTCGAATTTAATCCTGCCCAAACAACATTTGAAATCCAGTCTCCAATAATCCATCCAATCGGTCCAAGAACAATGTGAGCTACAAGAACAGCACATAACAAGGAGCAAAAAGGAACAACGATCATAGAAATATAACTTGGTGATATCTTACGGAAGAATTTCTCAAAATAAACCAATGCAAATCCAGCCAGAATAGCAGGAATTACCTGTGCCTGATACCCTATCATCTCCACTTGTGCAAACCCAAAATCCCATACTGGAATATCTGCTGCAGCAGTGGATGCAACAGAATATGCATTTAACAATTGTGGTGAAACAAGGGTAATACCTAAAATAATACCTAAGATTTGGGTTGTACCCATTTTACGTGTAATAGACCAAACAATTCCTACTGGCAAGAAATGGAAGACTGCTTCTCCAATCAGCCATAAAAAGCTGTCAACACCTGCCCAAAACTGTGATACCTGCACTAATGTTTTTGTTCCATTTTCCATAAAGGCAATAGAATCAATAACATTTCGAAAACCTAAGATCAAACCACCTGTAATCAATGCAGGAATTAGTGGAGCAAAAATTTCACCTAGATTGCTCATCAGCTTCTGAATCCAATTCTGCTGTGATTTTGCGGCTTCTTTTGCCGCTTCTTTACTAACCCCTTCAATACCTGAAACTTCAACAAAATCATTATAAAATTCTTGTACATCATTTCCGATAATAACTTGAAACTGACCAGATTGTGTAAAGGTACCTTTTGCACTAGGAATATCTTCGATACCTTTTACATCTGCTTTTGATGGATCAACTAATACAAAACGCATACGAGTGACACAGTGTGAAACAGCTTGAATATTTTCTTTTCCGCCAACTTTATCTAGTAGTTCTCTAGCATCATTTAAAAACTTACCCATAGTTTCCTTCCTCTTCTTTCTAACTTGTACGTACATCTTACATATATAATATACATCTTGTACGTATATGTGTCAACATAATTATAAAAAAGAATACCTTTTCGGTATTCAGATACTTACATCTTTTGTGTTTTATCTCTTCTAGCAAAATCCACAAAACGAAATTTATCCGGTCTATGTTTTGATACTGTATACTCAAATAACGTTGCATCTTCCAAATAAGTAAAGGATCGAACACAAACAAGCAAATCATAATCCTTCATATCCAAAAGTTGTTTTTCTTCCTTTGTAGCTGGAATTACCGTTATTTCTTTACGAGCAAAGCTAACAGAAAGACCTAGATCCTTTTCAATATATTCATACAAAGAGTTTTGCGCATGTTCCTTTTTCAACCCTTCCACAACATCTGCCTTTAAATAATCTGTATCTAAAATAATTTTTTCTTTTTCTATTTCACGAACACGTACCACTTTATAAACATCGCCACCCTGCATATAAAGTAAATTTTTTATTTCTTCATCGGCTGGCATACGTTTAAATTCGATTACATGCGTTTTTGTTTCATGCACAAGATTACTTTTTTCTAATTCCTTATAACTGGTTACACCAGATACAGGAAAATTAATGGTAGAGGTATCTAAAACAAGTGAGCCCTTTCCCTTTTCTTTTTGAATATATCCATTTGTCGATAATAAATTTAAAGCTTTACGAATCGTATCTCTGGAAGCATCGTATTTTTTCATCAATTCATTTTCACTTGGCAAATAGGAATTTGCTTTTATTGTTTTATCTGCAATTTCTGCACGCAACTGTTCAAAAATCTGTTGATATTTTGGCATGACATCACATCCTTACAAAAAGTATAGCATGTGCGTACAGGTAAAAAAAGGTATTCTATCAAAATTCCTTTTCTGATTGGTAAAAATCTAAAATATCCTGATAAACTTCTTTTTTATTTATCTCATTTAATAATTCATGTCTTTTTCCTTTATATAACTTACCTTTAACTTCTACATAACCCAAAGATTGTAAGAAGCGCTCTGTTTCATAAAACTTTTTCTTGTTTTGAATCACCGGATCATCCTCTCCGCCAATTAATAAAATAGGCAGTGAAACATGATGTACTTGCCAATCATTTTTTTCATAAGCATCTTTCAACATTTGAAACAAATTCAAAAAACCATTATTCGTAAACACAAAACCACAATATGGATCATCATTGTATTGTTTTACTATGTTTTCATCACTGCAAAGCCATGAATTCTTTATCTTATAACCTAGATTATATGGCTGAAAAGCTAAAAAATTAAGAAGATGATTCCGGCGTTTTCCTCCCCACAATTTTGTAGATAGTTTTGATAGAAATAATGCAAATGATGTGAATGGATTCTTTGTAGGAATTCCACATAAGATTACTTTCTCTACTTCTGCATCATATCGTTTCATATAGTTTCTTGCGACTAAAGTTCCCATACTATGGGCGAACAAATAAACAGGAAGATTTGGATATTCTTGTTTTATATACATCGTTATCTGATGCAAATCCTGAATAATTCCATCTGTCTTATCTGTATAAAAATACCCCAGATCCTTTCTATCTTTCACACTTTTTCCATGTCCTCTATGATCATGAATGACACAAATATAGTGATATTCAACTAAGAAGTTCATAAAAGCAAGATAGCGTTCTTTATATTCCGACATGCCATGTGATATTTGTATGATTCCCTTTGGTTTTCCTTCTGGTACCAGTAGCAGTGCTTCCAGCAAAAGACCATCATATTCTGAAGATATTGTTTTTGTTATATATTCCATTAGCGAGTATCTCCTTTAACGAATTTATATCTAAAGCTTATTTTGTAATTGAAAAGTTAAAAAGTCAAGTCTTACATATAGAAAGTAACTGGTATATACTTACTATGTAAAATAAAAGGAGGAGTAAAAAATGCTTGATAAAAAAGTTGCGGAATTATTAAACGATCAGATAAATAAGGAGTTATATTCTGCTTATTTATATTTAGATTTCTCTATTTACTATCAGGAAGAAGGACTAGATGGTTTTGCGAACTGGTATATGATTCAGGCAAAAGAAGAGCGTGATCATGCCATGTTGTTTCTAGAATATATGCAGAATAATGGAGAGCATATCACTTTGGAACAGATTAATAAACCAGATAAAGAATGTACATCTTTAAAAGATCCTTTAGAATTTGCTTTGGAACATGAACGTTATATTACAAGTCTAATCAATACGATTTATGGTGCTGCTCATGAAGTAAAAGATTATCGTACGATGCAGTTTCTTGACTGGTTCGTAAAAGAACAGGGAGAAGAAGAAAAGAATGCAGAAGATATGGTGAAAAAATTCGAATTGTTTGGAACAGATCCAAAAAGCCTTTATATGCTAGATAGTGAAATGGCTAGCCGCACATACACTGCACCATCTTTAACTTTATAATTCATATCCTATTTTATGAAAAACTCACTGCCTAACACAGTGAGTTTTTTTGCAGCTTTAGGAAAATATTTTAGAAAATTATTTTTCTTTTCTATACAGCAAGGAAAAAGATATAGATTCGTGTATAATAAAAAGGTAGTATTTACAGGAGGTTTTTATATGATACTTGAACAAATTCATCCAGAAGTGCTTGCTTTGGCGCAAGAGTCTGACAGCATTTTACAGGATATTTTTAAAAAAGTTGATGAGGTTTGCTTAACAAATTCCAATCGTATTTTATCTGCTTTTATCGATAATAGTGTTTCTTATTCAGATTTTAGCGATATTAACGGATATGGAAATTATGATGAAGGAAGAGATAAAATAGAAAGAATTTTTGCCACTGTACTTGGATGTGAAGATGCCCTTGTTCGTCCGCAAATCATGAGTGGTACAAATGCTTTATACTTAACTCTTTCTGCTTTATTAAAACATGGAGATACCATGATTTCTTTATCTGGAGCTCCTTATGATTCTTTACAGGAAATGATTGGTTTAAGTGGTACTTCTACACAATCGTTAAAGGCAAATGGTGTTTCTTATGAACAGATTGAGTTAATTAATGATGATTTCGATGATGAAACAATCATTGAGCGTTTAAAACAGCAAAATGTAAAACTCGTAGAGATTCAGCGTTCTAGAGGATATTCTCATCGTAAATCCCTTTCTATTTCAAAAATCGAACGTATTATTTCTAAAATACGTGAAGTAAATAAAGAAGTTATTATTATGGTGGATAACTGCTATGGTGAACTGGTGGAAACATTAGAACCGGGACATGTAGGTGCAGATGTCGTTGTTGGATCTTTAATGAAAAATCTAGGTGGTGGGATTGCTCCTACCGGAGGATATGTAGCTGGAAATCAGGATTTGATTCATATGGTTGCCGAACGCTTAACAGCACCTGGTATTGGAAAGAATTTAGGTGCAAACTTTAACTTAAACAATGCTTTCTTTAAAGGGTTGTTCATGGCACCTAATGCCGTTAAGAACGCTTTAAAAACTGCAATCTTTACATCTTATATGCTGGAAAAACTAGGATACTCTAATGTTTCTCCTCGTTATGATGAAACACGTACAGACATCATTCAAACCTTAGAATTAGGTTCAAAAGAGAATCTGGTAAGCTTTACACAGGGAATCCAGCAAACAAGTCCTATTGATTCCTTTGTACGTGTATTGCCTGCTCCTATGCCAGGGTATCCATTTGATGAAGTTATGGCTGCAGGAAGTTTTACACAGGGAAGCACCATTGAATTAAGTGCAGATGCCCCAGTAATTGAACCCTATACATGTTATATGCAAGGTGGCTTAACTTTTGAATATGGAAAACTATCGATTTTACTAGCACTATCAAACATGAAAAGGAAGTTGGATTAACAACTTCCTTCAGATTGTTGACAAAGTGGTACTTATAAACAAGTATCGCT
>UMHO01000496.1_pt1 | contig 13995 bp, 9 predicted proteins | sample 1965561 | NCBI WGS metagenome assembly UMHO01 (sample SAMEA4836102, study PRJEB28245) | human gut metagenome | biome: gut microbiome; material: fecal sample | place: Denmark | collected 2008 | reverse complement strand
GTAGTCAGCTACTCTATTCAGTTGAGCTACGCGACCATTGTTTCGTTTTAACGGGTGCAAAGATACGTACTTTTCCCGAATTAGCAAGCGTTTGGCGACTTTTTTTGCGGAAAATTATTCGATGAAACGGTAATTAAACAGTTGGAAACCGATACTTAACCCGACATTCCACTCCCTTCTCGGTGAGCTATAATGATTTACATAAGCAGAGATGTCTCCGAAGGGTAATTGACACACTACAGAAATTTCTCCTAAATATTCGAATTTAGAGAAAGCTTTTCCATAATATGCTTTATTTAATGAGTTTCTTTCAATCGGATAAATAGGCATAAAACCATAAAATTCAGCTCGCAGGTGGAACATTTGGTTGAGACGATAGATTGGGCGGATACCAGCTCCCACAAATTGATTGGCACGAAAAGCTTCGTTATAGGTAAGCTTACTATGTTGTGTAGGCGAAAATTCACCAGCTTGCATCATAGTTGCCGTATAGTTCTCTGAGAAATTCTTAGAAGCATACAGAGCTTTTAAATACCACCCTAAGACCCAGTGCTCGTTCATCGTATGGTATTTTTCTTTCATATATGATAATTGTAACCAGGAATGGTGTTCTTTATTTATTTGAATTCCTTTGGTTTCTTCGCCGGGATAGAATCTTTCCCGGCCTATAAATATCTGTGCGATAAGGGCTTCTTTGTAGCCCTGCGTCGGGTATTGTCGTGAATTAAGCGTGCTACCATTGAAGCTAATAGAGCCACCGAACAAATCGTAACGACTTCTGTCAAATCTATCCTTCTCAAAGTCGATGATGTTTCTCTGGAAATATTTGTCTTCTATTCTGGCGATTCCTATTCCAAATTCAGCTCGTTTACTCAAAAGAAATGGTAATCCTACCTGAAGTTTGAGAAAGCGTTCATCTTTCTGATTAAATGCCGGTTTGTCATTTCTGGAAAATAACTTGTCTTTTTTGAAGTAATCAAAAGTTGTGATGGATGCGATAAAACGGTAAGAGGTTGGGATTGCCGTAGAAAAGTCAATCTTTGCCATAAATTGTGCATTATTATAGACTTTCCCAAGTTGTCCGTCAAAAAGCAACTCCTTCGCATAGTAATTTAGATCCTGATAGCTGAGTCCGAGATAAATTTGGTTGGAATTGGATGTGGAAATATTCCCTCCTAATCGTACGGCAAAATTATTTTCCAGTTTAACTTTTAAATGCAGGTCATATGTTTCATCCTCCGGATTGTATACAGCGTGTGGAATGATCTCAGAAATCATATTATCTGAAAGTAACCGGAAATATCCTTCTTTCAAGTCTTCATAAGTGAATTCCTTATTGTCAGAACTATGAAATTCTTTTTTAATGTATGCCTGTTGCTGGGGATTTGCTCCGTCAATGATGATGTTCTTGAAGCGTAATTCCGGATAGTTGCTTCGATATACCATTCTTCTCAAACGTATATTATCTAGATTCACCCGCCTGTGTATGCGGCTTTTTATAGAATCCATCATACTTATGGTCCGGTTATAACCAATATCGTGTAATTCATCTATTCGCTGAAAATCCATCAAACTGACATTGTCATATTTGAATGTCATCAAAATACCCATTGAATCTGGAATAGAATAGTCGGTTTTTTGCATAACCATATTTTCTATTTGGCTCATAAGGTCATTTTCCTTGGGCTTAGTAGGATTGGTAGATACAACGCTCCCAATTATAATATCCGGGTGAAAATCATCTCTCATAACGTCTGTAGGGAAGTTATTGTAGATTCCCCCGTCATATGCTAAAACATTGTCAATCTCTATCGGCTTAAACATAAAGGGAAAACTCATGGAGGCCCGGACAGCATCCCCCAAATCTCCATTTTTCATTACCAGTTGCTTTTTATTGTATACATCAGAGGCTATGCAGCGGAAAGGGACAAATAACTTATCGAAATCACCTTTACATGCGGCTGTAGCACGTGCATACAAATCTACAAATACCAAATTCATTTGTATGGGATTTACCACACTTGTGGGCAAAAATTGTGGTTTGAAATTTTTTAATGAGTCTTTGAACGAAAAACGAATATTAAAAAATTCCGGTGTCGGGACATTTTTTTTGAAATGATATACGTATTTTTCTTCTATCTGTCCTGAATACCATCTTTTAAAGTCTTCCGATTTTAATAATTCTTCCATATCGTCAGGAGAATACCCCATCGCATAGAGAGAGCCAATGATAGCTCCCATAGAGGTTCCTGTAATATAATCAATGGGAATGTTATTTTCTTCTAAGGCACGGATGATACCGATGTGTGTCAATCCTTTAGCGCCACCTCCACTTAAAACAAGACCTACTTTTTGGGCGCAGACAGTTGGTATGAATAACCATATAGCAATTAACACTAAAAGTATTTTTCTCATAACCTGAATCAAACAATTGAAGTTTTTATCATTTAGTGTTCAAATATATGCAATACTTTCCAAATTATCGATATTTTAGCGTTCGTTTTATGATGAAAAAAGAGCATTACAACATGTTTTAGTGTTGAATGCTCTTTCATTGATTTATGTTATAAATAAAGGGGCGATATTAAATCAGCTCAATACTACGCTTCACAAAGTTATTTAATGCTTCACCTTTTAGCATATTATTCTGCAATAGGGCTAAATCGATGAGTTGGCGGATTACCTTGTTGTTGTTGGCATATCCTGCAAAGATGTTCTCTTTTTTATTTTTAAGTTCATCCCATTTCTTGTCCAAGTCATTCAATTCGTCTTTCTCGGTAGTAGGAATTTCTTCTTCTTTCTTATTCTTCTGACTGTCTTTTAGTTCATTGCGACGCTTATTGACACTGTTCATCTCTGTTTGTATAGGAGCTACTTCAGGATGACAAACTGCTTCTTCTTCATCAAGCACTTGCTTAATAAGCTTATGGTCGGAGTTTAGAACCAGGTTAAACATATCCGGCATTTCTCCATAGAAGCTCATTCCAGCTTGAATATTTGCCATTTCTTTCATACGACGCATATATTCGCTTTGAGTAATCATCACCGGTGCTGAATTATCTCCCAATGCTTGTGTCATTACATTGAACTCAACTTTATCCATCTTAGGCAATTGACTCTTGAAAGCAGTTGTGATGGCTTCCTGCTTTTCTCCTTCCAATGTTTCGCCTTTTTTATCTTCTTTGATGATAAGGTTGTCGATAACATCACTGTCTACACGAGTGAAGCGCGATTTCTCAAACTTTTGTTCCAACATGCTTACCATAGCTACATCTAATTGACCATCCATAAGCAAGACATTGTATCCCTTATTTGTGGCAGCTTCAATATAGCTGAATTGTTCGTCCTTATTATTAGCATACAAATAAATCAGATTTCCATCTTTATCTGTCTGATTATCTTTAATAAGAGTCTGATACTCTTCAAATGTATAATGTTTGTTATCTGTATCGGTGAAAAGGGCGAATTTTTGCGCTTTCTCATAGAAATCTTCTTGAGTTAGCATGCCATAATTGATAAATATTTTCAAATCATTCCACTTCTCTTCAAACTGTTTGCGATCGTTCTTAAAGATAGATTGCAGGCGATCGGAAACTTTCTTCGTGATATAGGTCGAGATCTTCTTCACATTCGAGTCGCTTTGCAAATAAGAACGGGATACATTCAATGGAATATCCGGAGAATCTATAACTCCATGTAATAAAGTCAAGAAGTCGGGTACAATTCCCTCTACAGAATCCGTTACATATACTTGGTTGCAATATAACTGAATCTTATTTTTATTCAGTTCAATATTACTCTTTACTTTCGGGAAATAAAGAATACCAGTCAAATGGAATGGATAATCTACATTCAGATGAATCCAAAACAGTGGTTCATCTGACATCGGATACAGCTTGGTATAGAATGATTTGTAATCTTCGTCTGACAGTTCACTCGGTTTGCGAGTCCACAAGGGAGTGGTATCGTTGATAATATTGTCTTCAGTAGTTTCTACCTGTTTACCATCTTTCCATTCTTTCTTTTTACCAAATGCGATAGGTACGGGAAGGAAACTGCAATATTTCTTTAGAAGCTCAGAAATACGCGCTTCTTCGAGGAATTCTTTGCAGTCCTCATCGATATATAGGATGATATCTGAACCACGATCTGCCTTATCTACTTCTTCAAGAGTAAATTCCGGACTGCCATCACAAGTCCATTTTATAGCTTGTGCTCCATCTTTGTAGGATTTAGTGATAATTTCTACTTTTTTTGCAACCATAAAAGCAGAATAGAAACCTAAGCCGAAATGTCCAATGATTGCATTTGCATCATCTTTGTATTTTTCCAGAAAGTCATTGGCTCCTGAAAATGCAATCTGGTTGATGTACTTTTCAATTTCTTCTGCAGTCAGACCAATACCACGGTCAGAGATAGTAATAGTGTCTTTACCTAATTCAACGTGAATTGTCAGATTACCCAATTCACCTTTAAACTCACCAATAGAGGCAAGGGTATTCAATTTTTGAGTGGCATCTACTGCATTAGATACTAATTCGCGAAGAAAAATTTCATGGTCACTGTACAAGAACTTTTTGATGATAGGGAAAATGTTCTCTGTTGTAACCCCAATATTACCTTTTTGCATAATAACGTATATTTTTTTGGTTTATTTATTAGAATGTTTTTAATTGATATTTGTTCAGATAGAGACAAAAAAAATGCCAGACCTTGAGGTCTGACATTCTGGCATATTTTATGACTTGTTTTATCTAGGAAACCTTCTCTCAGGAAGCAATAGCTTTCATCTCCAATTCGCCTTTTTCTTTGTTTAGCGAGATTTGAATTACATCTTTTTCTTTTAAAGAAGAAGTAATGATGAGTTCTGATAGTCCATCCTCCAAATAAGTCTGAATAGCTCGCTTTAATGGGCGGGCTCCGAATTGCACATCATATCCTTTTTCGGCTACGAATCGTTTTGCTTCGTCATCAATAATAAGCTTATATCCAATAGATTCAATACGCTCATACAGTCCTTTCAGCTCAATGTCAATGATTTTTGTGATAGCCTCCAGAGAAAGCTGGTCGAACGTTATGATTTCATCGATACGGTTAATAAATTCAGGCGCGAATGATTTATTTAAAGCCTTTTGTATGACACTTCGTGAGAATTCTTTGTCATCCAGGCGACTTTGCGTTGCAAATCCTACGCCACGTCCAAACTCCTTCAACTGGCGAGTACCAATATTGGAAGTCATGATAACAACTGTATTTTTAAAATCAACCATTCTGCCATAACTGTCAGTCAAACGACCCTCATCCATCACTTGAAGAAGGAGGTTGAACACATCAGGATGTGCTTTTTCAATTTCATCAAGTAGGACAATAGAATAAGGTTTGCGACGCACTTTCTCTGTTAATTGTCCGCCTTCTTCATATCCTACATATCCCGGAGGTGCTCCAACCAGACGTGAGACCGTAAATTTCTCCATGAATTCACTCATATCTATTCGGATTAGCGCATCGGAAGAACCAAACATGTATTTAGCCAATTCTTTAGCTAAATGGGTTTTACCTACACCAGTCGGACCTAAAAACATAAAGGTCCCAATGGGCTTATTAGGATCTTTCAATCCCACACGGCTTCTTAAAATAGCCTTGACTAGTTTTTCTATAGCCGGATCCTGTGCGATGACTTTTGATTGCAGGTCCTCCTTCATGCCGGCTAACTTGATTCCTTCAGCTTGTGCCATACGTTGTACTGGAATACCGGACATCATAGAAATAACATTAGCAATTTCTTCTGCATCAACAGTCTGTCTGTTCTCTTTCAGGCTGTTTTCCCATTCCCGTTTCATTTCATCCAACTGAATAGTAAGTTCCTTCTCCTTATCGCGGAAGCTGGCAGCGAGTTCGAAATTCTGTGATTTCACAGCTTCATTTTTCTTGCTTTTGGCTTCTTCAATGAGCTTTTCCTGTTCTTCAATTTCTTTAGGTACGTTGACGTTGGTTAGATGTACACGTGATCCTGCTTCATCCAAAGCATCAATAGCCTTGTCGGGGAAGTTACGGTCCGTAATATAGCGGTCTGTCAACTTGACACAAGCTTCTAAGGCTTCATCCGTATAGTTTACATTATGATGGTCTTCATATTTATCCTTGATATTACGCAGAATCTGAAGAGTTTCATCAGCAGTAGTAGGTTCTACCATTACTTTCTGGAAACGACGTTCCAAGGCCCCGTCTTTTTCTATATTCTTGCGATATTCATCAAGAGTAGTGGCACCGATACATTGTATTTCGCCCCGTGCCAATGCAGGTTTCAGCATATTGGCCGCATCCATTGAGCCGGCAGCAGACCCTGCACCTACAATTGTATGGATCTCATCAATGAATAAAATCACATTCGGATTCCTCTGTAACTCGTTGAGAATGGAACGGATACGCTCTTCGAATTGACCACGGTATTTTGTTCCTGCCACAACCGCGGTCATGTCAAGAGCTACCACCCGTTTATCAAACAAGATACGCGATACTTTCTTTTGAATGATTCTCAAAGCAAGTCCTTCAACGATTGCCGATTTTCCTACGCCAGGCTCACCAATCAAAATTGGATTATTTTTTTTGCGCCGACTGAGGATTTGAGCCAAACGTTCGATTTCCTTTTCTCTGCCTACTACCGGGTCCAAACGTCCTTCTTCTGCCGCTTTTGTCATATCTGTACCGAAATTGTCAAGCACAGGAGTGTCATTAGAAGGCTTTTTCGAAGCTGTTTGCGCCTGTTGCTGGCGTTCTTCAGAACCGCTTCCACCGGATCGGGGAGAAGACATTTCTTCGTCATCATCGTCCTCTGTGAATCCCATGCCGGAATTTACATCTGGCTGTAATGTAGCTTGTTCCAACACTTTCACATAATTAATGTCATTAGCTTCGAGCACGGAAGCTGCCATATTGTTTTTTTCTCTTAGGATCGCTAACAAAACATGCTCTGTATCAGCTATATTACTTTTCATTCCACGTGCCTCTAAAATACACATTTTCAATATTTTGGCCGCGTCGTTAGACAACGGTATCTCTGCGTCAGGCAATAGCATATCATCAGCTTCTGTCTTCAGCCGAGCTTCAATCTGCTGCTTTACTGCAGCTAAATTGGTGTTGAGTTTTGACAATATCTCGATAGCTTTTCCTTCACCGTCACGAAGCATTCCCAGAAGTAGATGCTCAGGTCCGATATGCCTACTCCTCAATCGGTTAGCTTCTTCCTTGCTATAGACGATAATGTCGGAAACTCTTTGTGAGAATTGATTATTCATACTTTTTCCTTTTCTTCTAAGGGGTTATTTACTGGCAAATATACGCATTTAATCAAGTTTGTATTGCATATTTGCTTTATTTCTTATCTCTACAAATGGCGTGCCATAAAATGCCATGTTTTTAGTTATATATATAAGGTATAACAAATATTGTCCCCTGTTTTTCGTGAATATGTTTTTTTATGATGGCATTTATTCTTTTTCTCTTTTCTTTTTCTAATATTAATGGTTGGAAGTCAATTCGTTCACTGGAATTTTTAATTTTAATAACTAAATATGAACAAATAGACTGTCCTTCAAGCAGAAAAAAACTTTCTTCGGAAAAACTTTCGTATATCGTGGAAAAGTAGTACTTTAGCGTGGTTTTTCACAGACCATACAATGTATAATTAATAATCATTTTAAATGCTTGAACAAGACAGAATTATAAAGATTAACATCGAGGAGGAAATGAAGTCATCGTACATTGACTACTCCATGTCGGTCATTGTTTCACGTGCCCTTCCGGATGTTAGAGATGGATTTAAGCCCGTTCACCGTAGAATTTTATACGGAATGATGGAATTGGGTAATACTTCAGACAAACCTTATAAAAAATCTGCAAGAATTGTGGGTGAAGTACTGGGTAAGTACCACCCGCATGGAGACTCTTCAGTTTATTATGCTATGGTGCGTATGGCTCAGGAATGGGCAATGCGTTATCCTTTAGTAGATGGCCAAGGTAACTTTGGTTCTGTAGATGGTGATAGCCCCGCTGCTATGCGTTATACGGAGGCTCGTCTAAACAAGTTGGGTGAAGCGATGATGGATGACCTGTATAAGGAAACTGTAGACTTCGAACCTAACTTTGATAATACGTTGACGGAACCGAAAGTTATGCCAACCCGTATCCCTAATCTTTTGGTTAACGGTGCCTCTGGTATTGCTGTAGGTATGGCGACTAATATGCCTCCTCATAACCTTTCGGAAGTGATTGATGCTTGTGAAGCATATATTGATAATCAGGAAATCACAGTGGAAGAATTGATGAATTATGTCAAGGCTCCGGATTTCCCTACAGGCGGTTATATATATGGTATAAGTGGGGTGCGCGAAGGGTATCTGACAGGTCGTGGCCGAGTGGTTATGCGTGCGAAAGCGGAAATTGAAACCGGACAGACACATGATAAAATCGTAGTGACTGAGATCCCTTACAATGTCAATAAGGCTGAACTGATTAAATATATAGCTGATCTTGTTAATGATAAGAGAATAGAAGGTATCTCGAATGCAAATGATGAGTCTGACCGTGACGGAATGCGTATCGTTATTGATGTAAAACGTGATGCCAATGCGAGCGTAGTACTGAATAAGTTGTATAAGATGACAGCTTTGCAGACTTCTTTCGGTGTGAATAATGTAGCATTAGTTCATGGACGTCCGAAAACGCTGAATCTGAGGGATATGATTAAATACTTCGTGGAACACAGACACGAGGTGGTTATTCGTCGTACTCAGTTCGATTTGCGTAAAGCAAAAGAGCGTGCCCATATCCTTGAAGGTTTGATTATCGCTTCTGATAATATTGATGAAGTTATCCGTATCATTCGTGCAGCCAAGACTCCAAATGATGCAATAGCTGGTTTGATAGAACGTTTTAATCTGACAGAAATACAGTCACGTGCAATTGTAGAGATGCGTTTGCGGCAGTTGACTGGTCTGATGCAAGATCAGCTTCATGCTGAATACGAAGAAATCATGAAACAGATTGCTTATTTGGAAAGCATTTTGGCTGATGATGAGGTATGTCGTAAGGTGATGAAGGATGAATTATTAGAAGTTAAAGCGAAATATGGTGACGAACGTCGTTCTGAAATCGTATATTCTTCCGAAGAATTCAATCCGGAAGACTTCTATGCCGATGATCAGATGATTATTACGATTTCTCACATGGGGTATATCAAACGTACACCATTAACTGAATTTCGTGCACAGAATCGTGGTGGAGTAGGTTCTAAAGGAACAGAGACCCGTGATGCGGACTTTGTAGAGCATATTTATCCGGCTACTATGCACAATACTATGATGTTCTTCACACAGAAGGGGAAATGTTACTGGCTGAAAGTATACGAAATACCAGAAGGAACGAAGAACTCCAAAGGACGTGCTATACAAAACTTGTTAAATATCGACTCTGATGATAGTGTAACTGCATATTTGCGTGTTAAGAGTCTGGATGATTCTGAATATATCAATAGTCATTATGTATTATTCTGTACAAAGAAAGGTGTTATCAAGAAGACATTACTTGAACAATATTCACGCCCACGTCAGAATGGTGTAAATGCTATTACAATTCGTGAGGATGACAGTGTAATTGAAGTTCGAATGACGAATGGTAATAATGAAATTATTATTGCTAATCGCAATGGTCGGGCTATTCGTTTCCATGAGGCTGCAGTCCGTGTAATGGGGCGTACAGCAACAGGTGTGCGTGGTATTACACTAGATAATGATGGCCAGGACGAAGTAATAGGAATGATTTGCATCAAAGATTTAGAAACAGAATCTGTAATGGTTGTTTCTGAACAGGGATATGGCAAGCGTTCTGAAATCGAAGATTATCGTAAGACTAATCGCGGTGGTAAGGGTGTAAAGACCATGAACATTACCGAGAAAACAGGTAAGTTGGTAACAATCAAGTCAGTGACCGATGAGAACGATTTAATGATTATCAATAAATCCGGAATTACTATCCGTCTGAAAGTGGCTGATGTTCGCATTATGGGACGTGCTACTCAAGGTGTTCGTCTGATTAATCTTGAAAAACGTAATGACCAGATTGGTTCTGTATGTAAAGTCATGACAGAAAGCCTTGAGGATGAAATTCCTACAGAAGAAACAGAAGGTACTATTGTAAGCGATCTGTCTAATGACGCTCCGGAGGTCGACAATGCAGATGTTGACACAGATATTGATGAAAACAATAACGAAATTGAGGAATAGACATAATATTAATAATTAATCAAACAACAATCATGAAAAGAGTATTATTTTCAATGGTTTTATTGATGGCCGTTAGCTTATCATTCGCTCAAATGAAGAATGTAAAAGAAGCCAAAAGCATTGCCAGTGATGTAAAACCGAATTTTGGTCAGGCTGAAAAGCTGATTAATGAAGCTATTAAGAATCCTGAGACTAAAGATCTTCCTGACACATGGGACGTTGCTGGATTTATTCAGAAACGCTTTATCGAAGAAGAACGTGACAAGAAAGGCGTTTTGAAACAGCCGTTTGACACATTAAAGGCATACAATAGCATTTTGAAAATGTTTGAGTATTATACTAAATGTGATGATTTAGCTCAAGTACCTAATGAAAAAGGTAAAATTAAAAACAAATACAGAAAAGCAAATGCTTCAACTATATTAGTTGAGCGTCCTAATTTGATTAACGGTGGTATTCAATACTTCAACCTTGATAAGAATAAGGAAGCTTTGCAGTTCTTTGCAACATACGTAGAGTCAGCTTCTTATCCTATGTTAGCAGAACAAAATTTAGCTAAAACAGATACTCTTCTGGCACAAATTGCATATTACGCAACATTAGCTGCTGACAGAGTAGGAGACAAAGATGCAATTATTAAGTATGCTCCTGCTGCTTTGGAAGATAAGGATGGAGGTAAATTTGCAATGCAATTGATGGCAGATGCTTATAAAGCTAAAGGTGATACAGCTGCATGGGTTAAATCATTGGAAGAGGGTATTTTAAAGTTCCCGGGAAATGACTATTTCTTTGCGAATTTGGTTGATTACTACACTAGTTCTAACCAAGCATCTAAAGCAATGGAATTTGCTGATAGAATGTTATCTACTGATGCCAACAACAAGTTATATTTATATGTAAAAGCATATCTTTATCATAATATGAAAGAGTATGATAATGCTATTGAATTTTACAAAAAAGCTATCGCTGCAGATCCTGAATATGCAGAAGCATATTCTAATGTAGGACTGGTATATTTGATGAAGGCTCAAGATTATGCTGATAAAGCTACAACAGATATCAATGATCCTAAATATGCAGAGGCACAGGCTACAGTGAAGAAATTCTATGAAGAAGCTAAGCCATTTTACGAAAAAGCCAGAGCTTTGAAGCCAGATCAGAAAGATTTGTGGTTGCAGGGTCTCTATCGTGTTTATTACAATTTGAACATGGGGCCTGAATTTGAAGAAATTGATAAGATGATGAAATAATTATCATTAATCAGTTATTATAAAAAAGACTATCTCAATATTAATGAGATGGTCTTTTTTATTTTTATCTTAAGTTTTGATGTTTTTGAGGGGAGAATGAAAAAGCGGCATCTACATTTATTTTTGGGATGCCGCTTTTATTTTAGAGAGAGAAGAGAGAGTCGTTATTAGTATTATCTTTTTTTTCTATTAAACATAATGATAATTATTCCCTTTATTTGCAGCAGAAATTTAAAACCTATTTGAATATGTCTGCGAAAAAAGGAAAATGGACTGAACGTTTTAATCAGAAAAACGATTTTGATTTCACGGTATCCCGTGTTATTGTTACTCGTGTTGCTTACTCTCGTGTTACTAAACTGATTCCTGTATCTCAGTTTTCTCTTTTTGGTATTACTGTTTCAGAAGCTCAGAAGATCGCTAGATCTTTTAATACGCTTGCTGATCATGTTTGTATGATAACTTTAATTGAAGAATAATATGAAGCTCTCTAATCAACAAATCTATGACATCATTAAGATCGTCGTTACTGCGATTCTTTCAATCTCCGCAACTTTGTTTGTGCAATCCTGTACATTGTCCTTATCTATTTCGAAGAACAACTCGAATAGTACTCAGAAAACGGAACAGACTACTACTAGTTCAGTAGATTCAACTCAGATTAACTTTACTCCTAAGTTCTGATATGATTAAGAATCCTTTTTGTAAGTGTCTTCATCCTAAGAAAATCGTTAATCCTTATATTAACGAATCTATGGTTGTTCCTTGTGGTCACTGTCAGGCATGTACGTTGGCTAAAAACTCACGTTATGCCTTTCAGTGTGATCTTGAATCTTATACTGCTAAGCACACATTGTTTATAACTCTTACTTATGCTAATCGTTATATTCCTCGTGCTACTTTTGTAGATAGTCTTGAACGCCCATTTGGTAATGATCTTGTAGATAAGGAAACAGGTGAAATTCTTGGTCCATCTGATATGAAGCAAGAAGATATTGATCGTTTATTAAACAAGTTCTATCTCTTTGGAGATGTCCCCTATCTTCGTAAAACTGATTTGCAATTATTTTTTAAAAGATTACGTTATTATGTCTCAAAACAATGTCCTTCGGAAAAAGTGCGTTACTTTGCTGTCGGAGAATATGGACCCGTCCATTTCCGCCCGCATTATCATATCTTATTATTCCTCCAGTCAGATGAAGCGTTACAGGTATGTTCAGAGAATATATCTCAAGCATGGACCTTTGGTCGTGTCGACTGTCAAATATCCAAAGGTCAGTGTTCATCATACGTTGCGAGCTATGTTAATAGCAGTTGCACTATACCCAAAGTTTTTAAACTTAGTTCCGTCTGTCCGTTCAACGTTCATTCTCAGAAATTGGGTCAAGGCTTTCTTGACTGTCAACGTGAGAAGATATACTCATCTACCCTTAAAGATTTTGTTAAAAGAAGCATCGTACTCAATGGCAAGTATAAAGAGTTTGACGTATGGCGGTCGTGTTACACTTACTACTTTCCCCGATGTAAAGGATTTGCTTCTAAATCTTCACGTGAACGTGCTTACTCTTACGGAATTTATGATACAGCGAGGCGTTTATTCCCTTCCTCAGAAACGACGTTCTCACTTGCGAAAGAAATAGCTTTTTATATAAAACATTTTCATTTTACGGATGATACTTACTTACTTGATTTGTTTGGACATGTATCAGATCAGAAGTCTTTGCTTGATCTTTCTAATTATTTTCTTGATCGTGACGCTATGGTTCGACCTGTAGAATCGGATGAATTTAACCGTTGGGTTCATCGAATCTACGTTGAGTTACTTGTCTCTAAACATTTCTTGTATTTTGTTTGTGATCGTATTACCCTTGCTGAACGTAAGTCTAAACAGCGTATGATTGAGGAGTTCTACTCTTATCTTGATTATATGCACCTTACTTCATTCTTTGAATCTCAGCAGGAATTTTATGAGAGTGATTTGATTGGTGATGATGATCTTTGTACTGATCAATGGGAAAATTCTTATTATCCTTATTTTTATAATAATGTTTACACGGAATCTGGACGATTCGAAAAAACTCCTGTGTACCGTTTGTATGCTTCGGATGTCAAGAAACTTTTCAATGATCGTATTAAGCATAAGAGACTCAATGATGCTAATAAGATATTCATTGACGAATAATTATTAAACTTTTAATTTATTAATTTATGGCTAATATCATGTCTTTGAAGTCTTTAAGAAATAAGACTTCTCGAAATGGTTTTGATCTTAGTTCAAAACGTAACTTTACTGCTAAGGCAGGTGAACTTCTTCCTATTCTTTGTAAGGAGGTTCTTCCCGGTGACAAGTTTGAGATTGATCTTAAAACTTTTACCCGTACTCAGCCTCTGAATACTGCGGCTTTTGCTCGTATGAGAGAGTATTAGCTGAATTCAACTTGCAAATGCAACAGAATTCTGATTAA
>UMHO01004343.1_pt1 | contig 14901 bp, 10 predicted proteins | sample 1965561 | NCBI WGS metagenome assembly UMHO01 (sample SAMEA4836102, study PRJEB28245) | human gut metagenome | biome: gut microbiome; material: fecal sample | place: Denmark | collected 2008 | reverse complement strand
GCATCGCGAAGCGTGTTACTGAGAACGGAGTGAACAGTAACATTCTCTGTGGAGGTTGCGGAAGGGGAAGTCAGTTTTCGTTGTAAATAACAGTGAGCTATGATAAAATACAGATATTGAAAGCGCAGAGCGTGTTTGAAAAAACAAAAAATCCTTCGCCGTAGGGCGGGGGATTTTTGGCAGAAAGTATTAAGGGTGGCTTGAGGATATGACAGTACTGGAACAGTTAAGAAAAACAATTGAAGACGGACATCCGGGGGAGACAGAGAAGCTGGTGAGGGAGGCATTGAAGCAGCATATTCCTGCAGGGCGGATTGTGGAAGAGGCCATGACTCCGGCTATGCGAACAGTGGGGGAGAATTACAAATCCAATGGTGCGGATATTATTAAAATTCTGGCAGCAGCCCGAAGTGTGCGCAAGGGTTTTGAATTGTTGGAGGAGCAGGACTCGCAGTTTGGCAGGAGGAATATCGGAACTGTGATCCTTGGAACGGTGGAAGGTGATCTGCATGATGTAGGTAAGAATCTGGTTGCGATCATGTTTCGTAGTGCCGGATTTAAGGTGATCGATCTGGGAGTGGATATTTCTGAGAAGCAGTTTCTGCGTGCAGTGAAGCAGAATCCTGATGTGTCGATCGTGTGTATCTCCTCGCTTTTGAGTACTTCAATCCCGGAGATGGAGCAGGTGGTGAAGTCTCTGAAACGAAGCAACAGTAAGCATAAATTTAAGATTATGGTTGGTGGAGGTGCAGTAACGGAGCAGCTGGCGAAGAATATGGGAGCAGATGCCTATACGGAGAACTGTATTGAGGCTGTGGAAGTTGCGAAGACGTTTATTGTGTGAGAACCGGGCTGACAGGTGCGTATGAGAAAGACATAGTGTGAGTTAAATTGCTATAGAATTGACTGGTAAAATAGGTGCTTCAATTATGTGACAGGAGGATTGTAGACTTGCAGCTGTCATCAGTTTATTTATATGAAAAAATAAAAGAGAAATATGAAATTACGGAAAGGGGAACTTTATCCGGTTCAGACGGATATCTGCGCCCTTTTTTGTGTTATGAAAAAAAAGAAACATTTCGACATGGGCATGTTTATGTGGTACAGAGATATGACAAAGAGTGGGAATCGGCAGTTCTGACTGCTGAAAATATACTCTGGGTATTTTGTGGGAGAGAGGAAATTGATGCTGCATCAGAAGAGCTTCAGCAGATTCCGTATATTCATATTGCACTTGATAGTCTGGAAGAAATAGCAGAATTTATGAATGATGTGCAGGAGATTTTTGATGCGGCTGATGAATGGGAACGGAAGATTCATGATCTGATGTTAGAACATGCCGGAATGGACAGGCTTTTGCAGGTGACATCGGAATTTCTGCAGAATCCGATGACTGTAACAGGACTGGATTTTACCTTTGTGGCGGAAGCGGGAAGCGAGTATCTGCCGCCGAGGGCGCGGCTGTATACAGATGACGGGTTGAATATGGAATATGTAAATGCACTTTTGCAGAATGAGACTTATCGAGATATGGCAGATACGCATGAATATGTGATGTTTCCGGCTTACATCAGTGGATGTCGTTCGATGAACAGAAATCTGTTTGTGGATGGGAAAGCAACTCACAGGCTGGTTTTGACTGAGTGCAGATCAGAGATTACACTGAGAGTTATCTGTGTACTGGATATTCTGGTGGAGAAACTGGAGTATCTGCTTGCGCATGAAGCGGAGGAAGAAGATCCGGACAGGGATATGGAGCAGATTTTTGTCAGGATTTTGTCGGACAGAACTGCGGATTATATGCAGGTGAGTAGAGAACTGAGTGAACTGGGATGGAGTGGAAATCATGAATATATGTGCCTGATCCTGCAGATTACCTATCTGAATCAGCAGAATCTTTCCACAAAGGCAATCTGCCGATATATTAAGAAGAAATTTGAGGATTCTGTGAGTTTTCTTTATCAGGATGAAATTGTGGCATTTTTTGACCTTACCAGACTTGGAAAAAGCCAGGAGGAAGTAGCCGGAAAACTGGTTTATTTTATCAGGGATACTTATCTGAAAGCCGGATACAGCAGGGTGATGACAGGACATATGAATCTGAGACGGCAGTATGTGCAGGCGAAGACGGCTTTGGATGTAGGAAGCCGTAAGAAGCCTTATCTGTGGATTCATTATTTCGGTCAGGTGGCATTGACTTATATTCTGGAACAGGCAACAAGAAGACTGCCAGGAACAATGATCTGTCATGAAGGGCTGCTGGAATTGAAGAAGCATGATGAGGAGAATCAGACTCAGTACATGGAGACATTGAGAGTGTATCTGGAGCAGCATCTCAGTGCAACCCAGGCGGCAAGGGAATTGTTTATCCACCGCAGTACGTTTCTTTACAGGCTGGACAGGATTAAGGAAATCCTGCAGTCTGAGCTGGATGATCCGGAGGAGATTTTTTATCTGGAATTGTCATTCAGGCTGCTGGAGCAGGAGCAAGAGAAAGAATAGTACGGGAACAGAATAGTGCAGATATCTGGAAAGGTCAATTATTTGTGGAGGGAGATATTTTGATAAAAAAATTCAGGTACGCTTGAGCGTACCTGAATAAATGTTAAAAGAGATATTATGTTATTTAGCTTCTTCTTCGGCAGCAGCCTCTTCTTCAGCTTCCAGAGCCGGGTCTACATGAACGGCGGCTACGGATACAACTGCAGCTTCAAGGTCTGTCTTTAAGTCTACATCTTTGTCCTGGGCGATGGCGAGGTCTTTGACTTTGATTACGTCGCCGACTTTCATGTCACCGACATCTACCATAACTTTGTCTACCAGTGCTGATGGGAGAGCTCTGAAGGAGATTTCTTCCAGATGCTGCTGTAATACACCGGCTTCCAGTTTGTCGTGGTTTACAAGTACGATCTCTGCTACGGAATGTACTTTCTCGTTGCTTACCAGTGCCTGGAAATCTATTTCATCCACCTGTCCTTTTAACGGATTGAACTGGATCTCTTTAATCAGTACGTCATATGACTGACCATCTACATCCAGCATAATCTGGCTTCCTTTGTTATTTGTCTTGAGAAGTTTCTCGACAGCAGATTTCTCGATTTTAACAGGAAGAGAACCTTCCATCTCTCTGCCAAATACGTTACCTGTAACGTAGCCTTCTCTTCTTAATCTTTTGGCCTTTGTGTCCATTGTTCTTTTTTCAGCTTTTAAAGTATTCATTTGACTTTTCCTCCATTTTACAGCTGAGGTGACACGCTTGACACTATCTTCAATTTATGAGCATCCGAAATGCTCCAGGTGGTGTTAAGTATTTTTAAGTATTCAGTTGTTTGTTCTTTATCTTTGTTACAGCTGTATTATAACACGCTAAAAATGAAATGCAAGAGGAAAATGTGAAGAGTTTGTGAAATTTAAGTAAACACAAACAAAGCCCTCCGGAAGTGACCGCTTCCGGGGGGGGCTTTGCATTTAATCTAATTAATCATTAATTACAGAGTATCATTTCTTCTGATATAACCAGGCTGTTCAGTCGGGGAAACGATTTCTTTTTTATGAACGAGTTTCGCCCATTTGTCGACTACTTCATTCTCTACGTGAACACCCTCACCTACAGTAGCTTCAGCGAGAACAACACTGTTTCTTACAACAGCACCTTTTTTAATGACGCATCCACGACCGATTACGGAATTCTCAACAGTACCTTCAATCTGGCAGCCGTTGGAGATTACGGAATTCTTCACATCTGCAGTATTGAAATACTGAGTCGGGCAGGAATCATTGGTACGTGTATAGATTGGCCAGTTATCATGGAAAAGTTCCTGAGCTGACTTGTAATTAAGGAGAGCCATGTTTGCAGCATAGTAACTTGGGAAGTCTGTAATGCTTGCAAAGAATCCCTTGTGTGCAACGCCGCGGATGTCCAGAGTTTCGCATTTATCATTCAGGATGTCTGCCAGTGTATACATGGAAGAAAGATTCTTGGCTTCTTTGATCAGGCTGATGAAAAGCTCTGTTTTCATAACACAGGTATCCATATAAACATACTGATTCTTCTTATTACCATGATTCGGTTCGATGGATTCCACACCTTTCTGGCGGTTCAGTCCCAGAACATTACAGGTAAGATAAGCCTCTTTTGCATTATCAACAGCGTGATAAAGGAGAGTAACATCTGCACCGGACTCAACGTGTGTATGTAAAAACTGGTCAAAATCAATTGAATAAACCATATAGCTCGGGGCAATGACAACATACGGATGATTCATTCTGCTGAGGGATTCCATGTTGTCCAGATAGCAGGAGATATCGGTGTTATAGATATCATTGTCATTATTGTGCTCTGAGAAGAGAAGCTGAAGTTTGCCGCTCTTGGAGTTGATGTTGTAATGACGTCCTGTTCCAACGTGTTCTACAACAGAACGGGGTTTATTATTGATATAGACCTGAATACGGTCAATGTCGCTGTTGGTCATATTGGAGATAGGGAAGTCAATGACTCTGTATCTGCCAAGGAAGGAAAACGCACCGATTGGGCGATAATCCTGCATACCATCTACATAAATATTTCTCCCGGAAGAGCTTACGATTCCAAATGCCTTATACATATTATTCTGCCCCCTTTACGCGTTTCGCTACAAGCTCAATGTGCTCACTGTCTGCGGCACCGACAACTGCACCTTTACCGATGCGGACACCGTCAGCTACAAGTGCACGCTGAACAACGGCACCTTCTTCTACAACAACACCCGGCATCAGTACACTGTCGATAATTCTGGCACCTGCACCAATCTTAACACCTGTAAAGAGAACGGAATGCTTAACTTCGCCCTGAACAACACAGCCCTGTGTGATATATGCATCTTTAATATCTGCTTCTGCGCTGATGTATTGTGGAAGTGCGGTAACATCTTCTGTATAAATCTTCCAGGACGGATCACCCAGATCCAGTTCATTCTTGGAACTTAACAGATCCATGTTTGCTTCCCAGAGAGAGTCGATGGTACCAACATCTTTCCAGTATCCTTCAAATTTATATGCATAAAGAGTTCTGTTATCGTTAAGCATAGTAGGGATGATATCCTTACCGAAGTCATGGCTGGAATCCGGATTCTTGATATCAGCCATCAGCATCTTGCGGAGGAGTTTCCAGGTGAAGATATAGATACCCATGGATGCAAGGTTGCTCTTCGGATGCTCAGGTTTCTCTTCGAATTCTACGATACGTCCGGATTCATCAGTATTCATGATACCAAAACGGCTTGCCTCTTTCATCGGAACTCCGATAACTGCGATGGTTGCATCTGCCTTTGATTCTTTGTGGGCTGCAAGCATCTTGTCATAGTTCATTTTATAAATATGGTCACCGGAAAGAACAAGAACGTATTCAGGATCAAATTTATCAATGAAATCAATATTCTGGGAGATTGCATCTGCAGTTCCGCGATATACATTCAGATTCTCATCTGCTTTCTCACGTGGAGGAAGAACGTAAACACCGCTGTTTTTAGCATCAAGACCCCAGCGTCCGCCGGCCAGGATCATGGCCAACATACTATTTTGTTTCATAATAGTGAACCCTCGCTTTCATTTGTTAGGTAATATTATACATTTTTTCCTGACATTTTTCCATAGGTTTCTGAAAAAAATATGTAAAAACTTTGCTATAAACTAAGTAAAATCGACGAAAAATTATACATTATATACAAATATCGAGACGAATCGCATGACAGGGGATTAAAGATATTTGTAAATTATGCTTATAACGTACCAAAATTCATTCCAGATTGCCTGCGGCAATGGGATTTTGGTCTGTATGTCTCGGGATTTTGGCATATTCATGCCAAAACACCTCGCGGAATAATGCTGTGTGAACAGTAACATTTGTTCACAAATTTAAGTGAAACGGGTGGACGTATGATAGTTCTTACGTTATAATAGGTAGGAATTTATAGAAGAAACGCGTAACTGTGAAAATACTGAACAGTTACAGAGAAACAGAGGTTATCACGTGAGTAAAAGAGAAGATTATAAACGATTTATCGTATTTTGTCTGGCGAGTCTGGTGGTTCTGGCACAGGCGGCGGTCTTTGCATGGGTGTGGTATTCCGTTTACAGAGGACAGATCGACGAGCCTTTCTGGCGCAAAGGTAACTGGGTACTGATCGCAATCTACGGTCTGATGTTTGCCCTGTTTGCCAAATTGTACGGAGGACTTAAGGTTGGATATCTTAAGAGGATTGATGTATTTTATTCGCTGACACTGGCACTTTTGTGTACCAATGTGGTGGAATATCTGGAGATCACCCTGATCAACAGATGGTTCCTGAGCGTATGGCCTATGATCGAGATGACAGGAATACAGCTGGTGCTGATCATTATCTGGATATTTGGTTCAAGGTATATCTATTCCGGACTTTACCGCGCACGCCGGCTTCTGGTCATTTACGGTGACCGGGATCCGGGGGACGACCTGATCCATAAGATGAATTCCCGAAAGGACAAATATGACATCAGCGGCAAGGTACACATCAGTGTGGGAGAAGAAAAAATCCATCAGATGATGCAGGATTATGACGGCGTGATCATCTGGGATCTGCATTCAACAGAGAGAAACCGTTATCTGAAATACTGTTTTGCACATTCTGTCCGATGCTATGTGAGTCCGAAGATTTCGGACATCATTCTTATGGGAAGTGAACGCATCCATCTTTTTGACACACCGCTTCTGGTATCCAGAAATATGGGACTGGCAGTAGACCAGCGTGCTGCAAAGAGAGTTATGGATATTCTGATCTCAGGGATCGGTATTATAATCACTTCACCGATCATGCTGATCATAGCGATTGCGGTAAAAGCATACGACAGAGGTCCGGTGTTTTATTTTCAGGACCGTCTGACATTGGGTGGAAAGCCCTTTAAGATCTGTAAATTCCGCAGTATGTGCGTAGATTCGGAGAAAAACGGTGCAAGACTGGCATCTAAGCATGATTCCCGTATCACACCGGTAGGTCATGTGCTGAGAAATCTTCATCTGGACGAGCTTCCTCAGCTTTTCAATGTATTTAAGGGAGATATGTCTCTGGTAGGTCCGCGTCCGGAACGTGAAAGTATCATGCTTGAGTATGAGAAAGAGCTTCCGGAATTCTATTATCGTCTGAAAGTTAAAGCAGGTCTTACCGGATATGCGCAGGTCTACGGTAAGTATAATACAACTCCTTATGACAAATTAAAGCTGGATCTGTTTTATATTGAGAATTATTCCTTCCTGCTGGATATCAAGCTGATCTTTATGACAGTCAAAATTTTTTTCCAGAAAGAAGTATCTGAGGGAGTAGATGACAGACAGGTAAATGCGTTGAAGGATTCCGGGAAAAACGCCGGAGTGTCAGAGAATAAAACGGAGGAATGACAATGAATAAACCGCTGGTATCTGTGATCATGCCGGTTTACAACGGAGAAAAATATATTAGAAAGGCTGTGGAATCCGTCTATGAACAGGGAGTTTCGCTGGAACTTCTGGTGATCGATGACGGTTCTACAGACCATACAGAGGAAGTCCTGTCTGCCTATGAGGGCAGAGAGGACTTTCGGTATATTAAGAATGAACAGAATATGGGAGCTGCAGGCTCCAGAAACAGAGGAGTCGGGCTGGCACAGGGAACCTACATTGCTTTTCTGGATGCAGATGACTGGTGGGAGTCAGGCAAGCTGAAAGAACAGCTGAAACGTCTGGAAGAGACAGGATACGTGCTGTGTTCTACAGGGCGGGAACTGATGAAAGCGGACGGAAGCAGTACAGGACGGACAATCCCTGTAAAAGAGAAGATCACCTACAGAGAACTTCTGAAACATAACAGCATCAACTGTTCTTCGGTAATACTCAGAAGGGATGTGGCGCGTGAATTTCCCATGGAGCATGACGACAGCCATGAGGATTATATCACCTGGCTGAAAATCCTGCGAAAATACGGCTGTGCTGCCGGAATCAACAAACCCTATCTGAAATATCGTCTCAGCGAAGGCGGCAAATCCAGAAACAAACTGAAATCAGCAGCCATGACTTACAATGTCTACAGATACGCCGGTTACGGCAGGATCAGAAGCTGTATTTTTTTCTGTTCTTATGCTGTACATGGAATATGGAAATATTGCTACTGTTCATTTCGTTCACAGTAACGTAGCCAAAATTCCATTGCCTGCGGCAATGGAATTTTGGCTTGTATGTCTCGGGATTTTGGCATATTCATGCCAAAACACCTCGCGGGATAGTGGTGTGTGAACAGTAACAAAATATTTCCATTGACCGAAATGTTAAGTTTCTATTCCATAAATCGTAAAAATATGTTATGCTTGTTGCTGTAAATATGACTTTGCGGTTAATTGCCCGTTACATTGCTGTGCGTTTTTTTGTCTGCCGGTCATCTGAAGAATCTGGCAGAATGGGGTTGTATGTTCACACAGCAGAAGTCAGAAATATGATTAGAGGATAGTACTTAAACATGAAAATAAAAAAAGAGAGAGCGGCGGTGCCGTACTCCTGCCTGATTGATAACATTAAAGTTTTGCTTATCTTTCTGGTAGTATTTAACCATATTATTGCATTTAACCTTGTAAAGGTAGACACTGTAGTGAGATATGTGTGGTATGCGATCACGATTTTTCACATGCCTGCATTTGTTTTTATTTCAGGATATCTGTCAAAGAAACCTCAGAATGTGCTGAAGAATTTTAAGAACCTGCTGATCCCTTATGTTCTGGGATATACCTTAACCTGGTATTCACAGATATGGCTGGGCAGATCCGTAGATTATGAGATACTGCGTCCTACCGGAAGTGTCATGTGGTATATACTGGCACTGTTTATTTACCGCCTTACCATTGAGGCCCTGGGTAAGATCAGATTTATTGTTCCGCTCAGTATCCTGTTCGCATTATGGGCAGGAACCAGACCAGAATTTACCACATTCCTGTCATCATCAAGAATCGTGGTATTTTTCCCGTTCTTTGTTGCGGGGTATCTCTGGAAGAGTGAATATATCACAGCAATCCGTAAATTTAAGGGAAAATGGATCCTGGTGGCAATCTCCGGAGTCCTTTTGTGGGCGATACCGAATTATATGATCCCAAATGAAATGGGAATTGCTATTTTCCGAGGTAATCATGGATATCAGCTCTGTGGCCTGACGGATCCTCAGGGAGTGATCCTCAGACTGCTGATGTATCTGGTATCTTTCGTAGTTGTCTATACGATGCTTGCGTTAGTGCCGGACATCAAACTGCCACTTACCTATGTGGGACGACATACAATGGGAATTTATTTCTTCCATTATCCGATCATGATCATTATGAATGGTTTATATATCCTGATGCTTCCTGCAATGAACAATGTATGGGTGCTTCTGGGAGTATCACTGGTATTTGTACTTGTACTGGGAAGTCTGCCTGTGGATCTGCTCTATACGGGTGTTCTGAATCTGATCGCATTTATCCTGATCAAGAAGGATAAGACAGTCAGAGATGAAGGTCTGGAAGAAGAGTATGACAGCGAATATGATGAATATGAACTTCTCAGAAGAAAGAAAGCCATCGCAGAGCTTGCGGCAACGCTTGATTCAGAGAGTGAGCAGGACGGACATGTGGAGAAAGTAAATATGGACGAGGATACACCGGATCATACTTCTTCCGACAGGCATGAAGGCTTCAGCAATGTGGCCGGCATGGAGCTGGAGATTGAAGAAGATAATCTGGATGATATCCCTGATGAACTGATTAAAGGGGAAGAGGAGCTTTCGCTGGAAGACCTGATCCAGGAACTGGAAGCTACTACCAGAACGATGGACGACAACAAAGAACCATAAACACAAAGGAAGAGTTTTGAGATACAAAAACAGTATTTCAAAACTCTTCTTTTTGTAAAGTTAACGTGAATTTAACATTTTTGTAACGGACAGGTGACGGAAGTTGGGAAGTATGATATAATCAAAGTATCTATCGTATGGAGGTTACTGTGAACGTAGTGAACAGTAACGTATGGAGCAGGAAAACTGTTCGGCAAAATAAGAATATTTTTTTCAGGGGAGTTATGACAGAAGAATGAAGAGAGTAATCACATATGGCACTTTTGATCTTTTTCATAAAGGCCACTACAATATTATCAAAAGAGCAAAAGCACTTGGTGATTATCTGATCGTAGGTGTCACAAGTGAGAGCTTTGATATTGAGCGGGGCAAACTCAATGTGCGGGACAGCCTCATTAAGAGAATCGAGAATGTGCGAAGGACGGGGCTGGCAGATGAGATCATCATTGAGGAATATCAGGGACAGAAGGTCAATGACATCATTAAGTATGATATTGATGTCCTGGTGGTAGGATCTGACTGGAGAGGGAAATTCGATTACCTTAAGAACTACTGTGATGTAGTTTATCTGGAAAGGACCAAGAATATTTCCAGTACAAAGCTTCGCAGTGAAGGTGTTATCTTTAATATGGGAATCGTGACGGATGACATCCGGGATAATGATTTTGTGGAGGAATCCAAATATGTCAGCGGAGTTCATGTGGAACGTGTATTCAGCGAGGATCACGAGACTGCACAGAGATTCTGTGATAAATATGAGTTAGGTTCCTGCTGGAACAGCTATGATGAATTTCTGGCAGATGTAGATATTGTTTATATCAAGACATCGCTGAACCGGAGAGCGGAATATATCGAGCGAGCGCTGAAAAAAGGAAAATATGTGATCAGTGATTCGCCTATGACACTTTCCTCAGAGAAACTGCGCTACCTGTTTCAGGTGGCAAGGGAGAACAATGTAGTTCTCATTGAACGGACCACACTGGTCTACCTGCGGGCGTTTAATCAGCTGGTATGGCTGGTACACAGTAACCTGGTGGGAGATCTGGTAAGTGTCAAATGTGCAATCTCCCAGGATGATTTCGAGGGCGGCAGGACTTTTAATGAGACGGTCTGCACAGCTATCTGCGCAGTACTGAAACTGCTGGGAAAAAAGTGCCAGGATATCAACACCAATGCGGTCCGCAATCAGGAAGGCCGTTTTGTATATGATATGATTTCCATGAAATACGCCGGTGCACTGGCGACTATTGAGATCGGAACAACGGTTGACATTGAGAATGAACTTGTGATCATCGGAAGCAACGGCAGGGTAACTATCCCTAATGACTGGTGGAACACCGGATACTTTGAAGCCAATATTTCAGGAAAAGAATTTCTGAAAAGGTACAGCTTTAACTTCGAGGGAAATGGTTTCCGCTATCTGCTGCAGGAGCTGATGATTATGATCAGAGACAAACGGACAGAATGTACCCGGCTTTTCTATGATGAGTCGGTAAGAATAATAGAAATTTTGGAAACAATCAACAGAAAGGACAATTCATGACGGAGAAACAGAAATACCTCCTGAAGCTTTTCAGGGAGGTTGATGAAATCTGCAGAGAACATAACCTCAGATACGTGCTGGCAGGAGGCTCCCTGATCGGAGCTCTCAGACATGAGGGATTTGTTCCCTGGGATGATGATGTAGACCTTTATATGCCACGTCCGGACTGGGAGAAATTCACAGAGATATGCAAAACAGAACTCCCGCCTGACAGAGAGATACAGTGTTCGGAGGTGGACAGAAACTATACAAATTCATTTCCGCGCTACGCATCCACCAATACCTGTGCCATCCATAAGAGCCAGATTATCGGGAAGGACTGCGGCGGAGAAATCATAGACATTCTTACACTGGATCCTGTTCCGGCTGACGACAAAGAATACGAGAAATATAGAACACACATGATGATCTACTCAGATCTTATCAATATTTCTGTAGGCTACAGCGACCGCTGGGAGATACCTGCATCCATGTATCTGAAGTATCTTCTTTCTTATATTTTTCTTGGCAAAAAAAGAACACTGGCAAAGCTTGAGAAGATCATGTTCTCTTATAAAGAAGAGGAATGTGACCGTTATGCCATGCGCTGGGGCGGCTGCCCATTTCTTTTTGATAAGGATATGATGTTCCCTGTAAAGGAGGGCATCTTTGAGGGAAAAAAGGCAATGATTCCAAATAAGTGCAGTGACTATCTGATCTGGCATTATGGAGACGAGTGGTCATATATGCCTCCTCATGATAAGAGGGAGGGTCATGTAGCAGTGTGTGTAGATGATCTTCCTTATCAGGAGCTACGTGAAGAATACATGCCGAAGATCAATAAGGAAAGATTGCGCTGGGACAGTGTGTTCCGAAAGTTCTACAATATGCGCATTGCGAAAAAAAGCCATAAGGTCCGCCAGGATGGGCTTGCAATGAAAGCCCGCGCTGTTGCACTGGACCTGCAGAGAGCGATCGATGAATCAGGACTTAAGATCAGTGAGCTGGTGGAAAGCAGATCTTTCCGTAAGCTGAGTGCACTTTTTGGCTCTTATTATAAGAATCAGCTCAGTGCTGACTTTATCGGAAGGGAAGACTATACCAATATTTATGCCTTTTATCATCCGATACTTGTGGAAATACCGGATGATATATTCTATGCAGCAATGCTGACTCTGTTTTATACAGAACGTGTATCAAAGGCATATAGAATGCTGCAGATCCGTAAGCAATGGGATCATCTGAGCTCTGATATGGAGAAACTGAAGGAAGATATTGAGCTTTTCCGGAAAGCAGCGGATCACTATGAGTTTCACAGGATGAAGGAAGCAGAGCAGATCATCAGCGACCTTTTGCAGAAATATCCGGGACATCCGGGATTTATGAAATTTAAGTGCAGGTTCCTGATGGAGGATGCGGGAGAGAACCGGATCGAAGCAGAACGTTTTCTTGATAAGGCTCTTAAGATGTTTCCTGAGGATGGTTATTTCCTGAAATATAAGGCAGATATCCTCTGGATGGATGGCGAGATGCAGAAAGCGGCAGAGCTTTATCTTCAGGTAAAGAATAAGACAACTAACGGAATTGTATGGATGGAGATGGATAGATTCTTCAGAGGATACAAATCTGAAATCCTGAAAAGCTGTGAAGAGCTTATTGCAAACCACAACAAGAAGGAGGCTCTCGCATTGATGGAGCTGTGGAGTCGTCTGATACCTGAGGATGATGATATCCAGGGAGCATTATATCTGGCAAAAACAGTGTGTGCACGTACGCAGAGCGAGATAGAGAAAGAAATCGGTGAAATCCGGGCTGTGATCGGCACACAGATGATCACGCCAGTCAGTGTGGAGAAAAATCCGGGAAAAAGCAGAAAACAGATAAAATCAGATAGAACATCAGATGAAACATCGGCTGATGATGTGAATAAAAAAGTATCAGATCCGTCAGCAGAAACTGAAGAAGTTAAAGCGCCGGCGGATATACAGGTTAAAGTTTCAGAAGAACATAAGATGTACAGGAAAGCTCTTACAAGAGCATGGAAGCGGCTGGGGTATTCCAATGAGCTTGCAGAACTGCGCACCCAGATCATCTGTACAGGTGAGGAGAGCGAATTGGAGTGGCTTGCAGAACAGGTACGAAACCGTCAGTTCCGCAGAGAAGAGAAAGCCTGCGCTTATAAGCTGGTGGGTGATGTCAGGATGAAACAGGGACAGACCAGGGAGGCTTTTGCAAATTATAAGAAAGCACTGGAATATGAGATGCCTTCTTATGTAAAAACAGAGCTGTACCGTATTTTTATCAATGATCTGAACGATGGCAGCAGACAGGCGAAAAGCTTTGGAAAGAAGACGGATATTACAGTTGTGCTTGATAAATGGCTTGATAAATATGAAAGTATTGAAGATATTAAGAAAATCGTGCAGACTGTAACTGTTAAGTGACATCAATAGAAATGGAGTAAAGAGTTGAACAAAAAACAAAAGGTGATTTTATCATTATTACAGGAAATCGATGAAATATGCCGCCGGAATAAAATAGAATATTACCTCTCTCCACGACTGACACTCTGCGCAGTGGAAGGGCATCCTTTCCCACAGAATCCCATGTTTGGAGTTGTGCTGATGAAAACAGCGGATATGGAACGGTTCCGTCTGGCTGTGGATGAAGATCCAAGGGAAAAGAGAGCACTGGAATCCATGAAGAGCCACAAATGGTTCTCAGGATTTTATCTGAGATACACCAATACAGATACTCTGTGCCTGAATCTGGACAACACCAGAGACTACGCATTCCCGGGAATAGGAGTCAATATTTTTCCGCTCAGAACGCCGGCAGCTTCTGTAAAAGCAGAACGCAGATTATCCAGAGATGAGAATGCATGGACAGAGCTCTGTCATATCAATTATGCAGATAGAAATTTCAGGAGCAGGGTGAACCGTACAATTATGCGGCTGCAGTGCATGATAACCGGGCGCCAGGGACAGGCTGCACATTTGTATGACAGGCTTGTCAGATCCTGCCAGCAGCCCGGAGCAAATAAATATATCCTCAAAAGAAGAAAACAGACTACCATTTTCCCTGCAGAAATTTTTGCGGAGAGTAAACGTGTCACTCTGGAAGGTGCAGAACTCCAGGTTCCGGCAAAAACCGCAGAGTATCTTACCATAAGCTATGGAAAGAATTATAAAGATGCAAAGGAACCCCGCTATGTGACACCCATTGCGCTGGTGGTCAGTGCGAGGGTAAGCTATACACAGTTCTGGAAAGAATCCGGAAACTTTGAGAAATACTGTAAAGAGCGAATGAAAAATGCCCGCAAACTTGCCAGAAGCAGGCGGCACAAAGACTACTTCAACGAATGCTGGGATTATGTAGAGTTCTGTGGGGAGCGCCTGAATCTGAGTGTTTCCTATGAGAAGCAGAAAGACTACATTAAGAACTTGTATAAGAATGAAGATTATATGACACTTGAGAGGGTATTTCGTCCCTATTTCAAGATGATGCAGAAGAGTCTGCAGA
>UMHO01005054.1_pt1 | contig 15065 bp, 17 predicted proteins | sample 1965561 | NCBI WGS metagenome assembly UMHO01 (sample SAMEA4836102, study PRJEB28245) | human gut metagenome | biome: gut microbiome; material: fecal sample | place: Denmark | collected 2008 | reverse complement strand
AGCACGTCGCCAGTTCCTTTTTGAGCCTTGCGGCTCTTTTTTTTGTCATGGTTCTATACCATGGCTTTTTTTATTTCATGTTTATTATAGGAGTATAAATAAGAAGCAGTAATCATGTAGATATACACGGTTACTGCTTTCTATATTTTATTATAAGAGTGAAACTCTTTTATCTCTTTATCAAATATTTCTAAACAGTTTTGAGGTAAAAATGTTTGCATATAATTCCTACATAATTTTTCTAAGTGCAAGCTTTCTTCTTTATTTTTTCTATCATAAGAATAAAGAAGAAAATCTAAAAATAAATAGGTTATCATTAATTCACTTGCTTGATTATTCATAAAATCACCTCGGGATTTTATAATAGCAAATATTCTTAAAAATTAGTATATACTTTAGGGTATATCGACCTCATCATTTATTTTCTCTATTTGTACTTTTACTATTTGATATTTGTTTTGCGATAAATGATACATTATTAATTCAATTCTTGCTAAGTCTTTTGTTTCAAATAACAAGGGTATTTTTCCGGTCTTTACATAGTGAGAACTTCCTACTCCTTTTTGTTTATCTATCTTTGATAGCCATTCATGATTTCTTTTACTGATAATTGCATACATATACATCCCTCCATTTATGATGTTCCCAATTGGAGAAGATTTATACTTTTATGTATAAAAACTTTCTCTTGTAGCATACTTCAAATAGGGAGGTATTATTATGAAATTATTGAACTGTTTATTCCTTACAATTGGAATTGTTGGTGCAATTAACTGGGGTCTAATAGGTTTGTTTGATTTTAATTTAGTAACATTCCTATTTGGGTTCAATTCACTAGCTGAGCGAGGTGTGTACGTTTTAGTTGGATTAAGTGGTTTATATATGCTTATGTTTTATCCTAGAGTTATGTCACCTTATGATAAGACGTATAAGTAAAACAACTTTACAAACATAGGAAACATGATATAATCAGAAAGCATGAATGATTAGTATCATGTTTTTTTATGTTTTTAGAAAGGAAGTGAATGTATGGGAGCTTTATTAAGTATATTAAATGAATTTTTATATAGTTATATTTTAATTGCACTTTTACTTGTAGCTGGACTGTATTTTACATTTCGTACACGTTTTGTGCAATTTCGTTTATTCAAGGAAGGAATTCAATTATTAAGTGAAAAATCACATAAACAGGGTGGAGTCTCTTCTTTTCAAGCGTTGATGATTTCAACGGCTTCTCGAGTAGGAACTGGAAATATCGCTGGTGTTGCGACTGCATTAGCTGCTGGTGGTGCTGGATCTATTTTCTGGATGTGGATTATTGCCTTAATAGGAGCAGCCAGTGCTTTTATTGAATCTACTTTAGCACAGGTTTATAAAAATAAAGATGGCGAACAATATAGAGGTGGACCTGCTTACTATATGCAGAAGGCTTTAGGTAAACGCTGGCTAGGAGTTATATTTGCAGTTTTGTTAATTGCTTGTTTCTGTTTTGGATTTAATCCATTGCAGGCTTATAATGTAAGCAGTGCTGTTGCATACTACTTTGATAATGAACAGCTTGTTGCCCTTATCATAGGAATCATATTAGCTGTATTAAGTGCATTCGTTATTTTTGGCGGTGTACATAGAATTGGTATTATTAGTTCAACAGTCGTACCTGTAATGGCAGTACTATACATTCTTTTAGGAGTTTATATCACGTTTATAAACATAGATAAGTTACCTGTATTATTCCATGATATTTTTTCAGCTGCTTTTGATTTCAAAGCAATTTCAGGAGGTTTTGCTGGTTCCTGTGTAATGCATGGAATAAAACGTGGTTTATTTTCAAATGAAGCAGGTATGGGATCAGCTCCTAATGCAGGAGCGACAGCAGATGTATCTCATCCGGTGAAACAAGGCTTGGTGCAGACCATCTCTGTATTTATAGATACAATATTAATTTGCACAACTACTGCCTTCATGTTGTTAAATTATGGTATATATGACGGATTACAGGGGATGCCTTATGTTCAGCAGGCTATTTTTTCTGAAATTGGAGAAATAGGAATTCATTTTATAACAATATCTATTTTCTTATTTGCTTTTTCATCGCTCATTGGAAATTATTGTTATGCAGAAGGAAATCTTAAATTTATTATCAATAGTAAAAAATCTTTATTTATTTTTAGAGTTGTATGTATTCTTGCAATCTTTTTCGGTGCACAGCTTGATTTTACAACAGTATGGGATCTTGCGGATGTGTTAATGGGATTTACGGCTGTTTTAAATATTGTGGTTATTTTGATTTTAGGAAAAGTTGCGTTCATTTGCTTACGTGATTATACACAACAGAAAAAAGAAGGAAAAGATCCACTGTTTGATCCTGAAAAGCTGGGAATTAAACATGCGGATTGTTGGAAAGATATAAAAAAAGAATATGAAGATTTGTAGAAATAGTCGAATGTTATTCGGCTTTTTCTTTTAGTTGTGCTAGCGAACAAAAAAGTGTATAATTACTGCGTTGTGACGTTGAGGTGAGGAATAGTGGATAAAATTCATGTGGAAAATTTAACCTTCTCTTATGATAAGGAAAAGAATGCAGTGGAAAATGTATCCTTTTCTATTAAAGAAGGAAGCTATACGACGATTATTGGACATAATGGAAGTGGCAAAAGTACCATTGCGAAACTTCTGATTGGATTATTGGAAAAAGATCATGGAAATATTTTTGTAGATGGAGAAGAATTAACATATGAATCTTTATTCCATATACGAAATAAAGTTGGTATTGTTTTTCAAAATCCAGATAACCAATTTATTGGTGCTACTGTAGCTGATGATATTGCATTCGGATTAGAAAATCATCAAGTTCCTACAGAGAAGATGCAATCCATTATTGAAGAATATGCCAAGAAAGTAAAAATGACTCGTTATTTACAAAGTGAGCCAACTAGATTATCCGGTGGGCAAAAACAGCGTGTTGCCATTGCAGGTGTATTGGCAATGCAGCCATCTATTATTATTTTTGATGAATCTACAAGTATGCTGGATCCACAGGGAAAAGCAGAAATTAATGAACTAATTCAGCAAATTCATAAAGACAGTAAGATAACAATGGTTTCTATAACACATGATATTGAAGAAGTTAGCAAATCAGATCATGTTATTGTTATGGATAAGGGACATGTTGTTATGGAAGGGAAACCTGAAGAAATATTAGTAAAAGAAAAGGAACTTCTGAATTTACATCTGGATATTCCATTTGCCTTAAAGTTTGTAAATGCATTAAAAGAAGAACAGGTGGAACTTTCTCCATGTATAACTATGGAAAGGGTGGTAGAGGAATTATGGCAATCCGCTTTAAAGAAGTAGCACATATATACAATCCAGATTCTCCATTTTCCTATGCTGCTTTAAAAAATATAAATCTAGAAATTCCAGAAGGAAAAGTTACTGCAATTATTGGAGAAACAGGAAGTGGAAAATCTACTCTTGTACAGCATTTAAATGCGTTATTACTTCCAAGTGAAGGAGAATTGGAAATTCTAGATAAAAAGATTATAGCAAAAGAAAAAAATAAAAATTTAAAAGAATTAAGAAAACAGGTAGGACTTGTTTTTCAGTTTCCAGAATATCAGCTATTTGAAGAAACAATAGAAAAAGATATTGCTTTTGGTCCAAAAAACTTTGGAATTGATGAAGAAGAAGCTCATAAGATTGCAAAGGACATGCTGGATCTTGTAGGATTGGATGAAAGTTATTTAAAACGTTCACCATTTGATTTATCCGGTGGGCAAAAAAGAAGAATTGCGATTGCGGGAATTTTGGCAATGGATCCAAGTGTTTTAGTGTTAGATGAGCCAACTGCCGGTTTAGATCCGCAAGGAGCAAAAGATATGATGCAGCTGTTTGTTCGTATGAATAAAGAGTTTCATAAAACAGTATTAATCGTTACTCATGATATGGAACATGTTTTATCGTATTGTGATGAAGTCGTGGTAGTAAAAGATGGACAGATTGAAAAGCAATGCGATGTAACAACATTTTTTGAGAATTTAGATTTATTGCAAGAATTACGTATTAATCCTCCTGCAATTATTCGTTTAAGAGAAGAACTGCGAAAAAAAGGATTTTCGATTGATTCCTCTATAGTAGATATAAAAGAACTGGCAAAAGCAGTAGCAAAAGAGGTGAAAACGCATGAATAATATTGCATTAGGTAAATATCTGCCATTAGATTCTGTTATTCATAAATTGGATCCAAGAGCAAAAATTTGTGCAATGCTTTTGGTTATGATTGCGATATTTATTCCTACTGGATATATTGGATATGCTGTAATTGGATTGTTGGTATTAGCAGTTGCACTTAGTGCAAAATTAAAAATTAATTTTTTATGGAGAGCAATGAAACCAATGCTGTTTATGCTGGTATTTCTTTTGGTTATTAATTTAATGGTTGTGCGAAGTGGAACGTTATTATTTACAATTTTTGGATGGGGAATTTACAGTGATGCTATTTCTCAGACTTTGTATATCGTTATTCGTTTGGCGTTAATGATTATGATTACCACAATTTTAACTGCAACAACAAAACCACTTGAGCTAACGTTAGGAATTGAAGATTTATTAAAACCATTTCAAAAGATTCATGTACCGGCACATGAAATAGCAATGATGATTTCTATTGCATTGCGTTTTATTCCAACATTGATTGAAGAAACACAACGTATTATGAAGGCACAGGCATCTCGCGGTGTGGATATGGAAGAGGGAAAATTAATGGAAAAAATCAGAGCTATCTTATCTTTGATCGTTCCATTATTTGTATCTGCTTTTCAAAGAGCAGAAGATTTAGCATATGCTATGGAAGCTAGAGGATATGTGCCAAATCAGCCAAGAACACGTTATAAACAGTTAAAAATGCAGGGGAAAGATTATATCCTGTTAATAGGAAGCATGCTTCTTTTAGCAGGTATGATCGTATTATGTTTTTATGCCTAGATATAAAGTTACTTTGAGTTATGATGGCAGTAACTATGGTGGATGGCAAAAACAGATGAATACGCATTCTATACAGGAAGAAATAGAAAGTACGTTAGAAAGAATTGTAAAAGAACCAGTTAGCATCCATGCAAGTGGAAGAACGGATGCAGGTGTACATGCACTTGCACAAGTCTTTCATTTTGACAGTAATAAGAATCTATCAAATGAAAACTGGAAAAGAGCTTTAAATTCCTTATTACCAAAAGATATTCGTATCCAGCAGGTAGAAACTGTGTCGGATACATTTCATGCTCGTTTTGATGCAGCAGGAAAGCGTTATGATTATTTGATTAGCGAGGATGTATTGAATCCTTTTTATGAACGTTATATGGCAAAGGATCGTGCACATTTAGATGTAGCGTGCATGCAGGAGTGTGCCAATGTATTTATCGGTACGCATGATTTTACAAGTTTTACAAGCAGTAAGTTAGATCCTAGAAAACCACGTATAAAAACGATTTATCGTTTAGAGGTTAGAAAAGAGAAACATGCAGTACGTTTAATTTTTGAAGGAAATGGATTTCTTCGCTATATGGTGCGTATGATTTCACAAACGTTAATAGAAGCAGGAAAACATAAACTTACAAAAGAAGATATTATGCAAATGCTGGAAGCCAAAGATAAACATGTATGTCGTTACAAGGCAGATGCACAAGGGTTATATCTGGTAAAAGTAGATTATAAAAACCAAGAAGAATAGGGTGTATGGTAAAATGAAGTATATAAATGGAAAAGAGTTATTAATGTTTTTAGAACCGCCTATCACTCGATTGTCAGTATTTGAAGCTGAAACGATTGATGCTGCTTTAATTATGTGTGCAGAGGCATTTAAAAAAATCGAGGAACAATGCAAAGTCACGATTGATTTTCCAACCTTTAAATTTCAATTGTTGAAGACAATGAGTGAATTTCTTGCGGCTTATAAACAGGAGCATGAAGATTATTTAAAACAGCCAAGACAGCATATAGATGAATCAGAGTTTAAGGCATTAGGTGCAGATATGAAACAGTGGACAAAACAACTGCAGAAAAATAATGCGGAAAATTATTTTGTGATTTCTTATGCTTTGACATATGCAGATATTTTACAGAGATATTTGATGGATTGTGGGGTTCCTAAGGAGTTTGCTCATCACCTGGCAAATGAAGCGGCCTTGCGTTTAGGAGATTGGATAGAGGCAAATTGTATAAAGAAGTGCGATTATGAATGTATCAGAAGAAGTAATTCAAATGGTTATTGTACCCTTTGTTCCTTTATGATTCAGGCTCTTCCATGTCCGAAAAATAATGAAATTTCTTTTGCGAGAATACAATTAAATCCAGAAGAGCTGCAATGCAAGAGAAGATAAATAGTTTTGATATCATGGTGAAGAACGATTTAATCGTACTTCACCATGTTTTTAATATAAAATTTTTAAAATATCTTCATAAATTGATGTTTGACAAATTGTTTTGAATATTTTAATCTTAAGAAAAAAGGAATGGAAAATGGTTATGAGAAAAACAGAGTTGATTTTACAAGAAGTACAAAAAGCTGTTGTAGGAAAAGATGAACAGGCAAAAAAAATCTTAATGACGATGCTTGCGAAAGGACATGTTCTTTTGGAAGATATTCCAGGTGTTGGAAAAACAATGATGGCAGCAGCATTTGCGAAAGCAATGCAGCTAGAAACGAAAAGGATACAGTTTACAGTAGATGTATTGCCTAGTGATGTTGTGGGATTTTCTATGATAGATGCGAAAAGTGGAGAATTGCAATTCCATAAAGGAGCTGTGTTTTGTAATATATTTTTAGCAGATGAAATCAATCGAACTTCCAGCAAGACACAGGCAGCTTTATTAGAAGTAATGGAAGAAGGCCAGGTAACGATAGATGGCTACACACAAAAGGTGCCTTCTCCTTTTACGGTCATTGCGACGCAAAATCCATTTGGTTCAGCAGGAACACAATTGCTTCCAGAAAGCCAATTGGATCGTTTTACTATCTGTTTACATATGGGATATCCCACACAAGAGGAAGAAGTGGAAATATTAAAAAGAAAACAAACACCTGCTTCTTATGAAGTGCAGCCAGTGATTAGTGCTTGTGATATGCTGGAAATGCAGAAAGAATGTGAACAAGTATACATTCATGAACATTTATTGATTTATATCGTAGAATTGTTGAATGCGACAAGAAATCATGCATCTATTTATCAGGGGGCTAGTCCTCGTGCTGGAATTTCTCTTGTAAATATGGCAAAAGCAAGTGCGTATTTAAATGGAAGAGACTATGTTGTTCCTAAAGATATTGTGTATGTATTCCAAGATGTCATAGCGCATCGTATTCATATTAAGCAGGATAATGGAAATATCCAAAAGAAGACGCAGATATTAAATGAAATATTACTTGCCATTACTCCTCCAAAAGCGGAGAAATCAAAATGATTCGATCTAGAATAGGTTATCTGTTCATATTGCTTCCCATAGGAATATGTAACCTTTTCTTTGGTGGTTATATCTTCCTTTTAGTATTACTCCTTATGCTTTCATTTCCTCTTTTTTCTTTTCTGGCAATGCGTATACAGATTTCTTCTATTAAGCTTGCTTTTTTATACCAGAATCATCAGTTTATGATTCGTAGTGGAAATTTCAAATTATTTCCACTTATCAATCTGCAGATTCCAATTATATTGGAAAATTCTTTTACTGGGGAAAAGCAGAAGCAAAATTACTGGCTTTTTAGTGGCAGTAAAGAAAAAATCATACTTGAAGATGATCACACTGCGATTGGAAATTATATTTTACGTATTGAAGGATATGAAGGGTATGATATGCTTGGTTTGTTTAAAAAACGTTTTTCCTGTCAACAGCAGCAGACATTTATGATAAAACCTGATTTACTTCCTACAAATCTTATTGTACAGATAGAAAATGCAGGAGAAAAAGAAAATGGCTGGATAAATTCCAATCACAGTGGTTATATGGAAGATAAACATGAAGTACGTGAATATATACCGGGAGACAAGCTTAATAGAATTCATCATAAGTTAAGCTATAAACTATCAAAAACAATGGTAAGAGAATTTGTGTCTGTAGAAAGGGAAGAAATTGATGTATTTGTTGATTTAAGTGGAACCATTGAAGAATGTATTTATGCATTTTCCTGTTTTAAAGATTTGGCTTTGTTCTTTTTAAAACAGGAACAATCCATTCGTTGTTTTTGGCAAAGTCAAATGGAAATGCCTAGTTTTGAAATAACGCAGGAAGAGGATATAGCAAGATGTATTGAAGAAATGTTAATGAATCCAAAACCGCAGGAATTTTACCTGCCGCATATAGATGGTATCGCATGGGTAGTAAATGGAGAAGGAGTTACATCACTTAAAGGAGGGAATGTATATGAAACAGCTAAATAGAGCTGATTATATCTTATATTTTGTATCTTTATTTCTTCCTTTTCTTCATTTTTTAACTGTTTTTCCAATCATGAATCTTTACTTGCCGTTTTTTGTTGTAGGGATTATTTGTTCTGTTGTATATGTAGAAGTAAAGAAAAGATATTTCCTGCGTAAATTGCCATTTTTTATAATACTTATTATCTTCCTTTTCTTTCTTCTTAATATTTCCTGGGTGAAAACTTCTATATTTTATATTTATAATCAAATTACGACTGTGTATGCACAGACTTCAACCTATACCTTTGAGCAGTTTCCCATTCCAGCAAATACTGGTGTTGAGACAGGTGTGTTTTTTCTTTTGGTAAGTATCTTTCTGCTGGAAATGATCATTCTGTATCATTGTATTTTTGAAGAAAGTCATTTATTTACTGTTTTCCTATGTACATTTCTATTCTTTTTTCCATCTTTATTATATAGTCCGCCAATCCCCTGGATATTAACGATAGGATTGTTTGTTTTATGGGGATATCTTTTGTTTATCTCTTTTTATAAAAAAAGACAGAAGACTTCAGATACAAAAGCAGAGTTGCGTATCTTTTTGTACATTGCAAGCTGCATAGTCGTTGTTTGTGTAAGTCTATTTACACTGCTTCCACCGCAATATTATCAAATTAGTGCAATAAAATCAGGTCTGCGGGCAAACTTGGTTGATGTATTGTATAGAAGTTCCTATAGCCTTTTGAATGGTAAAGAAAAAGAAGGAGAGGTAGATCTTAATCTTGCCGGAAATCGTCATTATACAGGTGCAGTACAGTTTACAGTAGAAAGAGAAAAATCAGAAGCATTATATTTAAAAACCTTAAGCAGTGCTTTCTATAACGATAATGCATGGACGGTTTTAACACAGGAAAGCTATGCGCAAGGAATGAATATTAAATGGAATCAGATTCGTACATGGATGAATGTTTATACAAATCAAATACAACAAGAGGATGGTGAGAAGATTATCATTCATGATACAAGAAAAAACAGACAGTATGCATTGGAACCTTATAATCTATCCAGTATACAGCAGGAATCAGGAATTTATTATGATGCATACATGACGCTTCCTAAAGAGAAAAAAGATTATTCTTATGAAGTATGGGATGTTGCTTCTTTAACAGATAACAGCTATTTTAATTCAGAAGAAGGAAATGCCTATATAGATTTTGTATATGATCATTACTTGCAGATACCATCTGAGTTAGAAGAAATATTTGATAATACATTGTATCTAGAGCACTTTCAAACTCCTTTAGAGTGTATCAATTATGTGAAAGCGTATCTTTCGAAAAATTATAGTTATACCTTAAGTCCAGGTTATCCACCAAAGAATCAGGATTTTATTACCTGGTTTCTTACACAGAGTCATAGGGGATATTGTGTGCATTTTGCAAGTGCAGCAACAATGATGCTTCGCTACTATGGAATACCTGCTCGTTATGTAGAAGGGTATCGCATAGATGCTTATACACCTGATTATAAAGGAACTGCAAGAGATAGCGATGCTCATGCATGGGTAGAAATATTTACTCGTGATAAAGGATGGATACCTGTAGAAGTTACTCCTGGTTTTCGAAATGCTGATGAAGATTATACAGTTCCTTCTACCATAGAAGATCCTTCCACACAACCAAATACAGATGTACAAAATACGCCTAATGAAAATCCGCAAAGAGAGCAGAATAATACGCAAAATGAAAACTTTCAAACGTTGATTAATGAGCAGGGAAATAGAAATACAAACACACAGACAACATTAAATATACATATTCCTAAGTATGTTTATATTATGATAAGTATTTTTGGTGTACTTGTTCTTGTTTATGGACAAAGAAAGATACGTTATTACAGGAAGAAAAAGAAAATGATGAATTCTGATAGAAAACAGGCAGCTATTGCCTTGATGCAGTATTATGAAGCACTTTGTTGTTTTGGTGCACAGGAGCAGGAAGTAATTCATACCTTATATGAAAAAGCAATATATTCTCGTCAAGGATTAGATGAGAGTGAATTTCATCAATTAACATCATTCATACAAGAAGAAAAGAATAAACTAATGCATAGAATGAAAAAACGTGCAAAATTCAAACTGCGATACATAAAAGCACTGGATTAAATAATAATAAAAAAAATGTCTGTCCTTCCATAAAGTTGACAGACATTTTTTCTCTTTATTTTTCTAATTTTGCTTGTGCTTTCGCTTCAAATTTTTCTTTGTTTACGATAAAGCGATCATGTGCAGCAATTCCAATTGTATCTTTTTCATCTTTGGCAGTAATTTTAAAAGATACTTTTTTGCGGTCTACCGCAGTGATTTCTGCAGTAACATAAACTTTCATGCCAGCAGGTGTAGCAGCATCATGTGTAGTATTCATCATAACACCAACACTTGTTTCTCCTTCTTCTAGAAAAGGATTTAAGCATTCTACCGCACAGCCTTCCATTGCCGCAATCATCATTGGTGTAGCATAAACAGAAACAATACCGCTTCCCACTTTGCATGCCAGCATACTTTCATCTACAACGATTTCTTTTGTGTGAACATGATTTACTTGAATTTCTTTCATATACATTCTCCTTGTTTTTATTTTCTATACTATAATAGCATATTTTATTTTCAACTTGCCATACTAAAAATAAAAGAACAGGAGATGAAACTATGTATATTTATGAAGAAAAAGAAATATTAGAATATGTTAGAAAGGTAAAACCGGATATTCGCTTATATGATATGATCAAGGATCAGCTGCAGGGATGCAAGATTGGATTGGAAGATGCCATTGTATACATAAGGGAAAGTTATATGATGTATGGCAGAGAGTTTCACAATGCATTTGTGCAGGCAGGTATTCGTAAGCTAAATGATATGGAAATTTTAGCACAGTTATTACATCAGCTTCGTGGTATGGATAACCAGTATTTTGATGTAGAACTGGATATTAATCCTTTGTATCATAGAATTGATTTAAAACAAAGCAAGGTAGATCGTCCAGAGAAAATGGAAAATCATAATGAATTTATTGGCGCAATTCATGCACATCTAAAAAAAGAGGAAGAAGTATTAAAAAGATTAGAAGCATGTCATGAAAAAAGTAAAGATGCATATGCCGCTCAATGTTTGGATCACTTAATCAAGAGTACAAGAGCGAATGTTGTTATGCTGCATCGTATGTTAAAAAAGAAACAGGAACATGAACATGCAATGGATTTTGGAGAAGCACCAACATCAAAAGCATGGGATCAGGCTACATCGAATTATTTCGACAAACCAAATCCAGAGTTCTATTCAAAAGATGTTTAGTTTTCTTTTTTTCGTTATTATTTCATGTTATACTGTTTCTGCAGGAGGATATGAAATATGAAACTTAACAAATATATTGATCACACATTATTAAAAGCAGATGCGACACAGGATAAAATCGAAACCTTATGTAAAGAAGCGAAAGAATATGATTTTGCTAGTGTATGTGTAAATACATATTGGGTACCATTTTGTGCAAAACAGCTGGAAGGCAGCGATGTAAAAGTATGTACTGTTGTAGGATTTCCTTTAGGAGCTATGAGTTCAAATGCAAAAGCTTTTGAAACAAAAGATGCTATTGAACATGGAGCTAGTGAAATTGACATGGTACTAAATATTGGTGAAATGAAAGCAGGACACTATGATGTGGTACGTGATGATGTGAAAGCTGTTGTAGAGGCGGCAAAAGGACATTGTGTAAAAGTTATTTTGGAAACATGTTTATTAACAAAAGAAGAAATTGTAAAAGCATGTGAACTTTGTATAGAAGCAGGTGCAACATTTGTAAAAACATCTACTGGTTTCTCTACAAGAGGTGCAACGGTTGAAGATGTTAAATTAATGAAAGAAACTGTAAAAGATAAATGTCTTGTAAAAGCAGCTGGTGGAGTACGCTGTCGTGCAGATCTTGATAACATGATTGAAGCAGGTGCCGATCGTATCGGTACAAGTGCTGGTGTTGCTTTGATGCAGGATAAAACAAATACATCTGATTACTAACAGCGAACAATTCGCTGTTTTTTCATATTTAAAAAATCAAAAAAGTATTGTCAAATAAATTCCTTTATGGTATTATAAGTGAGCATTCAGCAAATGCCTAAATAGCTCAGTAGGTAGAGCATCCGGCTGTTAACCGGCAGGTCACAGGTTCGAGTCCTGTTTTAGGCGCCATCTAAAAATTGAAGCCATCGAAAGATGGTTTTTTTGTATATTTTTAATTTGTATGATAAAAAATGATTTCTTGACAGTTTATATAAAAAGTATTCTAATAAAACATATAAGATATAGGAGATGGATTATGGATAAACGCATAGGAACATATATTCGTAAAGCACGTATTGAAAAGTCATATTCACAGGAAGGATTGTGTAAAGGGATTTGTGCAGTATCTTATTTATCAAAAATTGAACTTGGACAAGTACATGCATCACAGGAAATCATTCAAATGCTTTTTCAGCGTTTAGATTTATATTATGAAACAGATTCGGCATATTTAAAAGAAGTAAAACAGAGTATAGAGGAATGTTATCATCTTCTTTTTCATGCATTTGATATAAGTAAGTTGAAAGAAAAAGTTTTAAATTTAAAGAAAAATGAAAAACGACTTTCTTCTTCTCCTTTCTTTTTAGATTTCTATTTATTAGAGAATATAAGTATTCTTATGAAAAAAGATATTCCATCTTTACAAACAGTTCAAGAAGAATCCATACAAAACAGTCTTCATTCGTTAGAAGAATATATAGAAACTATGGATCAGCGCCAGTATGAATTGTATACTTTATCAAATGCGCTTTTGTATGAGAAAGAAGAATTATTTGAAAAAGTAGTAAAATTAAATCCCTGTGCTTTTTATACAGATGTTTATGGTTCCTGGCTGTTTATAAAGGGCAAGTATGTACGTGCAGTGGAACTTCTTCAAAGAGCCTATGATAATGCTTTACAGGAAGGAAGCTTGTATTTGGCATTAGATGCAAAGTTTTCTCAAGGTATGTGTTATACATCTTTAGATGAAACATTGATGCTGGAGAGCTTTCAGATTGCGATAGAATTTGCGAAAGCATTACAAAAAGAAGATTTGGTATTTGCGGCATATTATAATATCGCAACGTATTATATGGAAATAGGAAAGATGGATGTTGCATATTCTTATTTAATACAATATGAGCATAAAGATGTCCTGTATGCACACAAAATGGCAATTTGTCTTGAAAATCTTCATAAAAAAGAGGAAGCATTAATATGGATTCACAAAGGAAGAGAATATGAAAATGTTAACGATTTGGATATGTTGATACTGGATGTAGTAGAGTATCGTTTAACACATGAAAATTATAAAAAAGATAATATTTATATAGATATGCTGATGCATACGTTTGAAAGGTTACAGAAAGAACGTGCAAAAGGATTTGCATACTATCATTTATCTTATGTTTTAGAAGTATTGGAAGCCAATCGGAAATATAAAGAAGCATATTATATGTTAAAGAAATTTTCTCAAAAATTTTAAAAATAAGCGATTAAGATATAGTCTTTATATAGAATTTTCTATAAAACTGTATCTTTTTTCATATTAAAATCATGATATACTTCTTTTAAAGAAGGGAAGTGGTATTTTGAAGCAGAAACAAACGTTATGGACAAAAAACTTCACAATTATAACTTTAGGTACGATTATTAGCTGTATTGGCGGAGTAGCCATGAATTTCGCATTGTCTTTTGTTGTTTTTGACAACAGTAAATCAACACTTTTAATGGGCATATTTTCTGCCATATCCATGATCCCTACTGTCATCCTTCCCATTGTCATTTCTCCTTATCTTGATCGTTTTAAACGAAAACCCGTTATTGTAGGACTGGATTTTTTAAATGGTTTATTATATTTATGTTTTGGGTTCTTCATTTTAAAAGCTGGGTTTGATTTTCAAATTTATTTGTTGTTTTCTTTTAGTACTTCTGCAATTGGAACTATTTATCAACAAGCTTATACAAGTTATTATCCCAACTTGATACCAAAAGGTTTTGCACAGAAAGGATATACAGTTTCCTCTATGATTTATCCAAGTGTTTCGGTATTGATAACTCCTGTGGCAGCATTTTTGTATAAGCAATATGGAATGGCGTTTATTGTTTTTTTAGAAGGGATATCTTTGCTGGTTGCATCTTTTTTTGAATCCCGTATTGATTATGTGGAAGAAGTACATGGCGAAGGAAAATTTAATTGGAATGCCTATAAGAATAATTTTTTAGAGGGTATTCGATTTTTGAAGAAGGAAAAAGGACTTCAAAAGATTTATATGTATATGCCAATTACACAAGGAATTAGTGAGGGTACCTCTTCTTTGGTCATTGCGTATTTTCAAACAACGCCAGCTTTGGGAATTTCGATGTACTCCATGTTTACGGTTGTTGAATTTATAGGAAGAACTATGGGAGGAATTGTTCATTATAAAGTGGAAATACCAAAGGAAAAACGTTTCATGATTTCTATGCTTGTCTATTATTCGTATGCTGTTATGGATGCTGTTTTACTATTTAGTGCCTATCCGCTTATGCTTGTAAATCGTGCAGTATGCGGTTTTCTTGGTATCAATTCA
>UMHO01005813.1_pt1 | contig 15066 bp, 20 predicted proteins | sample 1965561 | NCBI WGS metagenome assembly UMHO01 (sample SAMEA4836102, study PRJEB28245) | human gut metagenome | biome: gut microbiome; material: fecal sample | place: Denmark | collected 2008 | reverse complement strand
TTAACTAAATGACATTGCTTTTACCCCCCCCCCCATTTTTTCCCAGTCATTCTATAATAATCACAAAAAAAATCTTTATTCATTTTATAACAAACCTTTCCATAAAACATTCTTTATACTTTGCATATTCTAATATACTTAGAACTTTTCTAATAATGAGCGTAGTGCAACCCGTGGTAAATACTCCCTTGCTTTTTCTATACATTCATGTTTTTTTTCAATAATAATTTGAGGAGTAGAACTAATTTCTTCAAGAATCTTCTCTAATTCTTTTTGATTATCAAACTCATATCCTATTCCCGTTTTTCCCTCTTCTATCACATCAAAAAAGCTCTCCCATTTAGAAGCAATTACTGGTACTCCTGCTGCATATGCATCTAAAATAGTTCCTGGTATTCCTTCTGTATAGAATTTTGTAGGAAACGCAAGTAAAAAATAATTTTTAAGCACTTCAACACTTTTATCAGCCGGAACTGATCCTTTATATGATATATATGAAGGAAAGCTATTTCTTAACTTATCGAACCATTCTTCCTGATTCGCATCTATCTGACCATATATATCTAAACAATAGATTGGTTCTCTGCTTTTTTCATTTATAGAAATTACTGTATTAACAATATCTTCTATCCCTTTTTCAATCATTACACGTGAAAAAGTACATATTTTATATGGTTTTTCATAAACCATTTGTAATTCTTCTTTAGACAAAATATTAATATCCTTGAAATTCTTTAATATAACTACATTATTTAGACCAAGTTGCATAAGAGCTTTTTTCATTGTACTGGTCTCTACATAAATACCGTCAAAATACATCAAATTCCTTTTCAAAAAATTCTTTCCGCTCAAAAAAGAAGGAAGCCAACCACCTATAACAATATAATGCAACTTTCTTTTGAAAATGGTATTTAACATATTACATAACGGAACAAATATTTTTACACCATTATGAGCAGGGAAAATGACAACATTCTCCGAAGACTTAAAAGCTTTTATCATCTGTATTATAATTTTAGGTAAAGCTTTTATACCACCATGAGTATCTATTTTAATTACCTGTTCTTCACCGTATTGTTTTTCTAATTCCCGCATTACGTTTTTAGTCTTAATTGTTTGTCCATTCAATAAATTTTTCCCAAATCCCAAATGACCAACAATACATACTTTTTTCATAAACAGTTTTACCTACTTTTCTCGTAATTTCTCTTCTTTAACACACCATAAAACATATTCCAGCATGTGTACCATGCAGCTACTACCGTTGGCTTTTCATCACACATATGGAACAAATCATAATGGCTTTTGAATTTTCTTCTGAATTTATCATGACTGATACTCGCTTTACGAATTCTATACTTTGCCAGATTCTCTTTCAGCAAGTATGCACACGTTCCCGGCTTTTTATAAAGCTGCAAGCGGATTGCATAATCATTATTTTTCTTAATATCTTTAATCTGAATAAGTCCAAATTCTTTCGCACTATACATCATTGTAAGCTGTCCAATATAATCGTAATTATACATCTTACGCTTATTAACTTTTTCAGGTCCAGATACATATATATTTAATGGATTAGACTCCTCATCAATCTTTTCGTATTCTGTAAAAGAAAGCGAATATCCATTTTTCTTCATAAACGCAATCTGGTGTTCCAGTTTTTCTGGCATCCAAAGATCATCCGAATCAAGAAACGCAATCCATTCTCCCTTCGCCTCTCTCATTGCTTTATTACGTGTCAGCGCTGCGCCAGAATTTTTTTTATTATGAAAATATTTAATTCTATCATCTTTAAAAGAAGCAACTATTTCATCTGTATTGTCTGAAGAACAGTCATCTACAATAAGTAGCTCCCAATTTGTATATGTCTGATTAATTACAGATTGTATCGTTTCAGCGATAAATCTTTCTGTATTCCATGATGGCATAATAATTGATACTAATCCGTCAACTACCTCTCTATTTCCCATACTTTTATTCATAATCCTTTCCAAGTACTGCAAACACAGTTCTGAACATTGTAATGATTTCTCCAAAAAGCGAAAATTTTTTAATACTTTCAAGATTATATTTCATTTTTACGGGAAGAACTTCGTCTATATACACTTTATCTACATCTTCGGCACCATCTAGCAATTCAGCTTCGTTCTTATAACGAATACTCGCTTCACTGGTAATACCTGCTGGAAGCAACAGTGTAGCCATATATTCCGACTTATACCTTTCGACATATTTCATCGCTTCTGGACGTGTACCTACAAAACTCATGTTACCACTTATCAAATCTAACACTTGCGGTAATTCATCAAGACGACAACCTCTTAATTTTGCACCAACCTTCGTGATACGACTGTCGTTACCGACAGTTACAGCAGTTCCTATTCTATCCGCATTATTCACCATTGTGCGAAATTTATGAATCTTAAAGTGTTTTCCATATGTTGTAATTCTCTCCTGTCTATAGAAAACTGGGCCTTTAGAATCAAGCTTTATCCATATAGCAATGAATAACATCGGTAGTGCTAATAATACTAAAAGAATTATTCCACCAGCAAGATCCATTATTCTCTTTAAAGCAAGACTTATTTTTTTCTTTTTTAAAATCTCATAATAAGGTCGTACCTCATCTGTTCTCATGAATTCGGGCAAATCTTCCCATCTCTTAAGCATCTAATCCTATTCCTCTCTATAAAGTACCGGTGTTACAATGACATCACAATCACAGCCTTCATACACAATCACATAAGCCATTATTTCTGTCGTTTTTGTCAATGTAAACTTTACTTCTTTATTTACTGCTCCTACATCCGGTGCAAATCGTTGATTATATGCTTCAAGTTCTAATCCTACCGTATTCTCTTTTATATCTGATAGACCAGAAAATGAATAGCAACCTGGTTCAAGAGTCACAGAGCCAATTGGCCACCATGACTGCTTATCCGCTGTTCCTTTTATATGAATACTTCCATCACTAAGATACTTTACAAACACATTTGTATTCCAGGCATTCCCATTTTTCCCATTTAATATTAGAAGATTTTTTGTTTTTTCGTCACGATCATGACTTGCTGCTAATTTAACCATCTTTTGATATTCTATTTTTTGGTAACCAAATGGAACTAACACACATAAAATGACTGAAACCAGAATCAGCACTACGTTCTTCCTATTCATTTTAATCCGAAAGTTTCTCACAAATCTTTTTACCAACAAAAAACCAAGCAGTGCTCCAAGCGTATTATGCATAATATCATCGCATTCAAACGTCCCTAGAGACAAAATAGTTTGAAGCAATTCGATAGTAATTGAAGAAAGAAGTCCAATCAGGATAGTTCTTTTGAAAGCATTCACACCTATATAGCTTAAAATAGCACCTAAAGGCACAAACAAAACTACATTTCCAATATTTTCTAAAATAAATTGTTTGCTTCCTTTTAAAATTTCCCTATAGGAATAAAATGGAAACAAAAACGCTCTGTATTCGCTTCCAATTCTTGAAAGTAAAGTGATCCAAAGAACTGATGCTACATATGCACCAAACAAAAAGCAGAATATATACTTTCTGTTTTTAAATGTATTTACTAACAACATCTATATAATTCTCTATTACATACTCCACATCCTCATCGCTCAGTTTTGTATGAAGTGGCAACGTGATCAGATTCTCATAATATGCATAAGCATTCGGGAAGTTTTTAATATCCCATCCCATTGTTTTATATGCGGTCATCATCGGAAGTGGTTTATAATGAACGTTCGTGTTTACACCTCGTTCAGCAAGCTTGATAATAATTTCTCTTCTTGTTGCATCACGAATTCCCGGAATACGAGTCAGATACAGGTGATTCGAAGACTGGAAGTTTTCTCCACTATGAATCAAGTGTTTTACTCCAAGTTCATCACACATCGCATCATATCTTGTAACAATATCTTTTCTTCTCGCAAGCATTCCCGGATAGCGATCTAACTGACGAAGTCCAATAGCTGCCATAATATCTGTCATATTACATTTATACCATGGACCTATAATGTCATACTCCCAGGCACCAAGCTGTGTTTTTGCAAGCGCATCTTTACTCTGTCCATGAAGACTATATAACTGGAACTGTTTATAAATCTCTTCGTTATCAATGCCTGGGATATCACGCCATGTACTTGCACCACCTTCTGCAGTCGTAAAGTTCTTCACTGCATGAAAGGAAAAGCTTGTGAAATCTGCCCATTCACCAGCCATCTTTCCCTCTTTACTTGCTCCCAATGCATGGGCACAATCAGCAAATACCATTACGCGACCAATTGCCTGCTGAATTCTTGCTCCAAGGCTGTCGCCTTCTTTTGCTTTGAATAAATGTTTTTTGCTTTCAATTGCAGCATATAATTTATCATAATCACAAATAATACCGCCAAGATCAACTGCTACAACTGCTTTTGTTTTTTCTGTAATCGCTTCTGCAACTTTGTCATAATCCATTTCGCAGTTATCTTTCTGACTGTCTATGAATACCACCTTGGCTCCACAGTGGATAACGGGAGAGGCTGAGGCAGTATAAGTGTATGCTGGCACTACGATTTCATCCTCAGGGCCAATGCCACAAATTCTAAGATTCAACTCTTCTGCCGCTGTTGCTGAGTTTAAACAGACTGTTTTTGATGTATGACAATACTCTGCCAGTCTTCGTTCTAATTCTTTTGTTCTTGGTCCGGTTGTGATCCATCCGGAACGAAGTGCCTCGGCAACTTCTGCAATTTCTAATTCACTTAGATCAGGTGGACTGAATTTTATGATTCTCGTTGGTATATTTTTTTCAGCATCGACATTAGACATTTTTGCTTTCTCCTTTTAACCATACTTATTTTTTATGTTGAATTTCTATTATAATTTATTTTTATAACCGTTGACAGCAAGGATTTTTTAGTGTATCTTTTGTCGCATGTAGAGATACTTTTGTATTTCTTGTTTATTTGCAAATATAACTATCCTGCAAGATTTCTCTCCCAGGCTCAGACCAATATTTTTTATATGATACTTTTCAAATACATATAGAAAAGGACTAAGAATGACTAAGAGGAAGCCTTTATGGCCTCCCTTGTCATCCATTTTGTTGTTATATTCATGGAAATGTATTAAAAATAGAACCAAATCTGAACCGCCAAAACCCTTGTAAATACAGGATTCCGCGAAGTTGCCCCTATTATATAATCATCAAAGTATATTTCTTTTTATTATCTCATTTTTTGTATTAACATCAGTCATAACTAAATATCCTTTACTTTTTATGCCGGATGATATGTAGTCACTACCTTCTGTACTCTTTCTCTTATATCATCCTTATTTTTGTATGCAGCTTCCAGCAGACTATTTAAATCTTTTAAGAAAATCTCAATGTCAAAGGGAATAGGACAGCCAATATGTATCAGGTCGTTTTTGGTCTTTTTCAGTCCCTCTTCTGCCATCAGTTTTTCTTCAAAAAGCTTTTCGCCTTTTCTGAGCCCGGTATATTCCAGTTTTATATCAACATCCGGAGTATAGCCTGACAGTCTGATCAAGTTGCGTGCAAGTGTGTCAATTTTTACCGGTTCTCCCATATCCAGCACAAAAATTTCACCGCCATTTGCATATGTTCCGGCAAGAAGAACAAGGCTCACTGCTTCCGGAATTGTCATAAAATAGCGGATAATATCCGGATGGGTGACCGTCACCGGACCGCCGGCTTCAATCTGTTTTTTAAACAGCGGAATTACAGAGCCGTTGCTTCCAAGTACGTTTCCAAAACGTACTGCAACAAATTCTGTCTTTGTTGTCTTTAACGATTCGATCACCTGCGGTTTTGTCAGAACCTCGTTCATGCCATGGGTATACAGCTGAGGAATTTCATTGGCTTTTCCCTCTTTAATCTTTGCGTCAAAGGCCTGAATGATCATTTCACATAGACGTTTGGATGCTCCCATAATATTGGTAGGATTAACCGCCTTGTCCGTGCTGATCAGAACAAATCTTTTACATCCGTGAACCATTGCCGCATAAGCTGTCTTGTACGTTCCGATTGCATTATTTTTAATTGATTCACACGGACTGTCCTCCATTAACGGTACGTGCTTATGAGCCGCATGGTACACAATATCCGGTCTGAATTCTTCAAATACCTGAAATATTTTTCTGCTGTCTCTGACTGATCCAATAATCGTATTAAGCTTCAGGTTTGGATATTTTTTCTTTAACTCCTGTTGGATATCGTAGGCATTGTTTTCATAAATATCAAAAAGAACTAAACGTTTCGGATTATGAGCAGCTATCTGTCTGGCAAGTTCTGATCCTATAGAACCAACTCCGGTAACAAGCACGACCTTGTCCTTGATGTACTCAAACACTTCACTCATATCAGTCCTGATAGGATCCCTGCCTAGCAAATCCTCGGTCTGAACGGGTTTCATTTTGCTTACCAGAACTTCACCTGTATATAACTGATACATTCCCGGAAGATTCAGCAGTTCACAGGATGTCTCATTACAGATTCTCAGAATATCTCTCTTATCCTCCGGTTTTGCACTTGGAATTGTCACATATATTTTTTCGATTCCAAACTTCTTTACAGCTTCCATAATGCTGTCTCTGCCGCCAAAGACCGGAACGTTATCAATATATCTGCCCCATTTATTGTGATTATCATCAATGAAGCAGCACACTTTCTTATTTACTTCTTTTGAATTTTTAATATCACGTAAGATCATTTGCCCGGCTTTTCCGGCGCCAATAATCATTACTCTTTTCTGTCTTTTGTCCGGATTCTTCTGCCCTCTTAACAACAGAACAAAGCGATAGGAAAAACGTATGCCCAATGTTAAAATAAACTGCATCAGAACTCCAAAAAAGTAATATGAAACAGGCATTCGCATGATAAATATATTTACTGCGATACAATATATCACTCCGGTAAAGACTGTAGCATAAATTATCCTAAGAAGTTCTGTGTAACTTGCAAACCTCCAAATGCTTTTATAAAGCCTCAGCGCACCCAATACTGCGACGCAAAACAAAGCATAAATTAAAATTGTCCTGCAATATGTACGAAAATATGGAAGGTCAATTTCACTAAAGTTACAATCAAATCGTATCCACAATGCAAGGAAATAAGACATAATTATAGCAAGAAAATCATAAATTATCAGAAGAACGGTTATAACCTTCCAGTGTTCTATTCTCTTTTTCATTTTTCCAGATTCCTCCTTTATTTTTCACTTCTTATATTTATATTTGTAAACATACAAAATAGCCTGTAAATGATGCTGAAACATCTGCAGGCTGGCTGTTATATTTCCCCCGACAGAGCCGGTATCGTATCTGGAAATTGCCAGAATACTTTCATTTTGCCCCCCCCCGATAAAAATCTGAAGCTGCAAAAAATCTGTCCGTTTGGAATATAATTAATATTTTAGAATCTTTTTCATTATTTAACTCCTCCCATTGTAAATAAATCAAAGACAAACAGAATCTCTTTCTGCCACAAAAAAGACTCTTTTTTAAAATCCAACATAAAATATCAACTTTTTATAATCCTTTCTACATTTTAGCATACCATATCTTGTGTGTAAATACATAAAAATGACTAATTTTGTCTTGAAATCAATTTAATTTCTCACAAAAAAATCCCCCTGCCAAGTATGCATAAAATACACATACCCACAGGGGGAATATTCTTTATTTATCTCTCCAGATAATTCTGCCCTTGGACAGATCATACGGAGAAAGCTCGATTGTTACTTTATCTCCCGGAAGGATACGGATAAAATTCATACGAAGCTTACCGCTGATATGAGCGAGAACCACATGTTTGTTCTCCAGCTCTACCTTAAACATTGCGTTTGGAAGCTTCTCCAGTACAGTTCCTTCTACTTCAATCACATCTGCTTTTGACATCCTTAACCTCCTGTGTCATCTGTCATTTTGTAAGAGTCAGAATTTCCGGTTCGCCGTCTGTGATCAGAACGGTGTTTTCATAATGAGCGGAAAGAGATCCGTCCATTGTGACAACTGTCCAGTCATCGTCCTCCCAGGCCACGTCTGCGCGGCCAATATTGATCATCGGTTCAATTGCCAGAGTCATGCCCGGCATCAGCTTGATCCCACGGCGCTTCTGAGGAAAGTTTGGTATCTGGGGATCCTCATGAAGATGAGTTCCGATTCCGTGTCCAACCAGATCACGCACAATACCATAATTATATTTTGCTGCATAAGCTCCGATTGCCTTGGAAATATCATTCAGGTGATTTCCTGCCTTTGCAAATTTAATGCCTTCAAAGAAGCTCTGCTTTGTTACTTCCATAAGCTGACGGGCTTCCGGAGAAACTTCTCCTACTGCATAGGTACGGGCTGCATCAGAATGATATCCCTGATAGATCAGTCCCGCGTCGATCTTTACAAGATCTCCTTCCTGAATGATTTTCTTTTTGGACGGGATTCCGTGTACCACTTCATCATTGATGCTGATACAGAAGGATCCCGGAAATCCGTTATAATTCAGAAAATTCGGAGTACAGCCCAGAGAGCGGATCATTTCCTCTCCGATACGGTCCAGTTCCTTGGTGCTGATTCCCGGTCTGATATGAGCAGCCAGTTCATTGTGGACCTTTTCCAGTAAATGACCGGCATGTCTCATAAGCTCTATTTCATGTTCTGACTTAATTGAAACTGACATTTTTTATTCTCCTAAAACTCCCACGATTTCCTGGAATACTTCATCCAGAGAACGTGTTCCGTCTACTGTTTTTAATACACCCTGCTCTGTATAGTAATCGATCAGAGGCTGTGTCTGCTCGTGGTATACGTTCAGACGCTTCTGAACAGTTTCCGGCTGGTCATCGTCACGAAGAACCAGTTTCTCTCCGCAGGTATCGCATACGCCTTCTGTCTTGGGAGCCGCATAAACAAGATGATAAGTAGCTCCGCATTTCAGGCAGGCGCGTCTTCCGCCCATACGGTTTACGATGTTTTCATCCGGAACATCCACATCAATGGCAAAGTCGATCTTGCTTCCCAGTTTCTCAAGAGCCTCTGTCAGACATTCTGCCTGAGGAATGGTTCTCGGAAAACCGTCAAGAACATAGCCGTTCTTTGCATCATCCTGCTGGATTCTGTCTACTACAAGATCACAGGTCAGTTCATCAGGTACAAGAAGCCCCTGATCCATATAGGTTTTTGCTTTTTTGCCAAGCTCCGTGCCGTTTTTGATGTTTGCACGGAAAATGTCTCCTGTGGAAATATGGGGAATTCCATATTTCTCAGCAATTTTTTTTGCCTGAGTTCCTTTTCCGGCACCCGGCGCACCCAGCATAATAATCCTCATAATCATACCCTCCTTATATTCCAGGACAAACAGGCAGCAATAAGGCGCTGTCCTGATTTATCCCTGATAACTTAAAATGGCTGCAGCATGCAGAAGCACACCGCAACCTTCATTTCCTGTGCACAACTTCATTGCTGACAATAAATTTGCGCACTAGTTAGCCAGAAAGCCTTTATAGTTGCGGACAAGCAACTGAGATTCAATCTGTTTCACAGTCTCAAGGACAACACCTACAACGATAATAAGTGAGGTTCCTCCAAAGGAAACCTGAGCCTTAAAGATACCGTTAAAGAAGAACGGAATAACTGCCACGATGATCAGGCCAACTGCGCCTATAAATATAATGTAAGTCAGGAGTTTCTCCAGATAATCGGATGTTGGTTTACCCGGACGGATACCCGGAATAAAGCCGCCCTGTTTCTTGATATTATCTGCAACTTCCAGTGGATTAAAGGTAATGGAAGTATAGAAATATGCAAAGAATACACAGAGAACAATATATACGATCAGGCCCCAGCTGTATTTCAGCTGAGACGGATCACACCAGTTACTGGAAGACAGCCCCTTCAAAATTTCACTTCCGATTCCTGTACCATTTGCTTTGCCTGCAAACTGAGCAATCAGTCCCGGGAAAGACATAATGGAAGAAGCAAAAATGATCGGGATAACTCCGGCAGTGTTTACTTTCAGAGGAATATGGTTTGTCTGACCGCCAACAAGCTTTCTTCCAACCATCTTCTTGGAATACTGTACCGGAATTCTTCTTTCAGCTCCGTTGAGAATAAGAACAAATACCACTACCACAAGAATAACTGCAAGAATGATCACACCTGCAAGCATTCCCTTGGCAATTGTTTTGCCTTTAATAAAGTTCTCATACAGAGTTACCATATCACTTGGGATTCTGGACACAATATTTACTGCAAGTACAATAGAAATACCGTTTCCGATTCCTTTTTCTGTGATACGCTCACCAATCCACATCAGCATAGCAGATCCTGCTGTCAGAGATACTACTACAACAATACCCTTAAGAATGTTCATGTCCTGAACAATGTTTCCTCTTGCAAAACCGATTGTCATTGCAATAGACTCAAACAGAGCAAGACCAACCGTTACATAACGGGTAATTGCTGTCATCTTCTTTCTTCCCTCTTCACCGTCTCTGTGCATTTCTTCCAGAGCAGGAATCGCGATTGTAAGAAGCTGGATGATAATGGATGATGTAATATATGGTGTAATGTTCAGAGCAAATATGGACATACTCTCAAAGGAGCCGCCGGTGAACGCATCAAAAAAGTTAAATGCGTCCCCGGTGTTGCTCTGAAACCACTGTCTGAATACGTCGCTGTCCACACCCGGAACAGGAAGCTGAGATCCGATTCGGATGACAAAGATCATTCCGATCACGTAAAACAGCTTACGACGCATCTCTTTTACTCTAAAGAGACTTTTGAGAGTTTCAAACATTAAATCACCTCTACTGTACCACCAGCAGCTTCAATTTTAGCTTTTGCGGTCTCGCTGACAGCGTTCACTTTTACGTTAAGTTTCTTAGTCAGCTCACCGTTTCCAAGAATCTTTACACCGTCGCCGATTTTGGAAATTGCGCGGCTTTCCAGCAGACTCTCAGCTGTAACCTCTGCTCCGTCCTCAAAACGATTCAGAACGTCAACATTGATTGCAATGATCTCTTTGGAGTTTCTATTTTTGAAGCCTCTCTTCGGAAGACGTCTGTATAAAGGCATCTGTCCACCTTCAAATCCCGGTTTCTTGTGTCCGGAACGTGCTAACTGTCCTTTATGTCCTTTTCCGGCTGTCTTTCCGTTTCCGGAACCATGTCCACGGCCTCTTCTGAAGTTATCACTGTGCTTGGAACCTTCTGCAGGTCTCAGGTTTGATAAATCCATGTTTGGCACCTCCTTTTATTATCTATACTGTGTAGAATTACTCTTCAACTTTTACCAGATGCTGAACCTGTTTGATCATTCCTCTTGTTGCAGCATTATCCGGCATTTCAACTGTTTTATGCATTTTTGTAAGTCCCATAGCAACTACAGTCTTTTTGTGTTTCGGAACTGCACCGATTGGAGACTTTACTAATGTAACCTTAATTGTATCTGCCATTTTTCGTTTCCTCCTTATGCCAGAATCTCATCTACAGATTTTCCGCGAAGTTTAGCAACTTCTTCCGGAGTCTTCAGCTGGCTGAGACCTTCGATGGTAGCCAGGACAACATTCTGTTTATTTCTGGAGCCCATACATTTTGTACGGATGTTCTTGATACCTGCAAGCTCGATTACGGCACGTGCCGGACCTCCGGCGATTACACCAGTACCTTCCGGAGCACGTTTCAGAAGCATCTCAGCGCTTCCGAATTTGCCTACGAAGTCATGTGTGATAGAACCGTTCTCGTCTCTTGCTACTGTTACCAGTTTTTTCATAGCATCTTCTTTTCCTTTGCGGATCGCTTCCGGAATTTCAGCTGCCTTTCCTAAACCTGCACCAACATGTCCGTTGCCGTCACCTACAACAACCAAAGCTGTGAAACGGAAGTTACGGCCACCTTTAACAACCTTGGTAACACGTTTGATTGACACTACTTTATCTTCTAATTCTAACTGACTAGCATCAATAAGATTATGTTTCATGTGTCTTTTTCCTCCCTTTTAGAATTTCAGTCCAGCTTCTCTTGCTGCGTCTGCTAATGCTTTAATTTTTCCGTGGTAAATGTAGCCTCCTCTGTCGAAAACTACGCTCTCGATACCTGCTTCAACTGCTTTCTTACCGATTACAGTTCCAAGATATGCTGCTGCTTTTACATCGTCTGTATGCTCAAGCTCTGCTTTTACATCTTTCTGAAGAGTAGAAGCTGATACTAAAGTTTTTCCCACGCTGTCATCAATAATCTGTGCATAGATATGCTTGTTGGAACGGAATACTGCCAGTCTTGGAGTAGTTGCTGTTCCATTCAGATGATGACGGAGTCTTCTATGTTTCTTTTCACGAATTTCCGCTCTGGATGCTTTCTTAATCATGTTCTCACTCTCCTTATTTATTTCTTACCGGTCTTACCGACTTTACGTCTGATCACTTCGTCAGCATATTTGATTCCCTTGCCCTTATATGGCTCCGGTCTTCTCTTATCTCTGATCTCTGCTGCAAACTGACCAACTTTTTCTTTGCTGATACCGGAAACAATGATCTTGTTTCCATCAACTTTGGACTCGATTCCTTCAGGATCTTCCATCTCTACCGGGTGAGAATATCCAAGAGAAAGCACAAGCTTTTTGCCCTGCTTCTGAGCTCTATAACCTACACCGTTTACCTCAAGCTCTTTTGTGTAGCCTTCGTTTACACCTGTTACCATGTTCTGGATAAGGCTTCTTGTTAAACCGTGCAAAGCTTTCATTTTTTTCAGATCGTTTGGTCTTGTAACAACTACATGACCATCTTCTACTTTGATTTCCATTTCTGTAGGAAGCGCTCTTTCAAGTGTTCCCTTTGGCCCTTTAACGGTCACTACATTGCCTGCTGCAACATTTACTTCAACGCCTGCAGGAATAGCTACCGGAAGTCTGCCGATACGTGACATAATATTGTCCTCCTTACTTAGATTGTCGGAGAGATGCAAGATCTCTCTGTTTTCAGTGTTTATATCTTTCTTTATTTCAAGATATCATAATTTTACACGCATCCCTCAACTAAACTCGCCCGCGCTACAGCTGGGCTCGTTAAGGTTCGGGATGGACCTCGCACTAAATTCATGCTGCGCCTGACGGCTTGCATTCATTAAGTTGCTTTCGGCCTACCATACGAATGCAAGAACTTCTCCGCCGACATGAAGCTTACGAGCCTCTTTGTCAGTGATAACGCCCTTGTTTGTGGAAATGATTGCGATTCCAAGTCCGCCAAGTACTCTCGGCAGCTCATCCTTGCCTGCGTATACACGAAGACCCGGTTTGGAAATTCTCTTCAGACCTGTGATGATCTTGTCGTTTTTAGTCTCACCGTATTTCAGTGTGATATGAAGTGTTTTGATAACACCGTCTTCTACTAAATCATACTTTGCAATATATCCCTCGTCAAGAAGAATATTTGCGATAGCAATTTTCATTTTGGATGCCGGAACATCTACTGTGTCATGTTTTGCAGTATTAGCGTTACGGATTCTTGTAAGCATATCTGCAATCGGATCGCTCATTGTCATGTTAGTTTCCTCCTCTAATTTTCTTTTCAGACTTTACATGATTCGTTATTATTTATATAAATCTGCACAAGGAAGTTCGGTTCACTAAATTCAGCCTTTGCGTTTGCCCGGCTTCATTAAGCTCCCTCGAACGACCTTTGTACTAAATTCATGCTGTGCCTGACGGCTTGCATTCATTAAGTGTTTTCGATTACCAGGATGCTTTCTTTACGCCCGGAATCTGACCTTTGTAAGCCAGTTCACGGAAGCAGATACGGCAGATACCGTATTTTCTTAAGTAAGCGTGCGGACGACCGCAAATTCTGCAGCGGCTGTATTCTCTTGTGGAGAATTTCTGTTTGCGCTGCTGTTTGATTTTCATTGCTGTTTTAGCCATTTAAATTCTCCTCCTTATTTAGCAAAAGGCATGTTGAACTGTGTCAGAAGCTCACGAGCTTCCTCGTCAGTCTTCGCTGTTGTAACGAAGATAATGTCCATACCTCTTACCTTGTCTACTTTATCGTACTCAACTTCAGGGAAGATCAGCTGCTCTTTGATACCAAGAGCGTAGTTTCCTCTGCCGTCGAATGCGTTCGGGTTTACACCACGGAAGTCACGTACACGAGGAAGTGCAAGGTTGATCAGACGATCAGCGAACTCGTACATCTTCTCTCCTCTTAATGTTACTTTACAGCCGATCGGCATACCCTCTCTGATTTTGAAGTTAGCCACAGATTTTTTAGCCTTTGTTGCAACGGCTTTCTGACCTGTGATAAGCTCCATATCTGCGATAGCAGCGTCGAGAAGCTTAGCATTCTCCTTAGCTTCACCAACACCCATGTTGATAACGATCTTTTCGAGCTTCGGCACTTCCATAACGTTTTTGTATCCGAATTTTTTGGTCATGTTGTCCATGATCTCATTTTTGTAAAGTTCTTTTAATCTACTCACCTGTCATGCCTCCTCTCTTATTTATCGATAACCTCGCCTGTTGCTTTTGCAACACGGACTTTTTTGTCTCCGTCCATCTTGAATCCGACTCTGGTTGCTTTTCCGTCTACTACCAGCATCACGTTAGATACATGAAGAGCGGCTTCTTTCTTTGTGATTCCGCCTGCCTGGTTTGCTGCAGATGGTTTGCTGTGCTTAGTAACCATGTTGACGTTTTCAACGATCACGGTGTTGTCTTTTACGTTAACGGCAAGGACTTTGCCCTCTTTGCCTTTATCTTTTCCAGCGATTACTTTAACAGTGTCGCCTTTTTTAATCTTCATAGCTGACATTAGGCACCCTCCTATAATACTTCCGGAGCTAAGGAAACGATCTTCATGAATTTTTTCTCACGAAGCTCTCTGGCAACTGGTCCAAAGATACGAGTTCCTCTCGGAGTTAAATCGTCTTTAATGATTACGGCTGCATTTTCATCGAAACGGATGTAGGATCCGTCTTTACGACGAGCGCCTTTTTTGGAACGAACAACAACAGCTTTTACTACGTCACCTTTTTTAACAACGCCGCCTGGTGTTGCATCTTTAA
>UMHO01018470.1_pt1 | contig 15121 bp, 17 predicted proteins | sample 1965561 | NCBI WGS metagenome assembly UMHO01 (sample SAMEA4836102, study PRJEB28245) | human gut metagenome | biome: gut microbiome; material: fecal sample | place: Denmark | collected 2008 | reverse complement strand
CTATTTCCAACTGCGGCATCATCTAAAAAATTTTTTTGAGAGGAGGGCGAGGAGATGCAAGTCAAAGGCAGGGAGAGCCAAGTGGAAGTTATTGTGGAGGACACCGTGGAGAAAATGGTCTCCCTGGGGGTATATCGCCCGGAATATGACTCCACCATCCAAGTATATGCCGAATTACGGGAACAGTATGGAGTGTTGACGGAACGGTTTGAGCAATCCAAATATAAAATACAAACCAAGTCGGCCCAGGGTGGGATGAAGAAAGCCCCCATCGTTGCAACCTTGGAAGCCCTCCGCAAAGACATTTTGTCCTACTCCGACCGACTGTGCCTAAACCCTAAGGCATTCGATTCTATGAGTGTAAAAGGCCCTCCCCCAGCATCCAAGCTTGAAATTGCCCTACAGGAAATTGAAAATGGCTAAGGTATCTTCAAACCTGGAACAAGTCAAGGGGTACGCGGCATCAATCATAGCGGGGGAAAAGATTGCTGGCCGGGAGCTATTGCTGGCTTGTATCCGCTTCAACAAAGACCTAAAAGATAACAGGTATGAATTTCGAGCCAAAGACCCGGAATTTGTCATAAAAATCATCGAGCAAACCTTTGTCCATCAACAAGGAGAGGCTCTTGATGGATCCCCGTTAAAGGGAAGGCCATTCCAGCTAGAAGTATGGCAGAAATTCATTGTTTTCAACCTGTTCGGCTTTTATTTATCTGGGACAAACGAGAGGCGTTACAAAGAAGCGTTTATCTACATCCCCCGAAAGAATGGAAAGACTTCCTTTATGGCGGCTCTAGCCTGGGCGATGGCCCTTTTAGAACGGCGTTCAGGGTCGACTGTCTATATTGTAGGGGCTGCACTGCGACAAGCCCTCCAAAGTTTCAACATCATCCTGTTTAATCTACGGGAGATGGGTGAAATAGAGAATTTCCGGGTGTTGGACAACAACAGCGAACATAGCATCTCTTATAAATTCGTTAATGGCAGCGGAAAGGAGACCGGTTCTATCCGCATTGAGGCACTGGCCGCAAACCCAGATACCCAGGATTCCCTCAACTGCAACATCGCCATCGCAGATGAGCTTCACGCCTACAAAAGCCCCAAACAATACAATATCATCAAGGAGGCCATGAAAGCCTACACCAACAAATTAATGATCGGGATTACAACCGCCGGGGACAACGTAAACAGCTTTTGTTACCGCCGTCTCCAGTATTGCCAGAAGGTCTTGCAAGGGACGGTACAGGATGAGAGCTTATTCTGCTTCATTGCCAAGGCAGACGAGGGCGAGAAGGGGGAAGTGGATTTTACTGACCCCATCCAGCATGAGAAAGCGAACCCCAATTATGGGGTGACCATCCGCCAGGCGGATATCATGAACGATGCTCTACAGGCACAGAACGACCCCCAGCAGCGAAAGGACTTCCTATCCAAGTCGCTGAATGTATACACATCTTCCATGAGGTCTTACTTTAATTTGGCCGAATTTAGAGCCTCTGACCAGAAGTATAGCTGGACGCTGGAAGAGCTGTCTAAATTTCCAATCGACTGGTATGGCGGGGCGGATTTGTCCAAGATGCACGACCTGACCGCCGCTGCGCTCTATGGACGTTACAAAGGAGTGGACATCATCGTTACCCATGCTTGGTTCCCAGTGGTGGCCGCCCACGAAAAGGCGGACAAGGACAGCATCCCTTTGTTTGGGTGGCGAGACAATGGATGGCTGACCATGTGTAATTCTCCAACGGTCAACCAGGCAGATGTGATCAACTGGTTTGTGATGATGCGCAAGAAGGGCTTCCACATCCGACAAATTGGGCACGACCGCAAATTTTGCCGGGAGTATTTCGTGGGGATGCAAGCTGCTGGGTTCAAAGTCATCGACCAGCCCCAATATTTTTATAAAAAGTCGGAGGGTTTCCGTCACATCGAACAGCAGGCGAAGGACGGAACCCTATATTATCTACACAGTGAGGCGTTTGAATACTGTGTGGAAAATGTGTGCGCCGTAGAAAAGACCGACGATATGATTCAATACGAGAAAATCCAGGCAGAACAGAGGATCGATATTTTTGACGCTGCGGTGTTTGCCTGTGTTCGACAGCTGGAAAGCCTGGAGCGTTCGTCAAAGGCGAAGAGATGGTTTGGAGATGAATAAATGAGATTAATGGACAAATGGAAACGGCGCAGCCGGTCGCCTTGTGTAGCCTGGATGTGCTCTGATGAGGCGTATGACAGTCTTTGTGTCTCCGGCTACAGCCGGTTGTCAGACAATCCTGAGGTGCAAATGGCGGTAAATTACATAGCAGAGCTGATTGGCTCTATGACCATCTACTTGATGCGCAACACGCCCAATGGGGATGTTCGGGTGAAGGATGGTCTCGCCAAAAAGGTGGATATCAACCCTTGTCAGTACACCACCCGGAAAAACTGGATGACTAATATTGTCAAAAATATGCTGTTGACAGGGAATCAGTTTGTCCTCCCTATCACCCACGGAGGGTTAATTGAGGATTTGATACCTCTTCCCCCGGGGATGGCCCAGACGGTACAAGATGGATATGGATACCGGATTTTATATAAGGGTAAAGAATTTTCACCGGATGAAATGCTCCACTTCTCCATTAATCCAGATCCCCAATGCCCATGGCGGGGAATGGGGTACCAAGCGATCCTCAAGGATGTCACTGCCAACCTTCGGCAGGCAGCGGCAACTAAAAAGGGGTTTATGGGGAGCAAATGGAAGCCGTCAATTATCGTGAAAGTAGACGCCTTGACCGAGGAATTTTCCAGTGAGGAGGGCCGGAAAAAGCTGCTGGAAGGGTATTTCAGCACCAGCGAGGCGGGGGAACCTTGGATGATCCCTGCGGAGCAGTTTGAGGTGGAGCAGATCAAGCCCCTTTCTCTCAATGACTTGGCCATCAACGAGTCGGTCACTTTGGATAAAAAGACGGTGGCAGCCATTTTCAAGGTTCCCGCATATGTAGTGGGGGCCGGGGATTACAGAGTGGAGGAACATCGGAACTTTATTAACACAGTGATCATGCCTATCTCTCAGTCCATCTGCCAGGAAATGACCCACAAGTTGCTGTTATCCGGTGATTTGTACTTCTGGCAGTCGCCCCGGTCGCTGTATTCGTATGACAACAAGGAGCTTTCCGAGGTGGGCCAGCAACTTTATGTGAGGGGAATCATGACTGGGAACGAGGTGCGCGGGTGGCTCAACATGCCACCGCTGGACGGCCTCGATGAGCGGGTAATTCTGGAAAACTACATCCCCGCTGGGATGATTGGAGAACAAAAGAAATTGAATCAGGTAGCGGGAGGCGGTAAATAATTGCAGAGGCAAATGAGGCAGACCCGTGCAGCAGCAGGGACATTCCGGACTCGGGAGGCAGAAGGCCAGCTGTACGTTGAGGGGTATTTTGCAGTGTTTGGTGCCCTTTATGAGATGTGGCCGGGGGCTACAGAAACCATTTTGCCAGGGGCTTTCCGAGAGGCATTGAATGATGACATTCGGGCACTTGTAGACCACGACACACGGCTTGTACTGGGTAGGACTAAGGCAGGCACTTTGGAACTCAAGGAGGATGAGAAGGGATTATTTGGTCGCATTCGCATCAACCAGCAGGACGCTGATGCCATGAATTTGTATCACAGAGTTCAACGTGAAGATGTGGATCAATGCTCCTTTGGCTTTGACATTTTGGATGAGGAGATGGTGGAAGGCCCTGGCGCAGGGGTTGTACAGTGGAGGATCAAAAAAGTGAAGTTGTACGAGGTCTCAGTAGTCACCTTCCCGGCTTACGAACAGACCAGCGTCCAGGCGAGGAAAAAAGACTATCAGCAAGCGAGGGAGCGGAAACTGGAACAATGGCGCATAGGCATGAAAACAAAGCTGAAAGGGGAAACAGAATGGCACTAAAAGTATTGATGCTACGTAAAAAACTCACCGATAAACAGGCTGAATTAGAGAGTCTACGGGTTGCCGCAAGCGGATTTGAAATCCGCGAAAAAGAAATTGAAGCCGCCATTGGCGAGGCAACGACCCAAGAGGAGCAGGAGACTGTGGAAACCTCCATTACCGAATTGGAGTTGGAGAAAGCTGGAAATAAGGAAAAGCAGAGAAACCTTATCCAGGAAATCACTGACATTGAAAGCGAAATCGCAGAGATTGAAGAGAGAAACAAACCCACTGCCACTCCAGTGGCGCGAAAGGAGACAGACAAGATGGAAACTAGAGCCAAATTCTTCGACATGGACATGGAGCAGCGAGATGCCTTTTTCGCCAACGAAGAAGTAAAGGGCTTTTTGCAGCGTGCGCGGGGCCTGATGCAGGAGAAACGGACGGTTAGCGGCTCTGAGCTGCTCATCCCCACAGTGATGCTGGAGGTGATCCGAGAAAATATCGCCAAGTATTCTAAGTTGATTTCCAAGGTCAACCTGCGGACTGTGGCCGGAAAGGCGCGGCAAAATATCATGGGTACCATCCCTGAGGCGGTTTGGACAGAGATGTGTGCCAAGCTCAATGAAATCGACCTGACCTTTAACCAGGTGGAAGTGGACGGCTACAAAGTTGGCGGATATATCGCTATCTGCAATGCCACCCTGGAGGACAGCGACATTGCCCTCGCATCCGAGATCATCTCAGCATTAGGGCAGGCCATTGGCTATGCGCTGGATAAGGCAATCCTTTTCGGTACCGGCACGAAGATGCCTTTGGGCATTGTGACTCGTCTGGCCCAGACAGAAGCGCCCTCCGATTATCCGGCCAATGCAAGAGATTGGGCGGATCTGCATACCAGCAACGTATTAACTATTGCAACAGCCAGCGCAACTGGGGTGAAATTATTCCAAAGCATCGTCAAAAACTCCGGCGCAGCCAAGGGGAAATACTCCCGTGGGGGGAAATTCTGGGCAATGAGCGACGCTACTTACACCACCCTGATGGCCGAGGCGATGAGCATCAATGCAGCTGGCGCCATCACTTCTGGCCAGCTTGGCACTATGCCTGTAGTGGGCGGTGAGATTGTGATTTTGGACTTTATCCCTGACAATACCATCATCGGCGGTTATGGAGATCTGTATCTTCTGGCTGAACGGGCGGGCACTGCTCTGTCACAGAGCGAACATGTCCGTTTCCTGGAGGACCAGACTGTATTCAAGGGTACTGCCCGCTACGACGGTATGCCAGTCATCCCCGAGGGCTTTGTGGTTATGGGAATCGGTGCGGCTCCTGCGACCAACATCACCTTTGCCGATGATGCCACCAACACCCTTGCTGAGAATTAAGGAGGCTGCCTATGGCGGATACAACGATGCTCAAGCTCCTCAAAATCGACTTGCAAATCACATCGGACAAGATTGATGACCTGCTCGTGTCGATACTCGACGGGGCGGAGACCATGTTGGAAGGTACGGGAATCCGCCTTGAGGGGACTGTGGAAGATGACAACTTGATCCGTATGTATGCAGCCTATCTGTACCGGCGGCGAAAGGATGGTGACAGCGGCATGCCCAGGATGCTGCGGCTTGCTATCAACAACCGCTTATTCGGCCAGAGGGGGCGTGGTTAAGTGGATGGGACGGCAATTTTAGTGAAAACCACCTATATCGCGGACTCCATCGGTGTGCCCACGCCGGCGGAGTCTCTGCGGGAGGTGTTTGTCTCGGCGGGCTCCATCTTTGAGGGTGAGTTCCACAAAGCTGCACAGTCAGGTTTGAAACCCCGGCTCCAGCTGAAAGTCTCTATGTTTGACTACGACGGAGAGGAAGAGGTGGAGTACCAAGGAAAACGTTTCCGTGTCTACCGAAGCTATCTCAACCAGGAGGAAGAACGGGTGGAGCTCTATCTGGAAGAGAGGGTAGGCATATGCAAGTCAAAATAGATAACCTGTCCAAAGCGGTGATGGACATTTTGGAGGGGTATTCTACCGAGGTGGCCGAAGAGGTGAAAGAGGCGTGCAGGCAGGTAGCCCAGCAGGCGAAGAAAGATATTGTTCTCAAAAGCCCCAAGAGGACTGGGGAATATGCGAAGGGCTGGAAAGTCAAGAAAGAGTTTGAGGACATAGACAATGTGCGCTTTCGGGTGTACAACCCCAAGCACTACCAACTGACCCACCTGTTGGAATACGGGCATACCATCAAAAACGGCACTGGCCGGACATTTGGGGAAACCAAAGCAAGACCCCATATTCGGCCAGCGGAACAGATGGCCAAACAGGAACTGCCCCGTAAGGTGAAGGAGGCGATTGAGCTTGGAGCTCAGCGAAATTGACGCAATGCTAGAGGAAACTGGGTATCCGGTGGCGTACCAGTCCTTCCGGGAGCCTCAGGCTATGCCCTACATTGCCTATACCGTCCCCTTTGAATTTCATTTCTTTGCAGACAATAGGGTGCACACAAAGATCAAACATCTGCAAATAGAGTTATATACGTCTAGAAAAGACCCAGTGGCAGAGACAATATTGGAAGCCATCCTGGAAGTGCATGGGCTGGCTTATGAAAAGTCGGAAACTTATATTGATGAAGAATTTATGCACCAGACAATCTATGAAAGTGAGGTATAGGGATGGCAGGAAAAAAGAACAAGATCAAATTCGGGCTGAATAACGCCTATTTTGCCATGCTGACTGAAGGGGAGGACGGCGCTTATAGCTGGGGAGCTCCTATTCGAATCCCTGGCGCAGTGTCGGTATCCTTCTCGCCGGTGGGCGACACAACCTCGTTCTATGCGGACGACATCGAATATTTTACGGCAATCGCCAACAATGGCTACGACGGCACGGCAGAATTTGCGCTGTTGCCAGATGAGTTTTTATCCCAGGCGCTGGGAGAGGAAATGTCCACTACCGATAAGGTAATGGTAGAAAACTCCAAAGCATTGGCGAAGAACTTTGCATTTTTGTTCGAGTTTACCGGCGATGAAAAGGCAACCCGGCATGTGTTATACAATGTCAAGGCAACCCGCCCTAACATTGAAGGTAGCACTAAGGGATCCAGTATTGAAGTGAAAACGGAGACCATTACATTGACCGCCCGGCCTTTGAGCGATGGGCGAATAAAGGCCAAGACCACCCCAGAAACATCAGATGAGATCTATAATGCTTGGTTCACCAAAGTTTGGACTGGCGAAAATTAGGAGGGATAAGTATGCGGATGGAAGCAACAATCCATGTGGGGGACCGGGATGTAAAATTCCGGGCCTCCGCCTCCCTCCCCCGGCTGTACCGGATAAAATTTGGCCGGGACATGTTTGTGGACCTGCAAAAGCTCAAGGGGGCCTACCTTAAAAACCAGGCGGAGGGTAATGAATTTGAACTGGATGATCTGGAGCTTTTTGAAAATTTAACCTATATGATGGCAAAACATGCTGACCCCGAAAATACCAAGGATGACATTGATGAGTGGTTGGACGATTTCCCGCTTTTCTCCATCTATGAGGTCATGCCACAGGTGTTGGAACTCTGGTGCCTGAGCGAGCAGACCACAGTTGAGGCAAAAAAAAACTTGAAGAAACAAGTCGGGAGCTAACAACCCCACTGTTTTTGCTCCGGGCAGTGGAGTTAGGAATCTCCATCTCAGATTTAGATTTGTTGACCGTGGGACTGGTCAACGACATGTTCACCGAAAAGCTCAACGACACGGTGGAGCCGGAATATATCGCAACACAAGAGGATTTTGACCAGTTCTAGGGGGGGGGAAACCATGGCAGATTACATCAAGGGCATTACTCTAAGCATTGGAGGCGATATCAGCGGCCTTGACAGCGCTTTAAAAAGTGTCAACAAAAATATCAACGCTACCCAGGCAGAGCTTAAAAAAGTGGACCGGGCGCTGAAACTCGACCCAAAGAATACCGAGATGGTTGCCCAAAAACAGAAATTACTGGCGAATAACACAGCAGACTTGGGTGCAAAACTTGATAGCCTGAAACAGGTGCAGCAGCAAGCCAATGAAGCCATTATCGGCGGGGCGGATATTTCGGAAGAAGCAATGCGGGAACTTGCCCGCGAAATCTTAACCACAAAAGATGCTTTGAAAAAGACCCAGGCTGAGGCAGAAAAACTGGCAAAATCCTTGGAGGAAGCGCCAAAAGATGCAGCCAAAGCCTTTAAGGAGTTCGGGGACAACGCAACCAAGGCAGGAAAAGCCATGGCACCGCTGTCTGCGGGGGCAACGGCAGTGGCTGGCGGGTTTGCAGCAGCAGCAGTCAGTACTCGGGAGTACCGGCAAGACCTATCCAAGCTAAAAACCAACGTGGAGGTGGCCGGGGCCAGTTTGTCGGACGTCAAAGACCGTCTGCGGGATCTCAATGCCATCACAGGGGAAAGCGACTCCAACATAGAGGCCCTATCCAACCTGCTGAAAGCGGGACTAAAAGGCAACGAGTTGCAAAAAGCGGTGGATGCCCTATCCGGCGCGGTGATCCAGTTCCCGGACACTTTGAAAATCGAAAGCTTATCGGACAGCCTACAGGAAACATTGGCCACAGGAAAGGCTACAGGGCAGTTTGGAGAGCTTTTGGAACGGTTGGGATATAATCTCGATTCTTTCAATTCAGGGCTAGAACGGGCTTCCAGGAACGGCCAGGAGCAAAAGTACATCATGTCCACTCTAGCCAAGACTGGGCTTGCGGAAGTCAACAGACGGTACCGGGAGAACAATGCGGCATTGATTGAATCGGCCAACGCCCAGTTTGACATGAACGAGGCGTGGGCGGAGCTGGGGGAGATTGCAGAACCAATCATCTCCAAGGTGATGCAGGTTGCCGCCGATTTGCTGGGAAAGATCGCCGGTGTGGTCGGTTCCCTGGATGACAACACCATATCTCTTTTGGCTACCATCCTATTGATCACAGCGGCGCTCTCCCCGGTTTTGCTGGCCATCGGAGGCGTGAGTGCAGGAATTTCTGGCATTATGGGGCTAGGAGAAAAACTGGGGCCAATGATCAAGACTCTCACTAGCGATGTTGGCCTCTTAGGAAAGGCGTTTTCTTTCATTGCAGCTAACCCCATTGCGGCGGTAGTTGCAGCGCTGGCCCTTCTCCTTCTTACTAACAAGGATTTCCGGGACGGGGTTTTGGAGATTTTTGACGGGTTGATGGATTTCTTCAAGGGAGTCGGAGATTTTTTTGTGGAACTATTCACCAAAAAAATCCCAGAAGCTTTAAAAAAGATGAAAGACTTCTTTGTTGGAATCTGGAACAGTTTGATTGAAATTGTTAAGGCTCCCATCAATGTCATCATTGAGTTTTTAAACCTAGCTATTGGGGGGATCAACAGCTTGATTGAAGGGCTGAACTCCATCAAAATCGATGTGCCAGATTGGATCCCCTTCCTGGGGGGGAAGACCTTTGGCTTTAACATTGGCACAATCCCGGAAATTCCCCTGCTGGCAAAAGGCGGGATTGTTTCTTCTGGCCGGGCAATTGTAGGGGAAAAAGGGCCGGAGCTGATGGAAGTGCGGGGAGGACGGGCCATTGTGAAGCCTTTGGGGCGACAAGGACACGCAGCGACGGTAACGGGCACCACTGTTATCAATAACAATACCTTCAAAGTGGACGACATCGGAACATATATCAAAATTCAGAGGATGCTAGAAAGCGAGCGGCAAAGCTACCGTATGGGATACATTGGGTAAGGGGGTGAGAGGGTGCCAACAAAACGAGTGTATGCCAAGGAAAGTGCGGCAATATTTGCTGGTTCGCCAGATATCAATGGCGGCACAGCATCAACCTTAGAGCTCCGATCTCTTTCTGGGGGCTCCAGCTACATTGTACTAACCTTTGATTTGGTAGGGCTTGAAGGGAAACAGATAATTTCCCCAAGCTCATTTTCACTAGCTTATTCTACGTTGCCATCGAGTCATATAGCAACATCTTTCTGGCTATACGCAGCAAAAGAATTAACAATGGATATTCGAAAATGGATATCAAATGAAGTAACATATAATAATCTTCCGTTTAGAGATTTTTCAATGCTGTGGGGCTCTGAATTTCGAGTTACTGCCACGGCAAATACATATGTCAATTTTTTATACAATAGTGGAGGGAATAGCCCGGAGAACGATAAAAAGTTTTTACGAGGCCTTGCTTCAACTATTGTTTTGGGGCCGGCAAATGCCAGCTCAGTCGAAAAAAAAGCGTATTTTCACTCATCTCGTGGCAGTATGAGACCGTATGCGGATTTAACATATCAGGACGCTAAGTTTTCATTTGACAATCAGCCTCCGCCAAGAACAATTCTTCCCAAAAATGTTGAGAATAGATTTTCTTGGGATGTATCGCTTCCGCCCGCAGTGATAGGATTTAATGGGGAAACAGGAAAATTAGACCAAAAAACGATGCGCATTCAGTGGAGAAAGCCAGGGGAGACCGAGTATCATGAATATATCCAAGAAGGCAATGGCGGATCTCATTGGGCAAGCGGAGTTATGTATGTGCCCGCAGGTACTTTCACAGATGATGAGATAGAGTATCGCTGGGCAACCGAGACACCTATTGGAGTCCTGACAACAAGTGACTGGGCGACTGCGTCTACTGTGGACACATTGTCTACCGCAACTGCTATCTCACCTATTTCAACTTACATCGATGGCACTGAAGCAAACACCTTTACATGGGGCCATTCAAACTCTACTGGAACGAAGCAGCAAAGAGCGGATTTGCAGACAAGCGCCGATGGGGGTACATCTTGGCAGGATTTAATCACTTTTGAAGGGGAAAGCCAGACCGGGATTGTCCCAGCTGACGCCCTCTCGGGAGGCAGCATTCTTTGGAGGGTGCGTACTTATAACACCGATGGAGTGGCAGGGCCTTGGAGCGAAGCAGCCCCTATTGTTGTGTATGCCGCGGGGCCGGCTCCCATCTTTTTTGATATCAAGGAAACTCCTCGTCCTACCATTCGGTGGCAGAGTACTGGCCAAGAAGCCTATGAATTGGAAATCGGAGATTACCATTACCAAACGTTTGGGACAGAAAAATCCCACACAACCAATGCCTATTTTGAGGATGGACAGTATCCGCTGCGTATACGGGTACAAAACAGCTTGGGGCTTTGGAGCAAGTGGGCAGAGCAAACGATCAGCATCCAAAACGCACCTGGGCCGTCCTTACAGGTAACGGCGGCGCAGCACAACAATGGAGTGGAGCTTTCCTTCCCATCACAAGCTGAGAATGAAGCATTTACAATGTTCTATATCTACCGAGACGGCACTTTGATTGGGAAGACCACCGAACGGGTCTATACCGACTATTTGAGCAATGGAACCCATCAGTACCGGGTACGTGGGGCGCTGGCCAATGGGAACTACTCTATGAGTAATGAGATCGCCGGGACGGTTAAAGTTAAGCGATATCTTCTCTCTACAGTCAGCCCTATCTCTTGGATTGAACTGGGAGGGAAGATCGGCCAGAATCCTACCCACTCCATCTCCACCACCCGGCAAGTAAACTACCAATCCTATGCTGGACGGGTTTACCCAGTGGCTGAGGTAGCGGAGTTCAAAAGCAGGATACACACCTTGGAATTCTCCCTCCAACAACAGGAGCGGGGGAAGATGCAGGAGGTCAATCAACTGTTAGGGAAAAGGGTTGTTTATAAAGACCTGTATGGTGATGTAGCCTTGGGCGTACTGGGGGACATCCAGCAATCAGGCTCCCGCTATCTGGAACTGGGATTTACTATCACCGAAACAGGCGAGGAGGCGATATGCTATGATCTATAACGAGATGGCTATCTCCCAACGCCTTGATCTATACCGCAATGGTGCGAAAAAGAAATCTCTCCGAGTAGAGGGAAATATGAGAATCCATATGGTGCAAAAGGCTGAGATCAAGACCTCGTTGAGTTGCACTATTGAAGCTGAGCCCGATATTGATTTGCTTAGTGACCGACTTCACGTTATACAAATTGTGGACGGTGTAGAGTACCCAGTGGGGGAGTTCATCGCCACTACAGTCTCCACAGTATCCGGTCAGGGTGGGGCTAGACTTAACATTGAAGCATATGACCAAACCATCCTGCTACAACAAGCATCCACTGGCCAGACGTTCCACATCGCCAAAGGGACAAAGTACTTGGACGCCATCAAGGCGATCCTCACCGAATGCGGCATTACACGGGAGATTGAGGAAGCTAGCGACTTAGTTATATCCACCGACCGAGAGGACTGGGGCATTGGCACAAGTTACATCTCTATCGTCAACACCTTGCTGTCCGAAATGAATTATGAGGCTCTCTGGTTTGACAAAAACGGTTTTGCGCGCTTGGGGAAGAAGAAAACGGCATCTAGCAGTGTTCCGACCCAAAAATATGAGGAAAACCAATACTCAATTATCAAGGATGGGGTAACCACTGAAATGGATACTTATACAGCCGCTAATGTGTTCACAGCGATCGTCTCCTCGCCGGATAAGAGTATGATGGTGGCAACCGCAGTCAATGACAGCCCGATGTCTGCTATTTCGACAGTAAACCGTGGGCGGCGAATCCACGCACCTGTGGAATATGTAGATGACATTGCCAATCAGGATACCTTACAGGACTATGTGGACAACCTTAAAAACGAATCCATGCTTTCCACTGAAACCGTTATTTTTTCAACGGCCCCAATCCCCTCTCACCAAGTAGGGGAAATTGTGGCTTTGCAGACAAAGGCGGTTAATGGCATTTATCAAGAAACTGAATGGGAGCTGGTAACTGGATTTGGTGGTGAATACACCCATAAGGCGAGAAGGTTGGTGTTTATGACATGATGTATGGCAGCTACCAAGAAAGGCAGCAAGACCTCCGTAAAGAGCCCAAAACAGATTTTTTGGCTACGGTGTATTCGGTCGCTTCTGATGGCATCCGCCTGAAATTTGATGGCGAAACAGAGGCAAGGCAGAAAAAATACAAATTTAACAAATCTGCCAGTTTTAGCCCTGGTCAGAGGGTAAAGGTAGCTAAAGTCGGTGGGGCTTATATCGTAGAATATCCAATAGGAGGATAGCATGGATATTATTTTTTGTGTGAACCACCAGCATATAGAAGCTGGCGGAGATACCTATGTCGTAGCGGATAGCCGGAACTATTTGCATGCCCAGTTCCGATTTACCGATGACTGGGCGGAAGCATCAAAGACAGCGGTATTCTCCCATGGGGAAGACACAGTACATGCGCTATTGGATGAAGGCGATAGGTGCTTGGTACCCTGGGAAGTTATAAAGAGCCCTAAATTCACAGTATCGGTTTTTGGTGGGAATCGGATTACAGCGAACCGGGCATCTGTCAAGGTAGTTCCCAGCGGATTAATGGAAGGGCAGCCACCCCATCCCCCAACACCAGATGCTTATGATAAAATTTTAGAGAAATTGTCCAGCAAAGCGGATGGGCTACGGTATGAAAATGGCCGGCTACAGCTTCTCTGCGAAGGTACCCCAGTGGGGAATGAGGTATATATTGCAGGAAGTGAAGGTGACAAGGGAACCCCACTTTACCTACAGACCTTCGATCCAGAGGACTGGATTGACCGAGGAATCCACCGGGAGTTGCTAATCCCTGCATCCAACCATAATCTAGGTTATAACGTGGTGGTAATGGAGCTGGTCCGCCAGGGGGAAAACGGGTGGGAAAATATACTGTGCCAAACTGTTTGGCTGCCAAATGGGAGTCTGTCTGTGCAGTCGGATCAGGCTTTTGCTGGTCGAGTTGTGTTGAAAGGAGTATAACATGTCTCTAAATACCATCAAATTGGGAGATTTTGTAGCAAATATCCTCAAAACTGCCAATGACAACTTTTCCGATCTAGAGAGCCGCAAGGCCAATACAAAAGATATCCCCCAGCGGGTGAGCCAACTGGAAAATGACAGACAATATCAAACAGCTTCTGAAGTGGCCCAGGCTATTGCAGACCTTGTAAATTCGTCCCCAGAAGCGTTGGATACTCTGCGGGAATTAGCTGAGGCCTTGGGAAATGACCCCAATTTTGCCACTACTATAGCTTCCCAATTAGGAAATAAGGTAGATAAAGAGGTGGGGAAAGGCTTGTCCTCCAATGATTACACTACGGAGGAAAAAAGTAAGCTGGCAAACCTGAAAAACTACACTCTTCCAGTGGCAGGGGAGGCTTTGGGCGGCGTTAAGAATGGCGGAAATGTAACCATCAATACGGATGGTACCCTTACAGCCCCTACCCCAGAAAAGGGGGCAAGTGTAGAAAGAATAGACTTTACTGCTACAGACAGCCGCTGGGGCGTATTGGCGGGAAATCAATATACCATAACATTAGTAGGAAACGGGAAAAGCCCCATAGGGGTATACCGTAAAGGAGAAGATTCCTATCTGTTGGCAGGAGCAGGGATTGAAATTCAAGGGGTCAATATTTTAGTGAGTTCCATAGATAAATTTGAGGGATATTTACTGGTGATCTAAGGGAGGGGAAGTATGGAGAAACTGACCGTCACACCGACTCCGATCGAACTAGCCCAGAAAGTGAATGAAGCCGTCCAAGAGCTAGATGATTTTAAACGGGAAACTATTAAAAAATCCGGCGACACCATGGTTGGGGCCCTGAAGGTGCCAACCCCTGTGGCGGCGGAAGATGCTGCCAATAAGGGGTATGTAGATCAGAGGGTGCCCAATATCGGGACAGCCACCGAGACAGCCACAGGCGTTGTCCGCGGCGGAGGTTTGGTATCTGTTGACGCCAATGGGGATATGGATATTCTCGCCAAAGCGGATGGGAAAAAATGGGATTTATACTATGCAGATTCAAACAAACAAATTAGAGCACCATCCGGCATAGCGCCGATAAGCTGTTTGTCCTATTGTAATGGAAGATTTATATTAACAGGTGCCACAAGTCAAAATAATCATATACATATTTCTGTTGACGGGATAACTTGGTATTATAAATTTGGAATACCGGATTTCCCGTCGTTGAAATCTATTATATATGCAAATGGTATATATTATGGAGTTGGATCATCAACTGGGGATGGAAATGTTATAAGTTGCAGCACAGATTTAAAGACATGGGCAAGTGAGGGGTCGGGTTATGCAACATCGTTATGCGATATAGTGTATAACGAAAAAGATGATTATATCTATGCTGTTGGAGGAACTGCAACTTCTCCAGT